>Ga0209063_1000009_pt1 | contig 308389 bp, 282 predicted proteins | sample KloWWTmeKNB19Kit_FD_187177 | JGI IMG/M metagenome (GOLD analysis project Ga0209063, IMG submission 187177) | Active sludge microbial communities from Klosterneuburg, Austria, studying microevolution and ecology of nitrifiers - Klosterneuburg... | ecosystem: Engineered > WWTP > Aerobic digester... | reverse complement strand
TTGCGTTTTTTACGTGAGTTAGAAAGTGGAAAAGAATCTGTTAGATTAGATAAAGCAAATCAAGTTTTAGCTTTGTTTGGTGCTTCAGTAGGTGTAATAAAAATCAATGAAGTATGAGAAAGGGAAATGTTTATTACAAAAATAATTTAGCAGGAATAATTGCTGAAAATGAAGATGGTTATACTTTTAAGTATGATGTTGCTTTTTTAAATTCTATTTCTGTAAAACCAATTAGCCGAACATTACCTATTCAAAAACAGGCATTTCAAAGCAAAATCTTATTTCCTTTTTTTGATGGATTAATTCCCGAAGGCTGGTTGTTAAATATTGCAGTTGCTAACTGGAAAATAAATGCAAGAGATAGGTTTGGTTTATTGCTAACCTTATGTAACGATTGTATAGGTTGTGTATCAATAAAAGCAATAGAAGAATGAAAAATAAGATGACTAACTGCCTTTATTGTTATAAAGCATTAAATGAAGCTGAACAAGATTTTCATACTACTTGTGCTAATAGAATGTTTGGCACAAAACAAGCACCTATCATTGATTTTAATTTGAAAGAATTAGAAGATTTAGCCAAACAAATTGTTATTAAAAGTGTTGCGGTTACTGGTGTTCAGCCAAAATTATCATTAGAAATAGAAAAAAATAAAAATGAATTATCACGGCTTACTATTGTGGGTTTGCACGGCAACTATATTTTAAAACCACCATCAACAGAATATAAAGAACTGCCACAAAACGAAGATGTAACGATGCATTTGGCTAATTTAGTAAAAATAAAAACTGCTCAACATTGTTTGATGAAATTGGCATCGGGCGAAATGGCTTACATTACCAAACGCTTTGACAGATACAAAAATGAAAAAATTGCATTAGAAGATTTTTGTCAACTAACCGAAAATTTAACCGAACATAAATACAGAGGTTCTATTGAAAAAGTGGCCAAAACAACGCATCAATTTACCACCAATAAAGGCTTTGAAGTATTGCAATTATTTGAGTTGGTTTTGTTTTGCTATCTCACGGGTAATGCAGATATGCACTTAAAGAATTTTGCTTTAATTGAAAACGCTTTTGGCGAATTTGAATTGTCGCCTGCTTATGATTTAGTAAGTACTGCTTTAGTAATTGCCGATGATAAGGAAGAATCTGCCCTAACTATCAACGGAAAGAAAAGCCGATTGAAGAAAAAAGATTTTGATGCTTTAGCTTCAAGTATGAACATCAATACAAAAGTAGTAGAAAGTATTTATGTCAAATTTGAAAGAGCATTACCCAACTGGATTGACTTTATAAAACAAAGTTTTTTAACCAAATCAATGCAAAAAAACTATATCGAACTATTACAAGTCAAATATCAAAATTTATTTCATTAATGCCTTTTATTGCCCTTAAAAGCCTATGCTTTCACACATTTTAGGCATAAATCTGTCATTTTACCTATACAAAGCATTGAATTTGCTCCTTTGTTACTTTCTGTATCGGAAAATAATACAAGAAAATCATGTAGTAAGTCAAAATGGTAATAATGTACAAAAGTTCAGTTAGGGAAATATAATTTTCTTCATTTAAAGAGTGTATTCAATTTGTATGGCCATTGATAATATTTCACCCTATCTGTTCACCATTTATAAAAATACCCTTCCTGATTTTTTATTATTTCCCTACCTTTCAATCTACATAAAAAAATCAAACATGCAAACATTAGAGCAGATTCAGGATTTTAAAGGCCGTTATCCCAAGCAGATATGGCCTTTGTTTTTTAGTGAAATGTGGGAACGTTTTTGTTTTTATGGTATGCGAGGAATGTTGGTGTTCTTCATGATTTCGCAATTGAATTTTGAAGATGCCAAAGCCAATCTGCAATACGGAGCCACACAGGCTTTTGTATATGCCTTCACCTTTATAGGAGGTTTGTTTGCTGATAAAATTCTTGGATTCAGAAAATCATTGTACTGGGGTGGCTTACTCATGATTGTGGGAAGTGTGATCTTGTCGATAGATCCGCACCAGTTTTTCTTTCTGGGTATATCATTTACAGTCATTGGAACTGGGTTTTTCAAACCCAATATTTCCACCATGGTGGGATATTTGTACAAGAAAGGTGATGCCAGAACAGATGCTGGATTTTCGTTGTTCTATGCTGGCATCAATCTGGGTGCCTTGATTGGTGGATATCTCTGTATTGCCATTGGTAAGGGAGAAATGTTGAGCAGTCTGGTACCAGCGGATAAAAGATGGAATGTGGCTTTTAGCCTGGCTGCTGTGGTGATGGTAATTAGTCTGATCAATTTTATTTTTACTCAAAAAAAACTGGGTCCTATTGGGCTACAACCTACCGTGCTACAGGCGGATGGTAGTACAACTACCCATCCTAAATGGAAAGAATATCTTGTTTACATAGGCACTTTGTTGTTGGTTCCGGTTATTGTAAAAATGGTTTCACAAACCGAGTACACCGATTATTTCATGTGGGCCATCGGCCCTATCACCCTTATTTATCTATTTTATGAAATGACTAAAGTAACAAGCGCCGAAAGGAAAAAACTGTTTGCTGCCTTAGTTTTCATTCTGTTCTCCATTTTGTTTTGGGGTATCTACGAACAGAGCGGTGGATCACTAAGCATTTTTGCCGCAAAGAATTTGAACAATGAAGTGTTAGGAATGAAACTGGATCCAAATGGCGTAAACAATTCCGGCGGTTCTTTCTTTATCATATTCATTGCACCAGTATTGGGCTTGCTTTGGATCTGGCTAAACAAAAGAAAAATTGAACCAAATACGGTGGTAAAGTTTGGTTTGGGATTCTTGTTCCTGGGTTTAGGCTATTATTTTCTCTTTGGCACTCGCTGGTTTGCTACTGCGGCAGGAGTTACTTCCCTTAACTTTTTTACCTTGTCATTATTGATCATCACACTGGGTGAGCTTTGTCTTTCTCCCATTGGGCTTTCCATCATGACCAAACTATCCACTAAAAATCTACAGGGAATGATGATGGGAATGTGGTTTCTGGCCAGTGCCTATGGGCAATATGTAGCAGGACAAATAGGGGCTGGTATGGCCGAAGTGAAAGAGGGTGGCACTAACTATAATGCCTTACTCACCTATACCGAAGGTTATAAGCAACTGGCAGTTTATGCCGTCATAGCCGGAGTAGTGCTCATAGCTCTTTCGCCCCTGATGAAAAAACTGATGCAGGAAGTGAAATAGGTAAAGGAGTATTGTGCTTGTTGATTTCTCGACTTTACCTCCCAAGCTAAGTTGGTTCAATTCTTTGGAATGGTTCATGCTTCTTCCATAAGAATTTAGAAAATGCAGTAGGATTCAATTCGGGCTTTTTAATTTTAGGTATCTAAATGACCATTCCTTTCAAAAGCGTAAATGTATTAGTTTAAATTTTCATGAATAAATTTATAAGGAACCCTGATTGCTTTTGGACGATAATAGTCGGGGTTTTTTCTATTATTCACACAGATATTAATACAAGATTCATATCCGTTTATGCAATAGGTTACTAATAATTCTTTCTTGCCATTGTCAAACTCCGGATGGGCAGATGCCAGGTAAAACATAGGATAATGCCCCTGAAGTAGATCATCAACCTTCCATATCACTTTTTTTTCTTTAAAAGGTCCAAAAGGATTGTCTGAGGTATAAGCATAAATTTCTTTTCCCTGATCGCAGCCTACACTAAATTCAGTAGTTATTAAAACATATTTTGATCCGATTTTGCACACATAAAAGGAGGAAGTAAACTCGCTGTGAATTTTTGCTGCAGCTGCAATATCCTTGCTCCACGAAGAGCCATTGTAGTATTCCCATTGGACATAAATATTGTTGCCAGCGCATCTTGCAACATATAGATTGTTGCCAAAGCCATTATTTTTAATGCAGTAAATGTAGATATAGTTACCAGTTGTTATCACTCCGTAATTAAAACTTATCATATTCTTTGCTCCCAAATAACTGTAACCAACCACCTGCATATTCTTGATATTTATTTTGGCGACATATAAGGAATCAACTCCTTCGAAGGCCCAGCCGCCTGAAGCACCTGTATGACGAATACGATTCTGAAAAATATAGGCGGTATCTCCACTTGCAAATCCGGCACCTGGCCAAAACCAGTAACTTTTATCAGTTCCAACCTGAAAGAGCGAACGTGGTGATCCATTGCCGATATAAGTAGCCTGATCTACAGGGTTGGTTATTCCCATGCTTAAAGCCGCATTCCGAACCTGGAATAAACAAGGCACAGTTTTAGTACTGGCGTCATAATTTCCAATGTGGCTATCTCCGAATACCCAAAGGCTTTTACCATTATTCAGGTTTACCGAGAAGGCTCCATCTCCGGCCACCCAGTCGGTTGTTCGTCTGAAATATTCAGTGAAAAGGGTATCCTTGTAGGGCTTGACATTTTTGCTTATCGGATCAGTTTCATTGTTGCCTTTAGTGTTGTTCTTTTCGCAGGCATAAATGGTAAAGCTGATAACTACAAAATAAAAAAGTCTGACCAGTTGCATTTTTTTATTTTTAAAATGTTATCTAAAACTACTTCCGCAAGTCTCCGTTAAGTTTATTGGTGTAAGAATTTGCGAAACTTTTGTGCTGTAAAATTACAAGAAAAACAACCATGAATCTAGCTATCGCAAAACCACTCAAACCTCAGAAACCCCTCAATATCCATCCACCTTCCTTCTCCCTTCCTTTTTGGTACTATTGCGTTTTTTCCAGTCTATTCGTTTTTCAATTGAGGCCTTGGTGGCTTTAGAAGCAATGCGGGGTTTCTTTCTGGTCAATGCCTGAGTGACGAGTGTTTTGATTTTAGCAATGGCCTCGGCTTTGTTTGCCAACTGGGTGCGATGTGTTTGAGATTTCACCTGAAGCACTCCATCACTGGAAATGCGATTCGACAATTTTTGCATCAAGATTTGCTTTTGCTCATCTGTCAGTATGGTTGAATCGTTGATGGCAAAGCCAGCAATGACGGCGGTTTCCACTTTGTTTACATTCTGTCCACCTTTACCACCACTGCGTGTGGTTTTAAAAGTTATTTCTTTTGATAAATCCATTTGCTTTTTGAAATAAGGACTCTAAAATAAATTATATATTTTGCATAGAATATAGAATCATTCATGAGAGCAGTGATACAAAGAGTTTCTGAAGCCAAGGTGACCATTGATGGCACAATTTTTTCATCCATTGGAAAAGGATTGTTAGTGCTGATAGGGATAGAAGATGCTGATACAGATGAAGACATTCAATGGTTGAGCCAAAAGATTGTTCAGCTACGCATTTTTGAAGATGAGCAGGGTGTGATGAATATCTCTCTGAAAGATACAGTTGGTCAGCTTTTGCTCGTAAGTCAGTTTACTTTGCATGCCGCTGTAAAAAAAGGGAATCGTCCTTCCTACATCAAAGCCAGTAAACCAGAAATTGCAATTCCGCTTTATGAAAAAATGGTTCAGCAATTGCAAACAGATCAAGGCAAAGAAATTCAGACGGGTGTGTTTGGTGCCGACATGAAAGTGGCTTTAGTGAACGACGGGCCGGTAACAATTATTATTGACACAAAGCACAAAGAATAAACATGACAATAGAAGAAGCGCAGCAGCAGGTGGATGAATGGATTAAAACCATTGGGGTGAAATATTTTGGAGTGCTTACAAATATGGCCATCCTGACGGAAGAAGTGGGCGAGTTGGCCAAACATCTGGCACGAAACTATGGCGAGCAGTCTTATAAAAAAGAGATGGAACCTTCGGAAGAAGAAAAGAAACTCCTGATGGCAGATGAAATGGCGGACGTGTTATGGGTATTGCTTTGTCTGGCCAATCAAACAGGGACTAATTTGACAGAAGCTATGAATAAGAATTTTGAAAAGAAAACAAAAAGAGATGCCGAACGACATGCTCAAAACAAAAAGTTGCAATAGCCAATGAGGAAAGCCTGGAACATATTTTGGCAATCGGTAGAGGATATGTTTGATATGCGCATTTTCAAACTAAGTGCAGCGTTGGCGTACTATACCATCTTTTCCATACCGGGATTGTTGATAGTGGTGCTATGGACTGGCGATCTTTTGTCCGGTCATGATGCGGCAGTACGTGCCGGATTGTATAATCAGATTGGCGACTTGGTGGGTAATGGTGCAAAAATGCAAATTGAAAATACCATCGATGCGGCGTCTCAGTTTCCAGGTAAAAGCTTTTCCACGGTGGTGGGTTTGATCACCCTGATCTTTGGTGCCACTAGCATTTTTGCCGAAATTCAGGATTCCATCAATATGATCTGGCGGCTCAAAACAAAACCCAGAAAGGGAAGAGGCTGGGTGAAACTGGTGCTGGATCGGCTGCTTTCCTTTTCGATGGTCATATCTCTGGGATTTTTATTGTTAGTTTCTCTTTTGATCAATGGGCTGATGGATTTATTTATTGACCAACTCACCAAAAAGATTCCTGAAAGCAATTTTACACTGACTTATTTGTCCAATCTGGCCATCACATTTCTAATCACTTCTTTTTTATTTGGATTGATTTTTAAAGTGCTGCCAGATGCCAGAATTAGATGGCGGGCAGTGCGGGCGGGTGCATTTTTTACCGCTGTATTTTTTATGTTGGGTAAATTCTTGATCAGCTATTATTTGGCTCATAACAAAATCACCACCGCCTATGGTGCCGCCGGATCCATCATTGTCATTTTGCTATGGGTTTATTATTCGGCCGTCATCCTGTATTTCGGGGCTGTATTCACCCGAATTTTCGCCATTCATCATGATATGAATATTTACCCAAGTCAGTATGCCGTGTGGGTGGAGCAGGTGGAAGTGGAGAATAAAGATTCTATTCAGAGTCTGCACCACGACAAAGCTGTAGCCGCCCACGAGCACGACCTGGAATTGGAGTGGAAGAATGAACATCCTTCGGAGGAAGCACCCCCACCTCAGAACGGTTAATGTTGGAAAAGTTCTGCCATTTTCTTGGCCACTCTTTCGCCATCCATCGCAGCACTTACAATGCCTCCGGCATATCCGGCTCCTTCGCCACAGGGGTAAAGGTTTTTTATCTGAGGATGTTGAAGGGTTTCGGCATCCCGTGGAATCCGTACAGGAGCGGAAGTGCGGGATTCGGTGGCTACCAGCACGGCTTCATTGGTATAATAGCCTTTCATTTTCTTGCCAAACTCCACAAATGCCTTTTGCAAAGTCTGGCTGATAAAGGAAGGCAAAACGTTTCTAAGATCGGTGCTATTGATGCCCGGCAGATAAGAACAGTCCGGCAAAGTAGAAGAAAACTTATTGGTACAAAAATCCACCATACGCTGGGCCGGTGCTTTCAACATGCCTCCCCCAGCATAAAAGGCGGCCTGCTCCACTTTTTGCTGAAACTCCAACATTGTCAGAGAATGAAAATTCTGCTTATTTTGTTTCAATACATCTTGCAGTTGCACCTGCACCACAATACCGGAATTGGCATAAGGATTATTTCTTTTAGAAGGCGACCAGCCATTCACCACAATTTCGTTCTGCCCGGTAGCTGCTGGCGCAATGATACCGCCGGGACACATACAAAAACTAAAGACCCCCACATTTTGCACCTGCTGCACAAGGCTGTAGGATGCCGGAGGAAGATAGTTTCCACGCAGGTCGCACTTGTATTGCGCACGATCTATCAGTTGTTGAGGATGTTCTGCCCGAACACCCAGGGCAAAGGGTTTGGCTTCGATTAAAATATTTTTAGCTTGAAGCAGATAAAAAATATCTCTGGCCGAATGACCGGTAGCCAATAGCACAGCATCTGCTTCCAGCTTTGATCCATTCTCTAGCACCACTGCTTTGATGGCCGAATGGGCTATGATAAAATCGGTCACCTTGCTTTCGAACAGCACTTCGCCACCGCAGTCAATGATTTTTTCCCGCATGGTGGTAATAATTTTTGGCAGTTTGTTGGTGCCGATATGCGGATGTGCTTCGTACAAAATTTTTTCTTCTGCCCCAAAATGTACAAACAGACTTAGTATTCTATCTATGTCGCCCCGTTTATTGCTACGAGTGTATAATTTGCCATCGCTATACGTGCCTGCCCCTCCTTCGCCAAAACAGTAGTTGCTTTCTGGATGTACAATACCCTGCTTGTTCATGGCCGCCAGGTCGCGTCTTCGTGATTTTACATCTTTGCCACGTTCCAGAATGATGGGCTTGATCCCCAGTTCTATCAATTGCAAAGCAGCAAAAAGTCCGGCTGGTCCGGCTCCCACAATGATTACTTTTTTTGGAGCATTCCTTACTTCTCTGAACTCAAACGGCACAAGTAGGCGTTGTTGTGCTGGTTCATGAATATAGGCCACCAAGCCAAGGTTGATCCAAGTCTGCCGGGCTCTGGCATCTATCGACTTTTTTAAGAGGGTATAGCCCGAAATAGCTGATACCGAAGTCTGAGTCTCCGCAGCTATTTGAGCTAGAATGGCCGACTCATCGGCTGCTGCTTCGGGGGTTAATTTGAGCGTGATTGTTTTTTGCATGGTCAGGTTTTTATCCTGAAATATTTGAAGACAAAGAAAAGTATTTTATTGGCCAGATCAAAACATGGTTAAACGACTATTTAAACCAACTGGAATATTTGAGATAATTATTGGCAATACGGTTTATTTCGCCACCAATCAGTTCTTCAGAAATGTCTTTAACTTTTTTTGCCGGCACCCCGGCATATATGCTGCCCGGTTCGCACACCGTATTCTCCAGCACCACCGCCCCGGCTGCAATGATGGTATTGCTGTGTACCACTGCATTGTCCATCACAATGGCACCCATACCGATCAGCACATTGTCATGCACAGTGCATCCGTGCACAATAGCGTTATGTCCAATAGAGACATTATCTCCAATGGTAGTGCCCGCTTTTTGGTAGGTGCAATGAATACAGGCACCGTCCTGCACATTCACTTTGTTGCCCATCTTGATAAAGTTCACATCACCTCGTATCACCGCATTAAACCACACACTACACTGGTCGCCCATCACCACATCGCCCACAATAGTGGCATTGGGTGCAATGAAACAATCGGTACCAAACAGAGGTTCTTTTCCTTCTACCGGAAGTATAACAGCCATATTTATTTTTTTATGGGTCAAAATAACAACATTTCTATTTTTAAATGTTTTTTATCCTTATCCTTTATTCTTGCTAACATTGCGACAATATTGGAGTTGGCAGAAATAATTGGAAACACTACCCAGCCAAGAGTGCGTCTAAAAAGGTAAGTAACAACAAAAAATGAAGACTGCTGATGGCGGAAAATTCTGACACAGCGCTTAATCTGAAGGTAAGACTAACTTGAAAAATTTAAATTATGAAGAAAAATTCATTGCTGATATTATTGATTGCTGCTATTCCTTTCATTGCTTGCAAAAAGAGTTTAAAAGATGAAAGTGAACAAAATCTGAATGAGGCTCAAGCAAATGAGATTATATTAAAAGCTAAGATTGTTTCACTAAATCCGTTAAAATTAGAATCTCCAGATCTTATTGAAAAAACAGCTACAATTGAGGGTACTAATATTAAGACGTATGGATATGTTCTGAAAAACCCTACTAATACCGCTTCAAGAAATGTACAACCTGTTGACCCTTGTTGGAAAATTGAAAATGGTTGGTTTTTTTACGGCAGATGTGCTGTTTATGGAACCATGTTAACCGACTGTTCTGGAAATCAATTGTTTTCTCCTTGCGGTTCTAATTGTATTGGATTTCATGATATTTGTCCTCCTGGTGACGATTGTTGGGATTGTTGGATGGCCGAAAGTCCAAATAATAAAATCAAAACATTGGATTTGAAATTTAAAAAATAGCAATCATGCAAGCTACCTAACTTTATGGTAGCTTGTATTAAAACAGTTAGTATGAAAAATATAGCAACGATAATTTTTTTCTTTATACTCTCTTTCAATGCAATAGGCCAAAAAGGCACAGTTCCGACAAAAGAAGATCGGATTAGAGAATATCAAACAGCCATTCACGCGGAAAAAATTCGAAACAATACTAAGGTATCGTACCAGAATAAACTATATAATTATGAGTCAATTTTTATAATTACTAAGTACGATACAACAACATCTTCATTGATAGTTGAACAAAAATCATCTCCGCCCGAAAGTAATTCAACAAAATATCGTTTAATAAAATTTTCGGGTAGCAAATTATGTAAGTCCAAAATTCACCATATAGACTCTTTGATTGCTCCTTATCTTTTTGAGCAAACAAAATTTGAGAAATAAGTAATATTACTTCTGCCAACAATGCATTGAGCAATATGGCGGTTGACGATTAAATGCTCAACAGGTAAAATTCTGCTGAGCATTTTTATAAAACTCATCTTATGTAATCCTATTTCCGCCACATCGCCAATGCTTCAACGTTAGCGGCAAGCAGACAACGATACCGCTAATACCAAAGCGCTCTAAGCATGGACAAAATTGACATTAATTTTGATTTTAGAAAAGAATCTAAAGAAAGAGACCCTGATAGATGGAGTCCCACTTTACAAGAATATCATCGAATTGTATGGAGTAAGTCTTTACCGAATGGTAAACTATTTAATGTAGAGAGAATAGACCAAAATCGACTTTATCATAAATCTGAATTAGGCGAATTTTACTTGTCAAGTGAGGTGGTTTTATATGGATTTATTCGAAAGTGCGAAAAACTCAAATTTGTTATTTCCCTAGTACCAGAAACAGATTTAATCGCTCAGCACTACCTCAAACTATTGACGAATACAAAAAATACAAGAATCATACAACAAGTTTAATCAATAGTAGAAACAAAAGAATTAATCAGGTTTGTCCCACACAAAAAGCGATGGGAAAATGATAACTGTAAAAAAACAAAAACCCGGTTTCATCATCCCATTCGGGAGAGAGGATTTACCGGGTATCGCATTGCAAATATAACCTTTAAACTACATTTGCAACAACGCTATTAAAGACAATTTGATGAACATTGCCGATGTAGAAAAGCTGCTTTCACAAAAAAGACTTAGCACTTATTATAATCTGTTCCCCACAGACAAGGAAAAAGCTGTTGTTTATTTCTGGCTTAATATCCAAATTTCCGAATCACTTTATCCCTTGCTTTCCAATCTGGAAATCGTTTTAAGGAATTCAATACACAACTCATTTACGGTTCACTATAAATCTGACCAATGGTTTCACAGGTTAAACAACCTGAATTATTTGATCAGGTGAATGTTGCCAAAAGAAAAATACTTACTAGACTCAACCCCATGACCGCTGACAAAGTAGTGGCAGAATTGACCTTTGGCTTTTGGACTGCATTATTCAATAAGCAATACGCCAAAGATTTTTGGAAGCCTTTAATGTATGCCTTTCCATTGCTGGACACACATAACAAGCACCGGGATAAAATTTCTTATAAGCTCAATCAAATTCGTAAATTCAGAAACCGTATTTTTCATTACGAACCCATTTGTAATGACCTCACAGCATTGGCTTCAAACCACAAGAGCATTTTAGAAATTCTTAACTGGATAAATGCCGACATTGTTAGCTGGACAAAACAAATTGACCGCTTCGACAATCTATATAAACAAGCAGTGGCTCTCCGTGCTGCCACCTAATCGCACCAGGTTAGGCACATTTGCTAGGCACACAAAATAGATATTGCCAATAGTGGTGTGTACAAAGGAGCAATCAACAATGGTCATTCTTTTGTTCGGTGTTTCGGGGCTTGATGAATAAAGTCCAGCTTTAGCTCTTAATATATATCTTTAGCCAAAAACCAAACAGCGGTTTGGGTGGACGAAATTCTATTTCCCCACCAGTAGCTTTAGCTGTTTGGTGACCAAGGTGCCTGATGCTGAAATTGTATCAAAAGCGGGTTGGTATCCAGCCATAAACAGGTGGCATCGGATTTGCGACGCTCCATTCTATTTCAGTACTTATGGCATCCTACATAAACAAAAAAAGTAGAACAGTATTCGCCCCGACAAGGGGCATAAGAAAAACAGACAATTTAAAAAGCATAAATGCAGGACAGACTAAATCATATAGAAGCCTTATATATAAATACTTTTGGTGAAAAACCAACAACGATTGATGTGCTGCCACAGGCAGGCAGCGAACGCCGCTATTTTAGAATATGGAATGCGAAGAAAGAATCGGTCATTGGTACTTATGGTGCCAATATTCCGGAGAACAGAGCTTTTTTCTATTTTTCAGAAAACTTTACAGCAAAGAATTTACCGATTGCCCATATTTTGGCAGTGAGTGCAGATGAACAATATTATCTGCAAACAGATTTTGGCGATATTTCATTAATTAACAAACTGGAAGCCACAGGGTATAACGAGGAGAATTATGCATTGTTTAAAGAAAGTCTGCAACAGCTTGCAAGGCTTCAGGTAAAAGGGGATAAAGGACTGGACTATTCAGAATGCCTGACCAATAGTGAATTTGGCAAACAAGCCATCATGGCCGATTTGTTGTATTTTAAATACTACTTTTTGGATGCCTTGCGTAAGCCTTATGACAAGCAAAAATTGATTGATGATTTTGAGGCATTCAGCAACTATCTGACGCATACCGACCATAAGTTTTTTATGTTTAGGGATTTTCAAAGTCGCAATATTCAGGTGATGACGGACGGGTCAGTCCATTTTATAGATTATCAGGGCGGCATGAAAGGTGCGCCACAATATGATGTGGCTTCCTTGCTGTGGCAGGCACGTGCCGGATTGCCAGAAGCCTGGAAGAAGGGGCTTTTGCAAGACTATATGAATGCGCTGGAACCATTGCTCAGTAAGCCTTTGAACCGAACTGTTTTTGAAAGCCAGTACAACGGATATGTACTGATTCGTTTGTTGCAGGTGTTGGGTGCCTACGGCTTTCGAGGATTGTTTGAGCGCAAAGCGCATTTTCTGACCAGCATTCCATTGGCTTTAACAAACCTAAAATCATTTTTGGCCAATCATCCTATGGGCATTGCCTTGCCCGAGTTTGAAAAAGTACTGGATATTTGTGTGGATCAAAACATCATCGATCAATTTACCCCTGTGCAGGCCAATGAATCAACCCCTCTGGTAGTGAAAGTTTGCAGTTTTTCATTTAAGAAAGGACTACCCATTGAGGACGACAACAACGGAGGTGGATTTGTTTTTGACTGTCGCGGAATCCTAAATCCAGGACGTATTGAAAGCATGAAAACCCAAACCGGACGTGATAAGGAAGTGATTCAATACCTGGAACAGCAAACCAAAATGCCTGAGTTTTTAAATAGTGTTTTTGATGTGGTGGATATCAGCGTGGAAGACTATATCAAGCGTGGGTTTGACAGTCTTTGTGTAAGTTTTGGATGCACTGGCGGTCAGCATCGAAGTGTGTATTCGGCAGATGCATTGACAAGGCATTTAAAAAATAAGTTTAAGGTAAAAGTGCAGCTCGATCATTATGTGCAGGATGCTAAGGGTTGGGTGAATCCTTAATAAACTCTTTTCATTTTGGGAAGGCAATAATTCAGATCAAACGAGCAGCAGGTAAATCAGCAAGAGGTTTTTTGAAAAATATGAATACTGAAAAAATACAAAATAACTATTTAGTGGGGATGCAAGCCATCATCTTCTGTGCCGGATTGGGTACCCGCTTCAAACCCTGGACGGATAAGCATCCTAAGGCATTAGCAGTAATTAATGGCAAAAGTTTGTTGCAAAGAAATATTGAATATTTACAAACCTTTGGCATAAATGAGGTGATTGTAAATGTGCACCATTTTGCCGATCAAATTGAGGAAGCAACTAAAGCTGCGAAGGGCTGGGGCAGTGATATTATTATTAGCGATGAAAGGGATGCCGTGCTGGAAACCGGTGGCGGGCTGCTTCATGCAAAAAAATATTTTAGACCCGGACAAAGATTCATCTCCTGCAATGCAGATATATTAACTGATTTTGACATCAGCAAATTATTGGCATTTCACGAAAAAGAAAAGGCGCTAATTTCATTTGTCGTAAGCGACCGAAAAACATCTCGTAATTTGTTGTTTGATGAAAACAATGTGCTTTGTGGCTGGCGCAATAATGCTACTGGCGAGGAAAGGATTTCTGTTCAAAAAGCTAAATTGAATGCCAAAGCCTACGACTGCATTGTAGTGTACGAGTACGAAGTGTTTGACCATATTCAATTTTCTGGAAAATTTTCATTGATAGATTTGTATCTGGATTTAGCTAGAACGCATAAGATTGCAGGTTTTCTACACGAAGGAGACCGTTGGGTGGATGTGGGAAAACCAGAGTCAGTGGCCATTGCAGAGGCTATGTTTGAATAAGTGGGTGCGAACCAAAACAATATTTACAGCCTTTGCATATATAGTGCACAGGCTTTTTTTATGGTTTCGCTCAAGGGGGTGTATTCGAAACCGGGAAGTTGTTGCAACAATTTTGAATTGTCGAATCTGGTGAAACTATTGGCCACCTTGGCACTTTCTTTGGTTAAAACAGGCTTTTTCCCACTAAAGATTGATTTGATCTTTTCCATTCTCCAGGCCAGACCAGATAAAAAAGGAGTGGCTTTCTGCGACGGTCTTTTCTTTTCAAAGCAATCCGCCATTGTGTTGAAAAGGGTTCTGAACGGAAGATTGTCGTTACAAACAATATAGCGTTGTTCGGTAATGGAGTTTTGCATTAACAATACTGTAGCCCTAGCCACATCTTCCACATCTGTAAAGCCATTTACTCCATCTGTGTACCATCTAAATTCTTTATAGGCTGTCTTAAACAGGGCACAACTTCCATCCTTCCAGTTGCCATAACCTAAAATAGTTGCCGGATTCAGGATAACTCCGTTAAGTCCCTCTGCAAATCCTCGCCATACTTCCAGCTCTGCATTAAACTTGCTGATGGCATAAGGGGTATTAGCTCCGTTTTCTTCCCATTTCGCATTTTCATTCATCAAAGCACCTTCAAACTTTCTGCCAATAGCCGCCACAGAACTAATGTGTACAAATCGACGGATATGGTTGTCCAAAGCAGTATTCACCAGGTTCTTAGTACCCTCCACATTTATTTGCATCATTCTTTTTCTATCTGCCTTACTAAAAGAAACAATGGCGGCACAGTGTATCACTATGTCAATGCCTGTCATCGCATCATTCAGAGACATGATATCCAGAATATCTCCTTCCACCCATTCTACTTTTTCCAAAATAGTCGCATCTACAAAACTGGGCAATTGGGTAGTGGGTCTTTTGATCGCTCTCACTGCGTAGCCTTGTTCTATCAGGGTTTTGATGATATAGGCTCCTAAAAATCCTGTGCCCCCTGTAATAAGTATTTCTGACTTTGAATTAATGGCTGATAATTTGTGGGCGAAAATAATCAATCGTTATTAAGTTTTGCAAAATCATTATGGGCGATAGACCTAATACAAATTTGATTATGGGGATGAAAAGATTTGCCACTTTAAAAAGTCGGGGTTTTTCTACTTACTGATCCAACACTTGAAACGTAACAGGTTGTTTGCGGTAAGCGGCCACTTCTCTTCCGTTCTGTATGGCAGGCTTCCAGTTGCCCGATTTTTTTATAACACGTATCGCTTCATTTTCCAAACCGAAACCAATATGGGTGAGAGGGGATATTTGGCTGATTTTTCCATGTATGTCCACTACAAATTCTACAATGACGGTATAGGTTCCAGCAGGGGCATTATTACCAACGGGCACATCCGCATCCAGGTTTCTTTCCAGAAATCTTTTCCATGCAGCAGGGCCACCAGGAAAGGAGGCATCTATCTCCACCTTCGTAAATATTTTATCTTCCTCATCCCTGTTCACGGCATTTACTATCAATCCTTTCTTTCCATCCAGTGCTTCGGGTGGTGTAACAATACCCTTGTCGGCTATTCCATCCTGTGTGATATTGCTGATTCGTGTATTTGAAATTTCGTCCTGAGTGGGCGGAGGTTCTGACACTTTATCATCTGTTACAATCGGTGTGGTATAGTCAATGGTTTTAAGTTTGGGTACTTCTATTTTAGCTGGAGGAGGAGGGGGTGGAGGAATTGGCTCAGGTTCTTTTTCTTCCTTAATGTCAGCAATTGTCACGCCTTCTGTTATTCTAAAATTTTCGACATCTGCTGAACTTGTAAAACTGGCTTTTAACCAGGCTCCGCCAGCTATCACTATACAAATAGCAGCGGTAAGCAGAACTGCTTTTACCAATCTTTTTTCATAGTTCTGGCGGAGCTCATAGGCCCCGTATAATTTGTTGCGACCTTCAAAAACAAGATCCAGCAAATCGGCGGTAAGAATTTTGTTTGCTTCCATGATGTGTTGTTTTTAGATGTTGGAAAATGAAATAATTGTTTTTAACTGGCCCTGCAATCCTAATAGCATGAAATGGCCATTACTCTCACGAGTTTATTTTTTAATGTATGTTTCGAAAAATTGTTGAGCCTTTATATGCAGTAGCTAACTGATCAGTTAGAAGCCTAAGATGCTATTTGCGTTGAGTACTTTATTTTATAGGTTGATAAAAATTTATACCATTACTGTCATTTTGGTACTAAGAAGCAATTGCAAAGAATTTCCATAGATCCACAAAAAAAAATCGCCTCACTTTTGAGAAGTGAAGCGATGGAGTGATGTTTAGTATTGAGAAAAAAATTGTTGATTTGATTCGTGAAAAGTGCGGACTTTTAAAATTTTGATTGGGAAATAATCGACAAGTCCAAATTCCATTTATTTTTTAAGCCATACATTGTTCGATCTGTTCCAATCGGGTAGTTTTTTGTCAGGATCGATAACGACTTCTGTTATTTCACTGGTTGTGGGTGCAGTGAAGGTATATTTACCTCCATGCTGCCATATTTCCACAGGGAAACTTTGAGTGAAGCTATTTCCATTAGTTTCCTTTACTCTAATTGTAACTGGCATGGGCATTTTCTCCATATTTTCAATGGTGATGGCAGCTCCTTTGGCGGGCAAATTGTTTCTATATTTCACCTCTGATACCGCCTGATCCAGTCTCCAATTGTTAAACACCCAACTACGCCAAAACCAATTCAGGTCTTCACCAGCTACATTTTCCATGGTTCTGAAAAAGTCCCAAGGGGTAGGGTGTTTAAAAGCCCAACGCTGGATATATTCTTTAAATGCTACATCAAAACGATCGGCACCCAGTACATTATCTCTTAGGTTGTGCAACATTTGTGATGGTTTGTAATAGGCCGTCACGCCCAGATTTCTTTGTTGAATCACGTCGGGCGTATTAAACAGTCGGTCCATATCGTCGCCAAACTGGGCAGCGGCATCATCTGCATCAAAATAGCTGGCTTTATGATACTCTCCCTTTTTAAATGCTTTTGTAGAATAGTCGTTGATGAAGGTATTAAAGCCTTCATCCATCCATGCATATTTTCTTTCATTGCTACCCACGATCATTGGGAACCAGGTGTGGCCAAATTCATGATCGGTTACACCCCACAGGCCTTGTCCTCCTGCAAAGGCACTACAAAAAACGATACCAGGATATTCCATCCCGCCTACTGTACCAGCTACATTGGTTGCTGCCGGATAAGGATATTCGAAATAGTTGGTGGAATAAAACTCTATACAGGCTTTTACATATTCAGTACTTCTCTGCCAACCATTTGCTCTCATGCTTTCCACTGGATAGGCACTTAAAGCGAGACTTTTTTTACCTGCAGATAATTTGATTTTAGCACCATCCAGCACAAATGCTTTTGACGCAGACCAGGCTACATCACGGGCATTCTGGATCTTGTATTTCCAGGTTTTATTGCCCTTGAAAATTTGAGGTTTATTTACCTCATCAGCACTTCGGATGACAACGGTCTGTTCACTGTTTTTTGCCTCTGCATATTTTTTTGCCTGAGAGGCAGGGAGACATTCCGACGGATTCAAAAGTTCGCCGGAACCTACAACAATCATGTCTGCAGGAGCGGTAATGGCAAATTCCAAATCTCCATATTCCAAATAAAACTCGCCCTGACCAAGATAAGGAAGCACATTCCATCCCTGAATATCATCATACACGCATACACGTGGGAACCACTGGGCTATTTCATATATCCATCCATTTTTTGTTTTTAGTCTACCCATTCTGTCGGTGCCTCTTACGGGTACCGTGAAGGAAAAATCTATGCTAAGTTTGATTTTATTGCCACCGGTTTTTAACAGATCCTGCAACCATACTTGCATTCGAGTATCGGTGATGGCGTATTTAGGGGTGTACTTTTTACCATTCGCTTCTATAGAAATAGATTTAATTACACTGCCATCGGTAAACTCTGGATTGGCCCATCGCCCTCCTTCGGCAGTAGTGGTCGCTGAAGCACGGGAATCTTTACGGTAAATGTTTTGATCTAATTGAAGCCACAAAAATTTCAGATTGTCGGGACTGTTATTGGTATAAGTTAATTCCGAAGATCCTGTTATTGTCTGACCAATTGTATCCAACGTGGCAGTTAGTTTATAATCGGCACGGTTTTGCCAATATTTTGAACCAGGCTCTCCTGATGCACTTCTGTAATCATTCCCCGAACTGGTATAAAAATCAGGGGAAAATACTTCAATGGCATTGTACTTTGAGACAGTGGATTGTGCCTGAACTCCTGTTGTTAATAATAGCAAACCTATTATTGTAATGAATCTATTAGTCATTTAGCATAATGGATTTAAAACCTTGAATGTACAGAAAATGTAAGATTAGGTTGTAAGAGAGGCGTTAAAAAGTGATAAGCGGTGAGTACCAGCGTTTGAATGGTGCTTTTTACACAGAGAAAAGCATAGAAGGCATAGAAGAGTATGCCGTTCAGAATGTTTCTTTGTTTGGAGTCTACAAAACCCCAAGCCTGCACCAATATCCTTTTGAATAGATTTGTGAAAAAATTTTGGGTAGTGATTTTAGTAAGAATAGATAAAGGTGCAATCTGCCTAAGACTTCGAATAATAATACAGGGTACTGCTATTAATATCCGTAAACACTTGTCTGGCTATTTCATTTATTTCTGATGCTGTAACAGCGGCATATTTGTCCAATTCTGTATTCATCATACCGGCATCACCTAATAGCTCATAAAATGCCAAACTGGTAGCTCGGTTCAGCACACTCATGTCTTCAAAAGCCATCATGCTCTCGGTTTTATTTTTTACTTTTTGAAGTTCATTTTCCGAAATCAAGTTGGTGCGCAGATCGTTTAATACAGCTTCTACGGCAGCTTCGGCTGTTTTCATATCAGTACCTTTCACTAGTTTGCCTTCTATACAAATCAAACCCGGATCCATACTTCCAAAATGATAACATTGAATATTTACAAATAATTGCAATTCCTTTACCAGCCGTTGATAAAGCCTGGACGACTCTCCTCCTCCCAAAATGTCTGTAAGTAAATCATCAATATAATATTCACTACTCATGCGACCTTGTATATGCCATGTTTTATAAAAGGCGTCCAATGGTACGTCTGCCTTGATCTCCATCTTTCTGGCTTCCTGCTGTGGTGCTTCTTGTGGTAGGATTCTATTAGAGGCGGGGGCTGTTGCAATATCTCCAAACCATTTTTGAGCCAGCTCTTTTACTTTGTCTGTTTCCACATTGCCAGCAACTACCATGATCGCATTGTTGGGGCGATAATGTTTGAAAAAGAAATTCTTTACATCACCCAACTGAGCATTTTCTATATGCGAAAGTTCTTTACCAATGGTCATCCATTTGTAGGGGTGCTGTGTGTAAGCCAGTTCCCGCATCTTGAACCAAACATCGCCATAGGGTTTATCTATATAATGTTCCTTAAACTCTTCGCAAACCACCTTTCGCTGCACTTCCAAGCTCTTTTCGCTGAAGGCCAGAGAAAGCATGCGATCACTTTCCAGCCAAAAGGCGGTTTCCAAATTTTCGGCAGGTAGTTGAATGTAATAATTGGTTAGATCGTTGGTGGTATAGGCATTATTTTCTCCGCCTGCCATTTGTAATACTTCGTCATAATCCGGTATGTTTACCGACCCCCCGAACATCAGGTGCTCAAACAAATGCGCAAAGCCTGTCTGATTGGGGCTTTCGTCCCTTGCTCCCACGTCATATAAAATATTCATCACCGCCATTGGCGTGGACTTATCCTGATGCACGATTACTCTTAATCCGTTATCCAAAACAAATTTATCGAACTGAACCATTTTGCGAATGTAAGTGTAAAAATGTTTAATGAATCTATTTTGCAAAAGGCAACTAGGCTGTGGGGCGATTTATTGTGTACGTGGAATACCGAACGATTCGTTGTTGTATTGAGTTCTTATCTGAATGCCTTCTCTGAATGTATTGGTCATGGTTTGATTAGAAATCGCCTTTCCATTGATGATATTTATGATCTTAATGGTTTTGTTCTGGAGTTCACCATTTCTATTAATAATTATCTTCACCGGCCCATAAGTTCCTTGTAATGCCTGCTTTAATTCATCCAGCCTCATCCCAAATTTTTTATTTACCGCTATCACTTCGTCCCCTGCCACCAGACCGGCATTGTCGGCAGGAGATCCTTTTGGAATATCTCCAACTAATACCTTTCCGTCTATTAGATACAGTTCTATACCTGAATATGCATAATCAAATGGATCTGAAAAAAATTTATTGGGTTTTATAAAAATTTCTCTGTTTCGATAGTTGATGATGCAATTGAACCGGCGGAATATTTCGTTGCCAATGAGTCCGCCTAAAGTGGGATAAGAGGTGATATTATAAGTATCATCAAAAATGTTGATCGGCACATTTCTGAATTTATAGGGACCTAATTTTAGTTCTTTCAAAATGGTGATATACATGTCCACCTTACCTCCCAGTCCTTCTCCCTGTTTTAAATACTTTTTTCTTTTTGTTTTTAGAAAGGCGCTGTCTTCGATATAATCCTGAGAGTAAAGAGCTGCTAATCCGGCACCAATATCCAACAAATACCTAAAATCTGCTCTTCGTGCATCTCTTACAGAAGCCATGGAAAATGGAATTGAATTTATTCGGGGTCGTATCATGTAACCTCCTCTGGGGTATTTCAAAGTTCCATTGGACCAAAAACTTAAGTTTTTTTCTTCATAATCTATTTTTACAATATACCTGCTCAATAAAGAGTAGCCGGCTATGCCATCAATTTTCTCTCCATAAAGTGCGGATAATATTTCATAATCTATGACATGAAAATTCAGACTATCCACTTTAAGCTGATTGAGGGTTATCGTTTTGTTTTTGACAAATCCTACTTTTCTAATGCCGCCAATTCCTCTAATCAATCGTTCGGGTTCAGAAGGGGAGAGACCCAGGCTTGCCACAGTCGTTGAGTCTAAAGAAATGCCTCCACTGCCACTGTCCAGAATAAAACTCAGAGAATCTGGAAAATTTTCTAATAAAGCCTTAAACACAATGACTCCGCCAGTGAACTGTGTGAAAGGGATTTTGGTTATTTCGCGGCTGGGTGGTTCTACAAAGGTTTCCTGAGAAAAACCCGGTATAGCCAGGATGATCATAAATGCTATGGCAAAAATTGTTTTCATCAGTGGCGGAACATTACTTTAAAATTAATTGTTTTCCTTAAAGGTTTAAATTTTTTTTGACAGACGGTTATTGCTTTTTTAATAAGGTATGTAGATTGTGCATTGTTTGAATGGCAGGCGTAAAAATTTTAAATAGGGAATAGATGAGTATTTCTAATTCAGAAGTGTACAGTGAGAAGTCTCCATTGTCTGATAAGGATTGTTTTGTGGTTTTCGACAGAAGAAAATCGACCTTTATATTTCCGGTACATGTGCATCCCGAGTTTGAACTGAATTTTGTCCACGGAGCCAAAGGTGCCAGAAGGGTGGTGGGCGATTTGGAGGAAAGCATTTCTGAAAAAGATTTGGTGCTGATAGCCAATCCAGAACTTAAACATGCCTGGAAGGATGGGGTGTGTAAAAACAAAAATATTCATGAAATAACCATACAGTTTCATCCGCAGTTATTGGAACAGTTTAGGAATAAGAATCAGTTTAAGAGTATTCGCCTTCTTTTGGAAAAAGCAAAAAAGGGCCTTGCTTTTGAGCCAGCTACTATTGAAAAAATTCAACCACTGTTGCATTTCATCACTATGGAAACAGAAGGCTTCTATTCGGTAATGAGGTTGTTTATCTTGTTGTATGAACTGTCCAAAAACGAAGACTATCGGGAGCTGTCAAGTGGTACGGCCATTGAAATGAGCCGAACCACTTTAGCCGGTTTTTTGGCTACATATACCAAAATGAACTACTTTGCGTTTCCTTCTTTGCGGTACTTAGCGGTTAGAAAAAATAAACCGCAAAGATCACAAAGAGCGCAAAGAGTACGCAAAGGATTATAGAGCACTACTTTGCGTTTCCTCCTCTGCGGTACTTAGCGGTTAAAAAATAAACCGCAAAGATCACAAAGACCGCAAAGTGTACGCAAAGGATTGTTTAGAACTACTTTGCGTTTCCTCCTTTGCGGTACTTGGCGGTTAAAAAAGAAACCGCAAGGGACGCTAAGAGCGCAAAGTTTATGCAAAGATTTATTGGGAATTTCTTTGCGTGCATACTTCTGCGGTACTTAGCGGTTGAAAAATAAACCGCAAAGATCACAAAGAGCACAAAGTGTACGCAAAGGTTTATTGGAATTAGTTAAGTCAAGTCTTTTATCCAGCCGTTGTAGTGGTAATTGTTTTATAAACCATTCGCTACTCTTTTAATTCCTTCCTTTAATCTTAGAACATTAAAGTTCATTAATAAACCCAATTTATAATTACCCAGTTTCATATAAGTAAGTATTTGGGCAAGGTGAATATTGCTTAACGATTCAACGCTTTTAAGTTCTAAGACTAATTTTCTTTCAACAAGCAAATCAACCCGGTAACCACAATCTATTCTTACACCTTCAAATAGTACAGGCATTGGTTTTTCTTTTTCAACGAACAAGCCAGTAGTTCTGATTTTGTAAAATAGACATTCCTGGTAAGCATTTTCCAATAGACCAGGTCCTAATGCAGTATGAACCTCAATAGCAAGGCCAATAACAACTTTTGATATTTCGTTTTCATTCATAGCGGTATGTTTTTCTACACTAAAGTATAAACATTTTTTATGCAAAGGATTATAGAGAACTACTTTGCGTTTCCTTCTTTGCGGTACTTAGCGGTAAAATAAACCACAAAGATCACCAAGAGTGCAAAGTATACGCAAAGGGTTATTGAGAACTCCTTTGCGTTTCCTTCTTTGCGGTACTTGGCGGTTGAAAAATAAACCGCAAGGGACGCTAAGAGCGCAAAGTATACGCAAAGGTTTATTAGGGATTTCTTTGGGTGCATTCCTCTGCGATACTTCGCGGTAAAATAAACCGCCAAGATCACAAAGAGCGCAAAGTGAACGCAAAGGGTTATTGCGAACTCCTTTGCGTTTCCTTCTTTGCGGTACTTAGCGGTTAAAAAATAAACCGCAAGGGACGCTAAGAGCGCAAAGTATACGCAAAGGTTTATTAGGGATTTCTTTGGGTGCATTCCTCTGCGATACTTAGCGGTAAAAGAAACCGCAAAGATCACAAAGAGTGCAAAGTATACGCAAAGGATTGTTTAGAACTACTTTGCGTTTCCTCCTCTGCGAAACTTGGCGGTAAAATAAACCGCAAAGATCACAAAGAGCGCAAAGTGAACGCAAAGGGTTATTGAGAACTACTTTGCGTTTCCTCCTTTGCGGTTAAAAAAGAAACCACAAAGTTCACCGAGAGCGCAAAGTGTACGCAAAGGGTTATTGGAAGTTGCTTTTTAGTTGTAAGTAACTTTTGCATTTCATCATTTGCATGCCTAGCAGAAGAATAAAAATTCCTATAAAATTACCTCTTATCTCTTTTCGGTTCATTGCTTACCTTCGCCAATAATTTTTTTGATGTTATGGATTTGCAGAACCTTTATAAAAGAGCAGCGAACTTTGAGTTTTTAAGTGTGGAAGAAGGTGTTTTTCTTTATCACAATGCCCCATTGTCTGAGTTAATGTATGTGGCAGATGAGCTGCGAAAAATTCAGGTGCCACACGGTAAGGTAACCTGGCAGATTGACCGAAACGTAAATACCACCAATGTTTGTATAGCCAACTGTAAGTTTTGCAATTTCTACCGTATCCCCGGCCATGCCGATGCATACATTACAGATATGCCCACCTATCGCAAAAAAATTGAAGAAACCATTCGTTTCGGAGGCGATCAATTGCTTTTGCAAGGAGGGCATCATCCCAAATTAGGATTGCAGTTTTATGTAGATACTTTCAAAGCAATAAAAGCAGAGTTCCCTGATATTCGATTACATGCTCTAGGGCCACCCGAAGTGGCACACATTACTAAATTAGAAAAAAGCACACATCACGAAGTACTAAAAGCACTGAAGTCGGCTGGTATGGATTCACTTCCTGGTGCTGGTGCCGAAATATTGATCGACCGTGTACGAAGACTTATTAGTAAAGGAAAATGTGGCGCACAGGAATGGCTCGATATCATGCACGAAGCGCATAAACTGGATCTTACTACTTCGGCTACCATGATGTTTGGTCATGTGGAAACCATCGAAGAGCGTTTTGAACATCTTGTGAAATTAAGAGAAGTGCAAAGCCGTAAACCAGAACATGCAAAAGGTTTTCTGGCATTTATTCCCTGGACTTTTCAAGATGTGGACACTTTGTTAGCTCGCATTCGCGGTGTTCATAATCTGACAACCCAGGAAGAGTATTTACGTATGCTGGCGCTCAGCCGCATCATGTTGCCAAACATAAAAAATATTCAGGCAAGCTGGCTTACTGTGGGAAAGCCCACTGCACAACTTTGTCTTCATGCCGGCGCTAATGATTTTGGAAGTATTATGATTGAGGAAAATGTAGTAAGTGCTGCCGGAGCCCCTCATCGGTTCACCTCCCGCTCCATACAGGAAGCCATTAAAGAAGCTGGCTTTGAACCACAACTACGTAGCCAGGAGTATGAATGGCGCAATATTCCTGACACAATTGAGGAACAGGTAGTGAACTATTGATTTGAAACAAAACAATCAGTAGTCTTGTTTTTAACAGCTTCGTTTCTCATAGTACGGTCATTTTATGGGTGACAGCGCATCTTACAAAACCTTTCAAAAACATTTTTGTTCTTTTATTTCTATTCTATATTTAATCAAAAGATAACCAATCTAATTTATTGATTAAACCAGCATTTCTTTAAACCTATTAATCGAAAGGCAAATGGATACTTCAGGTACAAAAAAAGTTGTAGTCATCGGTGGTGGCTTTGCAGGTATTAATTTTATAAAAACCTTATGGCGCAAACCGGGTTTTGAAATTACATTAGTAGATGTAAATAATTATAATTTTTTTCCGCCTTTGCTCTATCAGGTAGCCACTGGTTTTCTGGAGCCTTCCAGCATCAGCTATCCATTTAGAAAGTTTTTAAGACACAAATCAAACGTTCATTTCAGGATGGGAAAATTATTAAAAGTACTTCCCGATGAGAACAAAGTTATTTTGTCCAATGGCCAACTGGATTATGATTTTCTGATAATGGCTACCGGTGCAGAGTCTAACTTTTTTGGAAAGGAAAATGTAAAAAGACATGCCATTCCAATGAAAACTTTAAGTGACGCATTAGCCATGCGAAACCTATTGCTTAACCGTTTGGAAGAGGCATCCCGAACAACTGATGTAGAACTGAAAAAGAAATTATTGACGGTAGTAGTAGCTGGTGCCGGACCCACAGGCGTAGAGATATCAGGGATGTTTGCCGAAATGAGACAAAGCATCATTCAAAAAGATTATCCTGAATTGGGCCACGGATTTAGTGGTATTGTTTTGGTGGATGGAGGCAATGCTGTCTTAGGCCCCATGGATTTAAAATCTCAGCACTATTCGAAAGAAGCATTAGAAAAAATGGGTGTCAAAATTCATTTGAATACAATGGTGGAGGATTTTGATGGAGAAACAGTAACCTTTAAAGGCACCGAACCTATTCAAACTAAAAATTTGATATGGGCAGCAGGAGTATCGGCCATTCCGTTTGATGGTATTCCAAAGGAAAGCTTTGGGCCAAGCAGGCGGTTGGTTGTAAATGAATTTAACAAAGTAACTGGAACTGAAAATATTTTTGCACTGGGCGACACCTGCTTTCAAAACACAGATTCTTCCTTTCCAAAAGGTCATCCGCAGGTGGCGCAGGTAGCTATTCAGCATGGAAAACTATTGGCTGAAAATATGGGGAAACCCGCAAATCAATGGACTCGATTTAAGTATAATGATAAAGGGGCAATGGCCATCATTGGCCGAAACAAAGCCGTAGCCGATATTCCCAAACCCAAACTACATTTTCAAGGATTTTTTGCATGGGCCATTTGGTTATTTATTCATGTGATGTCTCTGCTTACTTTTAAGAACAGATTGAGAACTTTTACCAACTGGCTGATTGCCTACTTCAGTAAAGACCAGTCTTTCAGAATGATTATTCGACCAGAGGAGAATTGAGTTGTTTTATTTAAAAATATCCTCCAGCGGAATAAGCATTCCCTCAAAAATGGTGGAATCTATTCTTTGATTTTTATAGAAGGTATCCCTTAATTCATATTTATTGTCGATGAGTACGTATTGATTGATGGCGTTGCTATCGGGCATCACTACCCAGTATTCTTTCACCTCGTTTTCTTCGTAGAGGTTAAACTTTTCGTTCAGATCTTTTTTGATGGTGGCCGGCGAAACTATTTCCACTACTAAATCAGGCGCACCCAGGCAGCCCCTTTCATCTATTTTGTTTTGATCGCAGATTACACAAATATCTGGTTGCACCACAGTGGTTATTTCCTGGTCGCTTCCTTTGTTTTTGGTAAGTCTCACATCAAAAGGTGCTGCATATAAATTACAAGACTGTTGTTTGAAGTATAAAAAAAACTCTCCGTGTATCTTGCCGGAAATGCGCTGATGCCGCTCAGCCGGAGCAGGCGATAGTATAAACAATTTGCCTTTTATCAACTCTACCCTATCATCAAATCGCCAGGTAAGGTAATCGGCATATGTGTAGCTTTTGTTTTTATCTAGTTGAGACAATTGGGTGATCATGCTATAAAGATACAATCGACATGGTGACACTTACTAGCTGGTGCAGGATTGTAATAAAAACTGCATTTCCTGAACTAAAATAGATGGAATATTTCCGCCTTTTCTTTGGGTTTGATGGCCAGTAGTCTTTACGACTTGCTGATCAATCATTGATGATTATGGGTGCTGTTTGAGATAACATTTCAATCTTTATTACATTTGCCCCTTTATTAATCCGCAAACTTATGGCTATAAGAATTTTTATTACCGGGGGCACTTTTGACAAAGAATACAATATGCTGAGTGGGGAACTGTTTTTTAAAGACACCCACATGCACGATCTTTTGAACCTGGGTCGTAATCTGGTGCCGGTGGAAATACGAACACTGATGATGATTGACAGTCTGGAGATGACGAATGAAGACAGAGAACTGATTGCCCACCAGTGTGAGCAGTGTGATGAAGACCAAATTATCATCACACATGGTACCGATACCATGGACAAGACTGCTAGGCTGTTGGCGAAAAACGTTCGAAGTAAGACGATCATCCTTACTGGTGCCATGATCCCGATTAAGTTTGGTAGCTCCGATGGCTTGTTCAACCTAGGTAGTGCATTGGCTTTTGCCCAAACCCTGCCACCGGGCGTGTATGTAGCCATGAACGGAAAATATTTTAACTGGGACAATGTGCGCAAGAACCGCCAAACTGGAGTGTTTGAGGAGATGAGGTAGAAGAGATATGGAGGAGAGGAAGAATGGGTTAAAAGGGATGAGGGTGGATCTAGTTCAATATTCAATAAGTAATATTCAATGAGCAATATTCAATAAACAATATTCAATTCTTAATGTAGATTTTGCACATCTTTGCAGACTTATTTCCAAATACATGAAGACTACGAAAAGCGCAGCTATAGGGTTTATTTTTATTACCATGACGATTGATGTAATCGGATTTGGTCTCATCATACCGGTGATGCCAAGGCTGATTGCTGAACTTAAACATGTGAGCCTAGGCGATGCCAGTATCTGGGGTGGATATCTGATTACTACCTATGCAGCCATGCAGTTTTTATTTTCCCCGTTCATTGGCAATCTCAGTGACCGTTTTGGCAGACGACCAGTGATCCTCATTTCACTTCTGGGTTTTTGTATAGATTACCTAATCCTTGCCTTGGCGCACAATTATACCCTTCTATTTGTGGGTCGTGTGTTGTCGGGCATCACAGGGGCCAGTTTTACAGCCGCCACTGCTTATATAGCCGATATTAGCACCAAAGAGAACAGAGCAAAAAATTTTGGATTGATAGGTGCTGCTTTTGGACTAGGGTTTATCATTGGTCCCGCCATAGGTGGTTTGCTGGCTGCCTGGGGTCTTCGGGCACCTTTTTATGCAGCAGCCGTGTTGTGTTTCATCAATTTTGTGTATGGTTATTTTGTTTTGCCCGAATCCTTAAAACCTGAAAATCGCCGGGCCTTTGAGTTGAGAAAAGCCAATCCGGTGGGATCCCTGATGATGTTTAAAAAGTATCCGACCACGCTTGGGTTGGTACTTTGTTTTTTCTTTATTTTTCTGGCGGCACATGCGGTGCAAAGCAACTGGAGCTATTTTACCATGTTTCAGTTTCAATGGACAGAAAAGGAAGTAGGTATCTCGCTGGCCATAGTGGGGGTGCTGGTAGGAATTGTCCAAGGCGGGCTTATTAGATTCATCAATCCCAGGCTGGGGAATGAAAAGAGTGTATATATTGGTCTAACCTTTTATGCCATTGGTATGGTGTTGTTTGCTTTCGCTGCCAAGGGTTGGGAAATGTATGCCTTTCTGATTCCATATTGTATGGGAGGTATTGCTGGTCCGGCTTTGCAGTCCATCATCACAGCACAAGTGCCGGACAATGAGCAGGGTGCTTTGCAGGGCGGTCTGAATAGTGTGATGAGCCTAACCTCTATTCTTGGGCCGCTCATAATGACCGGGCTTTTCTTTTTTTCTATCCATGATAAATCTCCCGTTCACTTTCCGGGAGCACCTTTTATACTGGGTGCTTTGTTGATGTTTGTGAGCGTTATTTTGTCCTATCGTTTTCTGTCGGGTAAAAAGCATTTGAATCTGGCACCGGTAGTTGCTGAAAAATCCTCTTCACTCACCGAGAAGGTGGAAGAAAGGGTTGATTAGAGTAGGCAGAATAGTTTTATTATTTTAAAGCCGCTCCCAAGGCTGCTACATTCTTTTTGTCGTTGCCTATAAAAATCTGCTGGTTCAGTAGCACCACAGGTCTTTTTAGAAAAGTGTATTCCTGTAAAATATAGTTGCGATAGTCGGATTCCTGAAGCGATTGGTCTTTTAGGTTCCATTCTTTGTATTTGATGGCGCGGCGGCTGAAAAGGGCTTCGTAACTGCCAGCCATAGACTTCATTTCGTCCAATTGTTCGGGTGTTATTTTTTCTGTTTTGATGTCCTGAAAAGTAAAGCCAGGTAGATCGAAAGACAGGTTTACTGCTTCAAAAATCTTTTTTCCGGTGTCGCAGGTGGAGAGGTAATATACTTTGTTCATGGTTTCAAAGATAATGGATGAAGAGATGGGAAAACAGAGCAACAATCGTATTAATAGGATGCCATAAGTACCACTGTGGAACGGAGCGTCGCAAAATTGTGGCTATTTGTTTTTAGTTTGTCAAATAATACAAAACCTTAAAACTTTTGATTTTTTAACCAACCTTTACTGAAGCGAAGTGTTATATTTGCGTATCAATTTTTTGAATTATGATTAAAACTGGTAATCCTGTCATTAGCATTTATACCGAGATGACGCCCAATCCGGAAACGATGAAGTTTGTGGCTAACAAGTTGTTGTATCCAGGCAAAAGCATCGATTTTCCTGATGCTGAAAGTGCAAGTCCTTCGCCACTGGCGGTGGAATTGTTTGGTTTTCCGTTTATAAAAGCGGTATTTATTGCGAGCAATTTTGTTACTCTAACTAAAACCCCAGAAACAGACTGGATGGATGTGACACCTTCCGTTCGTCAGTTTTTGAAGGACTATCTGGAAGATGGCCGTCAGGTGATCAATGAGGATGAAATGGTGGAAGTGAAGACCGATAGTAGCAATATTGTTTTTGCGGATGATGATGATGTGGTGAAACGCATTAAAGAGATTTTGGAAAACTACGTGAAACCTGCTGTGGAGATGGATGGTGGTGCCATTCAGTTTAAGAGCTATAGCGATGGGGTGGTGAATCTGGCCATGCAGGGAAGTTGTAGTGGTTGTCCTTCGTCCATGATTACGTTGAAAGCAGGTATTGAAGGCATGATGAAGCGGATGATTCCTGAAGTGAAAGAGGTGATGGCTGAAGCTGAGTAATGATTTTTTTAAATAGATATTGAAAAGCCGTGTTTTGAGATGCACGGCTTTTTGTTTTTAATTACTTTTTTCAAGTTCCCTATTTTGGAGGTTCGGCTAATTGTAGAGCAGTTTGTATCAGGCTTGCAGGCCACCACGGCTATTGAATACATAGCGGTGCTAGCGGGCATTGCCAGTGTGTGGTATAGCCGAAAGGAAAATATTCTGGTTTATCCAGTGGGGTTGATAAATACTGTTATTTATGTATTCCTGAGTTTTCAGTATCACCTGCTGGGCGAGGCTTCTGTGAATTTTTATTATACCGTGATGAGTGTGTATGGCTGGTATTTGTGGACGAAAAAAGATGCAAGGCATCACAAAGTACTGAGGATACAATTTTCTACCGCAAGAGAGTGGCTGTGGCATTTGTTTTTCTTTGTTGGGTTTTATGTAGTAATCTTTTTTTCATTGCAGTATTTAAAGAAAAGTTTTGCTTCAGGAGCTATACCATGGGCAGATGCATTGGCTTCGGCTGCAGCTTTTACCGGCATGTGGCTGATGGCTAAAAAGAAAGTGGAGAGTTGGCTTTGGTGGCTGCTGACCAATATTTGTAGTATCCCATTGTATTTTGTAAAAGGATTGGTATTTACAAGTGTGTATTATTTGGTGCTACTGGTGCTGGCAGTGTATGGGCTTTTGGAGTGGAGACAAAGAGCGTTAATAAAAGACAAGACAGATGGTTAAAAAAATAGTACTAATAGGACCGGAGAGTACCGGCAAGAGTTCTTTGTGTGAGCAGCTTGCTGCTCATTATGGTACAATTTGGTGCAAGGAGTATGCGCGTGAATATTTGCTAGGGCATGGCACTCATTATAATTTTGAGGATCTGGCCACCATTGCCAAAGGGCAGTTAAGATTGGAGGACGAGGCTACGGGCCTTAAACTTCAGACCTCAACCGGCAACCTTCAATCCTCAAACCTGCTCTTTCTGGATACGGATATGTATGTGATGAAAGTGTGGTGTGAGTTTGTTTTTGGTACATGTCATCCATTTATTCTGGAGGAAATAGAAAGTCGAAAGTATGACCTGTACTTGTTATGTAATACTGATTTGCCCTGGGTAAAAGATGAGCTACGTGAATATCCTGATTTGGAAACCAGAGAAAAACTTTTTGAGATCTATAAAAATTTATTGATACATCAATCAACGCCCTGGGTGGAAATTAAGGGAAATGATTCCTCCAGACTGGCGATGGCTATTGAGGCTATTGAACGTGTGAGCGTTGGAAATCAGGATGTGATTTTATAGAGTCTATGCTTGCTGGCAGTTCGCTCTTCTTTTCTGTCGTGATTGTACGTGGTCATTTTGTGTCTGTCTTGGTGCGTGGGCTTATGCGGTTTTGCAAATGTGCCGCCAAAAGCGTGGGCTATCCTGTCATTTTAATTTTGCAACGGGTTGGCATTTTGTCTGTCGTTTTCTGTTAGTCTGTTGTTGGTTGTGTTGGTCTTTTAGGGTGACCGCTAGTGTTTAGATTACCGATAGAAGAATTGTCTCTATTTCATTTGGCTGGCTTTTCTTTTTGAAATATGGAAAACAGCAGACCGCCCATCATTGCACCATAGGCCGTGCTGTTTAAGGGTCGGGAGGTGATGGTGCAGGAACCATCTGCACAACCAATATATTTCCAATAGAGAAACCCAGCAATAGCACCCACTAGAATGCCAATAATGACCAGGCTGTTTTTTTTGATAAAAGCCATTTTGCTATTTTATTTTATCTCTTCGTAGGAAATATCCTTTTTGCTATTGGATCTGTTGGATTTGGATGGAGGTACCGCACAGTTGCCTCCGGCACAACAACCAATATTGAAAATGGGCATGGCCGCAAATAAAATTCCTACCAGTAAAAGACTCCATTGTCCGGAACGAGCTCCCTGGGCAATGATCGCCACGCCCAATATTAATCTAATGATGCGTATGATATCCCAGCCTTTGAAAAAACTATGTAGCATAAAAGAAGTGTTTAATACCTTATGTAAGTTCCTTACAAAGAAAAGACTTCCACGCCAGTAGTTGTGTTACTTTGGTTACATAAACAGAATCCAGCGCTGGTCCTGAAAAGCCAGTTGACCATATTGGTTCTTATGATTTTCTATATGGGATCATTTGGGCATATATATCTCCATGGAATTGTTTACTACAGGTGTGCCCCAGAGACAAGTAATTTCAAAATCTTAAATTTCTCTTGAATATTATTAGTTGTTTTTTGACCAATAGAAATTCGGGAAAAAATTTTCATTCGTCCTTTGAGTATTTTATGAATGAAAAAATTTCATGTAGGTTTGGTAAACAAAAGCACTTTTAAATTTACTGTTATGCTAATAATCAGAGATTGTTTCCAATTAAAATTTGGGCATTACAAAGAGGCCATAGTTTTAATAGAAGAAGCTAAAAGAAAAAATCTAATACCTCAAGCACTTAGTCGCAGAATACTTAGCGACTTCACCGGAGACGCTTACAGGTTGGTTCTAGAGTCGGGATATGAAAGCTTGAGTGCCTACGAAAAGTCCTTGCAAGAAGGGCTGGCTGAGGAAGATTGGAAAAACTGGTACGAGCAGTTTAAGACGCATGTTGTTTCATCTTGCCGCGAAATAATGAAGGAGGTAGGTTGATTGTTTTATTGTTGAAAATAAAACCAGAAGAGGACTTAGGGTATGATTGCTGGAATTATTATGATGGCCAGAATGAATTAATTTGCATTGTTGTCAAGAAATTTCTCTATTAAGGGAACGATAAATTCACTGGGTTTGAAATCTGGTTGGAGCGTGGTGATTTCTCCTATATAAGCTCCATGGCCTCCGGGTATGATGGCCAGTTGGCAATTCTGAATCAGTCTTGACATAGCCACAATGTGTTCAGTACTGGCTACATCCCGATCGCCATTAATAAGCATAACTGGCGATTGAATTGATTGTAGGGCATCATCTGAAAAATCTTTAAAGTGAATCATTCGATTGGCGCATTTCTGCTACATATTCATCAATTTATCAGGGTCAGGATTTACCATTAGAAATGCCTCTTTATACGGTTGTGGCATTTGTTCAAATGTTCCATTTTTCATAAACTCCCAGAATTGAGGAAAAGTGCCATTGCGTTTTAATAAAACAGAACCGGCCACTATCTTATTGCAAATTTGCGGGTGTCTGATGGCAATTTGTAGGGCTGTTGTGCCACCATTGCTGAATCCGAGAAAATCTGCTTTTTCAATATTTAGATACTTGAGTAGGGTGGCGATATCATCGGCATCTTGCTCAAAAGAAATTTCTGTATTCCGATCTCCGGTTCTACCATGAGCCTGAAGTTCCACACAGATAAGTTGCCTGGTTCGAGAGAAAAGAGGAATGACTCTGCCAAAAGAAGTGTGAATGGTGGAGCCGCCACCATGAATGAGTACAAGCGGTTGGCCTTCTCCGTATATTTCGAAATACATTTTCAGCCCACCTACATCCTCATATCCACTCTTTACTTTGAGGGCATCAGTTTTATTGTTCATGGGTTTGTTCATACTCGCCATTTTGGTACTGATGAAATTCGGAACCTCTATTTGTCAAAAATAATAGCCTGAATGTCCCGGTCGGGCTTTATGAAGTTCATTTGTTGCACTATTTTTCTGCTACGAGCAGCCACATAGGCACTCATGGGTTTTACCGAATATTTTACCGGATTGGGCAGACAAGCTGCAATGGCTGCTGCCTCATTTGGGGATAATGTTTTTGCAGATTTATTAAAATAAGTTTGGGCTGCCGCTTCTATTCCATAAATTCCTTTTCCCATTTCGGCTACATTCAGATATACTTCCAGTATTCTTTTTTTACCCCAGATTTTTTCAATCAAAAAAGTAAAATACGTTTCCAGTCCTTTTCTGATCCAACTACGTCCCTGCCACAAAAAAACATTCTTTGCAGTTTGCTGACTGATGGTGCTGGCACCTCGTACCCTGCCCGGTTTGCGTTGATTGTATTCCATCGCTTTTTGAATACTCTTCCAGTCGAATCCACTATGGTCGGGAAATAACTGATCTTCGGAAGCAATGACAGCCAGTTTGGCATTGGCGGACATTTGTTGCATGGGCATATAGACTTTTTTAAATCCATCGCCCTGTAGCCAGTTGGCAGCTTGAGTGACCGTAATCGGTGGATTCACCCATTTCAGGGCTACCAGATAAATTAATGGTGCTAGCACTAGAAATAATACCAGTCGCTTTGTCCATCTCCATATTTTTCTAATATAATTCACCTGATTGCAATTTAGATAAAAAGTTGGTTGAGGAGTTAATGGTAATTGTGAATGATTTTACAAATTAAAGAAAGAATAAAATTGCTGCTTAAATTGGGATTAGATATTGATCTTAGCTTTGTAATAAAGTAGGCCTATGATCAGCGCAATTGAAAACCCTATCAAAATAATGCCGTTCAGTCTGTTGATCCAGTGTATATTATGTGGGGTAAGTCGGTTTCGTATTTTTCCGGCCAACATCACTTTGGCAATATCTGCTACAAGTACCAATAGCAAACAGGTAGAAAAGATGACCACTCGTTCACGAATAGTATGATTGATAACGGAAGTGGTGGCCGTGAGCCAGAAAATAAAAACAGAGGGATTGAGTGTGTTCATCAAATATCCGGAAAGAAAGAGTTTGGCATAATCTCTTTTTCTAAAAGACACTTCTATGGCCTTGCCCTGCTCATTGATTTTTACTTTTTTAAAAAACAAAAAATATATACCAATAATCATCAAAAACAAACTGCCTGTAATACCAATGAGTTGTTTATGCTCGCTGATGGCTTCAAAAAGAGCTGAGAATACATTGCTTAAAAAGGCGATGGAAATATCGCTTGCAGAAACCCCCACCACAAACGCCATTCCGCCTTTGTGACCCACATTGATACTATGTTTTATAATAGAAAAAAGTACCGGTCCCACGGCAATGCTTAACAAAAGCCCCAGCGTTATTCCTTTTATTAAGGATTCAATCATAGTTCCGGTAAGGTAGTTTGTAGATTTATAATAAGCAATTTTAAATGTGGCCAGTTGCCAAAAACTTATCCCAACTTTCTAGTATGGCTCCTTTCATCACTCTGGGAAACTTATGTTGGCTGCCTAATTTTCCTCTTAGCTCCATAAATTTTAAAAAAGTTACTTCTGGTAATATTTCTATGGAAACATCCGTAAGCGCACTGGTTCTTTCGGTGGCATAATCATCATTTATCTCCTTTAATTTATTATCAATAAATGTTATTAAATCATGGCTGTCTATGGCATCGTTGGTGGCTACATACCATTTGTGTGCAAAGTAATTATTGAGCGGATATCCAATAACGGTATATTCGGGAATACTAATATTAAAATAATTACTGGCCTCTACAATAGCAGAATTCATATTCTCTACACTTAAATGCTCTCCTGCCAGACTGAGAAAATGTTTTGTTCTTCCGGTAATGATTACCTCGCATTTTTCTATATCTAAAAACCTAATTGTATCGCCGATCAGGTATCTCCAGGTTCCGGCATTGGTGTTGAGTAGCAAAGCATAATCTTTGCCATATTCCACTTCATCAATCAGCAGGGCTCGGGCATCAGGTTTTATGTTGCCATCGCTATCAAAATTGGTGTCGTCGAAAGGCACAAATTCAAAAAAAATATTATTGTTGGTGATGAGCTGCATACCAATGGCATGTTCCCGCATTTTATATCCAATAAAACCTTCGCTGGACAGATAGTTTTCTACATAAACAATGGGCTTACCTAATAGCTTTTCGAAAGATTTTTTATACGGCTGAAAGGATACACCTCCATGAACAAAAACACCAAAGTTTGGCCATATTTCATGAATGTTGTTCAGATTGTATTTTTCTATCACCATTTCCATGCACATTTGGCACCAGGCTGGTACACCTATTATATGCCCTATATCCCATTCTCTGGCGTGTTCCACAATCTCATTAAGTTTTTCATTCCAATCCTTCATGGCTGAAATGCGCACGCCGGGTTTGTAAAAAGTCTGAAACCAGAATGGTCTTTTTTTGGCAAGTATTCCACTCAGGTCGCCGGCATACCATCCGGCATCACCTTTTTGCAAATTGGTAGTTCCTCCAATGATCAAAATGCTTTTCGTAAAAGATTTTCGGTTGGCCTCCTGGTAGTTCAATACACTGATAAGCTGTTTCAAATAGTTCACAGTATTGCTTCGCAAAAGGTCTTTAGTTATAGGGATATACTTGCTGGCTGCCTCAGAGGTACCAGAACTAAGTGCATAATATTCTATTTTTCCTGGCCATGTAACATCTGATACTCCTTCAAGAGTTTTTTCCCACCATTCATTATAAATCTTGTTGTAATCATGAATGGGTACCTGGGCTTGAAAGGTTCTTTCTGGTTGTTTGCTAAGTAAGGCCGCATCGAAAAGATATTTCTGGCCAAACTCGGTGAATCTGGCTTTTTTAAGCAGTTTTTTAAGCACCTTTCTCTGTTGTCCTCTGGCATTGGACTTAGGAATTCCCAATGCCCGGGCAATTGCTTTTGGTATTTTAAAATCAATTATTGAAGCCATAACATGCAACCTTACGGGAGTTGTAAAGTCGCAAGATACGATTTTGTAAAAAATCGATTTTTATTTAGTGCTTAATAAGTTTTAAAAACATTTTATATTAATGAAATGACGCTATTGCACAAATAATCTTAAAAATACATATACAATAAAACTCATAAATGCGATGAGGCTGCACATAAAAATAGTACCATATATCAAGAGGCGGTTGTCCTTCTTATTATATTTATGACTGGGCTGATAAATCCGTATGTCCTGTAATGCCTCCTGCAATTTTTGAGGAATAGTCTGATTGCTGATCAATTCGTTTATTGTGACTGCCATATAAATAGTTTAAAAGGATATGAAAAAAAGTTGAACCCAAAGTAAATGCATTCAGTCTATAAAATAAATGGGATTTTCCCCGTTTTTTAAGGATGTTTTTGCCTGTGTTCTTTTTTCAGAATAGAGCTGACACCTGCTTTGCTATCTTTGCCGCATGTTAAAAACTGTATTAAACAATGCTATCATGGCTGGTGGCGAACAGATATCCAAATTTTTCAATCAGTCTTTTGAAATTAGTTATAAAGAAGGGAGAAACAATCTGGTAACTGCGGCTGACTATGCATCGGAAAAAGCCATTCTAGAAGTGATCAAAAATGCCTACCCCGATCATTATATTTTAACCGAAGAAACAGGAGCTATTCCGCAGCAATCGGATTACAAATGGATTATTGATCCTATAGACGGTACCATCAATTTTGCACATGGCATTCCTATCAATTGTGTCTCTATTGGTGTGGAGTTTCAGGGCGAAATGATTTTAGGTATGGTGTACAATCCGCACATGAACGAATTGTTTTTTGCAGAAAAAGGCCAAGGTGCCACTTTCAATAACAAACCTATAAAAGTTAGTGCCGAATCGGATGTGATGAAAAGTTGTCTAGTTACCGGGTTTCCCTATCAGTACATTCAAAACCAAAATGGTCCTTTGGAGGTTTTTGAACGCCTCATCAGAGAAGGAGTGCCAGTACGCAGACTGGGAGCCGCCGCCATTGACCTTTGCTGGGTAGCTGCCGGAAGACTCGATGGCTTTTACGAACACAAATTGCAACCCTGGGACAGTGCCGCTGGTTTTCTGATTGTAGAAGAAGCCGGAGGGAAAGTAACCAGTTTTGACGGGAGCAGATACAGTCCTTACGAACCCAAAATTGTCGCCTCCAATGGCATCATTCATCAGCAGCTTTTAAATATCATTCATCAATCCTAAAACAAATTCCGTGAGCGAAAGAACCGAAATATCAGACCTGGGAGAGTTTGGTTTAATAGACCATCTTACAAAAAATATTGAACTGCAAAATGTGTCCTCCCTCTTGGGTGTAGGTGATGATGCCGCAGTGATTGACCATTTTGGAAAACAAACCGTGATAACCACCGACCTGCTTTTGGAAGGAGTGCATTTCGACCTGATGTACACACCACTCAAGCATTTGGGCTATAAAAGCATCGTGGTAAACCTAAGCGATGTATATGCCATGAATGCCACGCCCACCCAAGTTACAGTCGCCATCGGCATCAGCAATCGCATAAGCCTGGAGGCACTCAACGAATTTTATGAAGGCGTTTATGCCGCCTGCAAACAATATGGCGTAGATCTGATTGGTGGCGACACCACCACTTCGCAAAAAGGATTTGTAATTTCCATCACTGCCATCGGAGAAGTAACGCCCGACAAATTTGTGCAACGTAGCACTGCACAAAAAGGCGACCTGCTCTGCGTAAGCGGCGACTTGGGTGCAGCCTATTTAGGACTTTTGTTCCTGGAAAGAGAAAAGGAAATATTTTTAGAAAGCCCCGGTGTACAGCCTGATCTGGAAGGTGAAACATACGTGGTAGGTAGACTTTTGAAACCCGAGGCCCGAAAGGATATCGTAGAATTTTTTGCAGAAGCCGAAGTTATGCCAACCGCTATGATGGACATCAGCGATGGGCTTAGTTCCGAGATCCTGCATATCTGCAAGCAAAGCAACCTCGGCTGTGTGCTATACGAAGACAAAATACCGGTGGAAGAAGAAACCCGCCTTGCAGCTTTCAAATTTGAAATTGATCCCACTGCCTGTGCCCTCAGTGGTGGCGAAGACTACGAATTGGTTTTTACAGTACCGCAAATTGATTTTGACAAAATAAAAGCCAATCCGCAGATAAGCATTATCGGCTATATGACCGAACCAGAACAAGGAGCCAAGATCATAACTAAGGGAGGCTCCACTCATGCCATTTCTGCACAAGGCTGGAACCCACTAAAGTAACTATCAGAGATGATGAGGCTGGCTTCAGTGCATATCCCGACTATCTTGCGCTTTGGCGACATGGCGCATCGCAAGCTTGTTCTGCAGAATAGAGCACATTTCTGGTGTGCCGTTCTGTTATCCACCATGCTGGCATCCTGTGCTTCCGTAAACAAAACCTACAATCCTGAAAGAAAATTCAGTCCGCAACAACTACACCAGGATTATCAAATTTTTCAAAGCATTTTGCAGGAAAGGCATCCCGGATTGTACTGGTATAGTTCCAAACAAAAAATGGATAGTATTTTTGAACAAGGTAAAAATTTACTTGGGGATAGTCTTACCGAAACAGGATTTCGAACTGTGCTCTCCAAAGTGATTACCCAAGTGCAATGTGGACATACCAGTATAAGATATTCCAAAGCCTTTGTTACATTCAATGAGAAACTGAAGACGAAATCAACTTTTCCCCTGTCTATAAAAACTTGGAGCGACACTATCATTGCCGCTTCCAACCTGCCACAAACCACATTGAAGCGAGGCGATATGATCACGGCCATCAATGGCCAACCTACCGCTCATTTGCTGGATACGATGATGCAATTTGTTCCGGCCGATGGAAACAATATCGTGGCCAAAAGTCAATTGCTGAGTAGTGCAAACTATTTCGGGAATTTATACTTGGCTGTTATGGGCAAATCAGATCAATGGGTTTTGGATTATATCGACAGCAATGGCGCAGCCAAACAAGCAACACTCCTAATGCCGAAACCTGCTAGGGCAGATTCCACACGGCCAGAAAAAAAACAAAGGGTAAAAAGAATCAAAAAATCAAGCGCTGAAAAACGAATGGACTATCGCTCTATGGTGTGGCAGGATAGCAACAACTATGCGGTCATGCGTATAAATAGTTTTTCGCCCAAAGCACACTTGAAACCATTTGTTCGAAAGGCTTTCAAAAAGTTGAACAAACAGCAAATTCAAAACCTGATCATAGATCTGCGACTGAACGGAGGAGGAAGCATAAGCAACTCCACTTTCCTTACCCGATTTCTCATCAAAAAATCTTTTACTATTTGTGACTCCGTGTATGCTACAGCAAGCAGTTCCAAATTTAGTAGATACATAAAAAATGATTTTCTCTTAAAGGCTTATATCCGTTTTTTTACCACCAACATTGATAACCATTGCCGAATGTTGTTTCTGGAAAATAGAAGCTACCGTCCTTTTGTCAAGCGTGGATACAAAGGGCATGTTTTTATGCTTAGCGGAGGGTACACTTACTCCGCAAGCACACTTGTTTTAAACAATATAAAGGGGCAGGACAATATTACGATCGTAGGCGAACCAACAGGTGGCGCCGCTTATGGCAATAGCGCAATGATGATTCCAGATGTTACCCTTCCCAATACTAAACTCCGCATCAGGCTTCCTATTTTTAGGGTTGTGATCAACAAAAATGTTCCCCAAAACGGACAAGGGATTTTGCCAGATGTGTATGCGCTTCCCACTCCAAAAGCCATACGGGAAGCGGAGGATTATAAAATGAAAGCCGCATTAGATTTGATCAAAACCTCCCGATAATGGTTAGATATCGATCAGCGCATAGTCACCTAAATAAGGTATTGAATAGGTTAAAAGGTTGATGGCTATTGTTTGTAGTTTTGAAAGGTCAATTGATTTTCGGTCTAAAATTTTTCAATTTTTCCCTATGATTTGGACAATACGATGCATCACAATTTTGATATTTGGAATGATCTGCTCCTGCAATGAAATAGGAGAACAGCCGCCAGAAAATATTCAACTGTTACCGACCAATGATGGCTCCAAAATAGTACGACAATACAGTGTGTTGTTTGTCACCAGCTATTCCAGAACTGGCAACTCCGTCAGACGTGCAGGATCCTCCACCCAATATTTGGAATTGTATGATGCGGCTACCGGCAAACTGCTTAGTCCAAAGTCTCATAAATTGGAAGGAAACTTTCGATTGCTTAAAATCACCAACGGTAAAATATGGATGTCAAGTTATAATAACAAAACGCAAAAGCAAGAAATACAAGTGCTGAACCTTTCTGATTTTTCAAAGGCTTTTGACAGTGAATCTTTGGAAAACCTGAATAATGGACTGGGGTTTAGCCCTAATCAGATTTATTATAACCCACCTGGAATGTCTGGGATTATCATGCAGGGAGACGATGCCCGCATATATCAAATTAGCGAAGAAACAGGCAAAGCCTCTTTGCTTCCAGACACGCTGAAGCCAAAGCATTTCCACCACTTTTTTTTAGAGATGAATCATCATAAATCCGCATCACATCGTTATGACTTTGAAGGCAGGGGAAGAAGTAGGTTGGTGGCAAAACCAATTGCATGGGATTCCAAAGAGAAGATAGCATCCTCGCAGGATGATTTTATTAGCCCGATATTGGTTGGTCAGTTCAATGAACAAACCATTGCAGAACGGCCTATGACTATCGATGGCAGTTTTGCAATCATTTCAAAAACCAAAACCACCGGGGATTTTAAATATCAGATTTCATTGCTCGATACAACGGCTCTTCGTACAAAATGGAAATTGGAATTACCTGCTAGTCCCGGATCCAGTTCAGATGATGAATTGTCAGATATAAAGCCGGTGGGCGATAACTTATTGCTGACTTCGAAACTTTTTATGGGGTTGGTTAACGCAAAAACCGGAAACTGGGTGTGGTCAAAACACTTTATTAGCGAAGATGAAAAATGACAAATCATATTGGTATCGTTTTCCTATGAAATCTTGCTCCAAGCCGTTTTCCCTTTTTGCGACTGAAGAAAAGTCTTTAGTTTATGGTGTTCCGGTAGTTCCAGGTCAGGATCCAGCGTCAGGATATCTTCAGTTATTTTTTTTGCTACGTCCACCATCACCCGGTCGTTGACAATATTGGCCAGCCTAAAGTTCAAAGCACCACTTTGTCTGGTGCCTTCTATATCGCCGGGTCCTCTTAGTTCCAGGTCTTTTTCGGCAATTTCAAAACCGTTATTTGTAGAGGTCATAATCTTCATTCTTTCTCTGGCATCGTTGCTCAGTTTCCTGCCGGTGAGCAATATGCAATAACTTTTTTCTGCACCCCGACCCACTCTACCCCTTAGCTGATGTAGTTGCGAAAGCCCAAATTTTTCAGCACTTTCTATCATCATTACCGAGGCGTTGGGTACATTCACCCCCACTTCTATCACCGTGGTGGAAACCATGATCTGGGTCTCGTGATGTACAAACCGTTGCATATTGGTTTCTTTTTGAATGGCCGGTTGCTTACCGTGCACCATGCTGATCCAGTATTGTGGTTCCGGAAAATAGGTTATTATTTCTTCGTATCCCCGCATCAGATTTTCATAGTCCAGCTTTTCACTTTCATCTATCAATGGGAAAATGACATAAACCTGACGGCCTAAACCAATTTCTGATTTAAGAAAGTCCATTACCTGGCTGCGATCACTATCAAAACGATGCACGGTGGTGATCGGTTTTCTGCCCGGAGGCAATTCGTCTATCACACTATAATCCAGATCACCATAGGCCGTCATGGCCAAAGTGCGTGGAATAGGCGTTGCGGTCATTACCAGAATATGGGGTGGAATCTCATTCTTTTCCCAGAGCCGCGCACGCTGAGCCACACCAAAGCGATGTTGTTCATCTACAATCACCAATCCCAGATTCTTAAACTGCACCGTATCTTCTATCACTGCATGGGTTCCAATGAGCAAATGAATCGTATCGTTGGCTATTCCTTCCAGAATTGCCTTTCGTTCTTTGCCTTTTATGGAACCGGTAAGCAATGCCACTCTGATATCCATGTCCTTGAGTAGTTTTTCGATCCCCAAAAAGTGTTGCCTGGCCAGTATTTCAGTGGGAGCCATCAACACCGATTGAAATTGATTGTCTGCTGCCAGCAACATGCAAAGTAGTGCTACAATAGTTTTTCCACTACCCACATCGCCTTGTAACAATCTGTTCATTTGTCGGCCTCTGGCCGTATCATTTCTTATTTCTTTTAATACTCTTTTCTGTGCGCCAGTAAGTTCGAACGGCAGATGAGCATTGTAAAAGGTGTTGAAGTAGTCACCGACAGCATCAAATACCACACCCTTTGAGAAACGATATCTTTGGGCACGCAGCAGGTTCATCCGCATTTGAGCCAAAAAGATTTCTTCGAACTTTAACCGCCTGACGGCTGCTTCAAAATGTTGTGGTGTTTTGGGGAAATGTATTTGCTGATAGGCATCAAACCTTGGCATCAACTTCAACTGTTCCAAAATTTTTTCAGGAAAAGGATCGGGAATGTCCAACTCTTTTACATGAGGTAGCAGGGTTTGGGTGAGCTTGCCAATCTGCTTACCGCCAAGGCCTCTTGCTTTTAACTTTTCGGTGGTCGGATAAACAGGTTCCAGATACCCCTTTCCCTCCGTTTTTTCCGACGACCAGGGCTCAATTTCCGGGTGAACTATTTGTGGCCTGCCCAAGAACCAGCTTAGTTTTCCATAGACTATATAAGCCTGCCCAGGTTGTAGTATTTTTTGGATCAGACTGATGGACTGAAACCAAACCAGTTCTATTACGCCCGTCTTGTCCTGCAAAAACGAAATAAGTCGTTTGCCTCTATTCTCGCCCAGTATTTCAAAGGGTTTCAGGATGCCGGCAACCTGCGCATACTCATCCACGGCAGAAAGGGATGAAATGGCAGATATTTTAGTTTTGTCCACATGCCGGAATGGGAAGTGATTGATCAGATCCTGAAATGTAAAAACATTAAGTTCTTTTTGCAAAAGTTCTGCCCGCTGCGGACCAACTCCTTTCAGGTAAACGATTGGGGTGGATAATATGGTGGAAGAGGGGCTGATTTGTTATTAATGGTTAATTGTTAATGTTTAATGATGAATGGTCAATGATCAATAATCAAAGTTCAATAATCAATGTTCAATTATTACCTTGGGATTTCTAAGCCATTGATCACCTGTTTGATGATTTCATTTTCGCCCACACCTTCCATTTCTTTTTCTGGAGATAGGATGATGCGATGTCGCAAAACCGGTGCTGCTATGGCTATGATGTCATCGGGGGTTACAAAGTCTCGACCCTGAATGGCTGCTGTAGCTTTGGCGGCATTCATAATAGCTAGAGAAGCGCGAGGTGAAGCTCCCAGATAAATGGATTTATTGTTTCTGGTTTGATGTACCAGTCTGGCAATAAAAGCTAATAATTTTTCTTCGATCAGGATTTCTTTGATCTGCTGGCGTAACTGATTTATTTCATGGCCAGTAAGCACCGGCTGAATGCTGTCAGTAGCCGACTGATTGCCCATTTTATGAAATAGTGAAAGAATAGCCAACTCCTCCGATTCGCTGGGATAGGGAACTTCTATCTTGAAAAGAAAACGATCCAATTGGGCTTCAGGCAAACGATAAGTGCCTTCCTGCTCAACCGGATTTTGAGTAGCCAATACCATAAAAGGCGTATCCATTTTGTAGGTGGTGCCATCCACCGAAATTTGCCGTTCTTCCATCACTTCCAGTAATGCAGCCTGCGTTTTTGCCGGTGCACGGTTAATCTCATCCACCAACACCAAGTGGCCAAATACAGGGCCTTTTCTAAATTCAAATTTAGCATCTGCCGGATTGAAAACCGGTGTGCCAATCACGTCTGAGGGCATCAGATCGGGAGTGAATTGTATTCTCATAAAAGAAGCAGCTACTGATCGGGCAACCAGTTTGGCTGTCATGGTTTTAGCAACACCCGGAACGCCTTCAATCAAAACATGCCCATCTGCCAGCAAAGCGGTAATGATTAGCCTGACCATTTCCTCCTGACCCACAATTATTTTTTTTATCTCACCGGTTATTTTCATTACGGCTTCATTGAGTCTGCTGAGATCCATACGGTTTTCAAAAATCGATTCTTGCATATCTTAGGTTTATTCGTTATGGTAAAAATTTTCCATATTTTTTTGTAAAATAATTAAATCTGTTTCAGATACAATTCCTTCTGTTTGTAGTTGATTCAACTGTCGCACTATTTCAAGTACTATCCTATCCTGAACACCAGACTTGTAACTCAGTTCCTTTGCAAATTCCTGATTCAGATCTCTGCTAAAAAGTTTATACCTGCTTCGCACATGATCCAAAAAATGGGCACTCATCTTTCTGGCAAGATTGAGATGATCGCCTTTCTCGTAATACAAAAGTCCAACTGTTCGAACAAAATTCAGAGACGCATTTTCTGGTTTGGGAATGATGGGGATGATTCTTTGTTTTCTTCTCATTTCGGATACTGCATATATCAAAAGCAGCAGCAATGCCAGTAATATTCCCGATCTAAAATAGGTATTGCTCATGATGGCATTAAACCAATCAGCTTTTGTAGGTTCATTTCTGTAGGGGGTAAAAAATTCATCCCAGATGACAACCGAAGTATTCGAAGGGAATATGGAAAACAGATTTTCAAAATACTGAATATTGTTATCATAAAGCATAAAATAGTTGCTAAAAACCAAGGGAGATAAATGAACGTACAAACTACCTTTCCCCTTTTTTAATCGGATCAGATTGGGTTTGCCCAAATGGCTGTTCCCGATCTCTTTGGCAATAGATGGCGACATGGTATTGAATTGACCATCCATCAATATCCCAGGATACCGATAGGATAGTTTGCCAGCAAAGGGTGGTGAAGAAAGGGAAACCTGCATTGTGTCGGTTCCATAATTTCCGTCAGGGTAATACAACGCTGTTTCGCTTTCGGAAGTAGCTTTTATGAACTTTTCTAAAGGGACATCTATGCGAAAGGTGCTAATGAATACATGATTGCCTCTGTCTATAAAGGAAATCAGGTCGTTGAGTTCGGTGCTATTAGGATAAAAATTCGGTCTTAGAATTATATATAGTTGGTTAGAGTCTAAGGTTCCGAATGTTTGCGCATCGTCCGGTTTGCTGTAGTTGATGATATGTTTTGAATTTGGGAAAAATGCTTTCAGGCTTTCGAAAAATACAAAGGCACCATAAGGATCTTTGTTTTTTTTATCTAAATTGATTTTTGTGTTGATCGTATTATCCTGCTTTGTTCCCAGAAAATAAAATAAAGTCAGGATCAAGATGGCCAGCAGGGTAATATAGAATAGAGCCTTCTTCACACTATTTACCTATTTTATTTTTTAGTTCTACAAAATCGTTTTTTATTCTTGCATATTTTGAAGCATCAATGTCAAACAGGCCGTACCAGCTATATTCATAGTGCCGGGTGGCGGTAAAAAACTCAGGGTAAAATGTAGCAGATCGAACCTGTGTCAGATAGTCGAAATTGGTTTTTTCGGGCATGTATTGAATCAAGCCTTTTTCTTTCAAAATTTTTAGTGCCTGAAAATAATGAAGTCGGATGGCTTGTCTGAAATGCTGATGGGTCATAGCTTCCAGAATTGCCTGTTCAAAATTAGTAGAAAAAATATCCACGTTGTCTGGGGCTGGATCATTTCCACTAAGGCCAATTGGTTTCTTCTTAAATAACAGAAGACTATTGTTTTTCAAATACCAAAAAAGAATAAGGATAAAAACAATAATGGCCATGATCTGCAAAATCAATTGGATATTAATGTCCGGAAATATGCTTTTTGAGGGCTCGTTCTTTTTGGCTTTTGGAATACCGGTTTTGACATAATCAAAGGCCTTGTTATTTTTTATTTTTTGAATAAAGTCTTGTTCCAGATGGCGGATAGCAATGATCTTTTGTGTAGTATCCTCATCTAAAAAGTCAATAGGATTTTGCGAGATATTTTCAGGAGGTGAAAGGCTGTCCTTTTCTTCTTCTACGTATGGCAATATTTCCTCACTATAAATAGAATCAGTTGGCAACGGATCCTGTGCCCATGCAGAAGCAGGAAATGACAAAAAAGTCAAAACGATCCATACATATCGAAAATCTTTTTGCACAAACTTACTCATAGAGGTATGGTTGATGAAGTCGTTTTCTTTTTTGACAAGCGGATGGGATATATAATAAAATACCATACCACAAAGGTTGCGGATGCTGTAGTAACAAAAGTGGTGAGCCAGGATGCATCATTATACAACCGAGTTATCAGCCCTTCAAAAAATGCGGCGATCACAAAGACAGGAATGATGCCTATCATGATTTTTACTCCATCCTTTGCACCTTCCCGAAAGGCATCCATTCTATTTTTGGTGCCGGGAAACAAAAAACTTTTGCCGAGTACAAAACCAGCCGCTGAGGCAATAATGATGGCAGTAATTTCTAAAGCTCCGTGTACAAAAACCACCAGCCAAAATTGTATGCCTAATCCGTGTGAAGCAAACAACTGATCAAAACATCCCACCATGACTGCAGTTTCTGTTAGTTTATACAGGGTAGGAAGGCCGCAAAATATTCCGGAAACAAAAAACACAAAGGCAACTTTGATATTGTTAATCATGATGCCCAGCCAACTAAGCAATGGATTGCCTCCTTCGTAAATCCCAAATGGATTGCCATTTTCGATATTCTCTAAGGTCTTATTAACATAGCTATGTCCAAACATGCTAACGATTACATCTGGATTCTGTTTGGACACTAACATACCCAAAAGAAAAAAAACAACAAAAACCAGAAAGGCAAAAAATACGGTTTTATGGTGTTTGGCAATGGATAGAGGCAATTCATATTTCCAAAACCGCACTAACCGGCTGCTTTCTTCTTTTCTGTTTCTGTAGATATCTAAATATACTCTGGCCGCTTCTTTATTTAGAAATGCCTCGGTTTTGCTATTGGCATAAAAGGTTTTAGCATAGGCCAGATCGTCCACTAATTGCGTGAAGGCGCTGGCCATGTCGTCGGGGGATTCCGCTGGCTCGGTTTGGTTTTTCAACCAACGGTCTTTATTTTTCTTAATAAACAGTGCTTCCCTCAACTTGCTAAACTTTGGGAACTAAAGTACGAAAATAAAAAGTGCAGGAAGCAGGCTAATTATTTTTTTTGGGGTCTATGATTATTTTATGAAAAAGATTTTCATTGTTCTGAAGGAACATCTTGTTGGTAGAAAAAACGGACAAACCGGTTTCGACGAACTTTGATTGAACCAATACCTGCGCCTATTTTAATTGGGAAAGAGGATAGTTTATTGGATTTGCCCATAAGTTTCTCCATTGGCCATAACCCTTTATCTTTGCCAGCCAATTTTTAATTGAATAAATTTAGAAATACAAATGAAGGCATATACTTTTTTGATTAGATACCGATTGCCAATAGCTGTGCTTGTGTTATTGCTTGGTGGTGTAACCAATTATTTTGCAAGCTTTTGGCCTGCTTTTCCGCTATACCTGATTGGTGTGGTGCTGGTTTTCAGTCATTTATTTTTCGGACCTCTGAGGCTGATTCAGGAATATATGGAAGCTGGTGATATGGAAGGGGCTGAACGAATTTTGAATTCTATAAAATTCCCCAATCTGCTTTATAAACCCATTCGATCCGTGTATTATACCTTGAAAGGGAATATTGCCATGAGTAAACAGGATTTTGACAGTGCTGAAACCATGATGAAAAAAGGGCTGGATCTGGGTATGCCTGTGAAAGAAGCAGAAGGAGCCAGTCTTTTGCAAATGGGTATGCTGTCCATGCAAAAAGGGAATGTGAAGCAGGGCGAAAGTTATATCCGTCAGGCTGTTCGTAAGGGGCTACCCGATAAAGAAAATGAAGCTGCCGCCTATTTGCAAATGTGCAGTATCATGATGAACAAGAGAGAGTTTAGGGCTGCCAAAGAGTTTTACAGAAAAGCTAAAGCCTGCAAGCCGACCACCAAGGAGATTGTGGATCAGTTGAAACAATTAGACAAATATATTTCCAGAATGCCGGGTTGATTTGTGGGTAGGTTATAGCCGATTTTTTGAAGTATTGAAAGGCGTATCACAGATTTTTTTTTGGTTTACAGATTGACAAAAGCTGTCCTAAAATTCTGGTTTGATCGGAGTCCAAACCACTGGCAGGCATTGGCCTGTCATCAATTGTAAGGGTTTAAACTCAATGGTTGTTTCGGAGACCTTTTTAATCCAATGAAGAGGCTGGTTTTTTGTTCCATTGCCATGGAAACCTTTCGGGGAAATTCAGATATCCAATGCAGATTACCCTCTTCAACTGATAAATTGGAGTATAGGTCACTGATCTAAAAACTTGTTCCCTAATCCTTATTTTTATTTTTGAGGAAAACAAAGGAACGGCATTACAAAATCATCCTTTCTAAATACAAAATTATTTCCGACAACCCCCAAGCCTGAGATATATTAAGCAAAAAATATCATAGATTTATTAAAGCATTCATTTGTATAAATCAAATGAATACTGTGACAGACGATGCCTGACGATTAGCCAGGAGTCAAAATTATATCTCAAATGATATATTATTCACATGTGAATGAAGATAGTGTTATAGAACACAAACTACTAGCTGACACAAAAAGCTTCAGTTGTATATGTATTGCAGGGAGTGGGGAAAGATTTATTAGCATATTGGATGTGGACACTTGCAAAGAATTTATCTGTATTGATATTTATCAACCCGCTTTGTTTTTAACCAAACTAAAACTTGTTTTTCTAAAGTATTTTTCAGTAAAAGAATATTTAAATATTATAGGATATAACACATGCACAAAGGAGGAAAGGCTACTGGCGTTTGATTCGATTGCTCAGTATTTGGATTCTGAAACTCTTACTTTTTGGAAAAAGCATGAGAAATGGATTGGTAAGGGTGTTTTGCATTGTGGGGCTTTTGAAAGATTTCTTTCAAGAGCTAGACCAATGCTTAGAATATTGCTGGGGAAAAAGTTTTACCAATTGGCTTATCAACACGAATCCTTTTCACCACTATTTCTTTCATGGAGATGGAAACTTCTGAAAAAAATGTTTGGATTCAAAATAGTTTACCGACTCTTGGGGAACCATGATTCGGCATTTATAGGCAAAGCGGCCAAACCATCCTTTATTCCAAATACTTTGGATTTGCAATTTAAAAACGGGACGGCAAAATATTCTTTCATCTATCACTTAATTTTTCAAGGTCATTTTCATAAAATGGATTCTTCGGTAATACCGATTTCGCTGCAGGTAGAAATTTTGGAAAAAATAAAAAAAAGATTGGCTGATGACAGCTTACAGGTCTCATTTATTCATCAGGATCTTTTGGAATATCTCACAGCTCAGTGCCAGGAAGCAAAGTCTAATTTTATATCAACCTCAGACATTCTAAGCTTTGTACCTGTGGAATATCTGGAAAAATTATTGAATTTACCAATAGCAAGAATGTCTACAATTGCAGTAAGAGCGTTCATAAAAAACCGAATTACCGAAAAACATCTTTCACAAATAAAGTCAAAAGGATTTTGCTATTCAGACTGGTCCGGGGCAGAGCGATCGGGTATGTACCAGGTTTTTTCATTGTCTGCAAATGAATAAGGATGGAGTTTCGAAATAGCTAATTATTGGGTGAGGGAATTATTGTGGAAATAAAAATAAGAAATTCAAATGAAAGCTCTTAAATATACTTCGGATAAGGAAAGTGAAATTATGGCACTTGAAGAACTTATTACCCAGGGAAAGAGTGTTGTTCTGAAAATTAATAAGTCACATTTTCTTCAAAGAGCTGCTGTATTTAAAACCTTTACTCCTTATTATATTGAACAAGACGACAATGTGGTGGGAACTGGAATTGTATCAAAGACTGCAATTACATTAGACGAACAAAAGGAAGAAGTTGGATTTTTTTTTGAAGGCAAAGTACATCCCGATAAGAGAAGACAAGGCATTGGTGGTTTTATTGGTAAGGCCGGGCTTGAGTTCATCTTAAATGATTTTCAACTTGATAAAGTAATAACTACCCATAAAGCTGTAAATATTGCAATGGCAAGAATTGTGGCAAGAACATCTCCCATAAAATACTTTTTTCCATTTGTTTATCTTGCTATTCCGAGTCAAGCCTGTCTTTCAAACCTAAAAATTTCTGAAAGTAAACCTTTAAAATTTATGGTTGGATTAGACAATCCACAAGATTTGAATCCCAAGTATTATTTTGATTATAAGAAGGGATTAGGATTTTTCCGTACTCATTTATTATACCAGCTTACGGTGGAGAAGGTGTCGCCAACTTTAGGTTTATTAATGAAAATACTGAGTGCGGTTTATCCAAAGAAATACCAAAACTTGCCTAAATTGGGGCAAACATTTTCCACTTCAGTGGTATATGGATTAAACCAAAAAACCATTCCTTATTTACCGGAATTATTTAAACAAATACAAAAAGAAGATGCAGATTACATACTTGTTTGCTGCTGCAAAGGCGATGACATCTATCGCACATTGAAACCCTTTTCCATAAATCAAACAGAATATTTTTTGGCTTCTAATTTCAATCTTAAGCAAAAACTACCGGTGGAATTAGATGCCCGATGTTGTTAGCAACCTTTAAAAAAGTTAGTGAAATGAAAAATAATTACGCAAGTACCAGAAGTGCCGAGAACTTTTCATTGAAAGATTTTTGTACAGCAGGCGATGTCAGTTTAGATGAACGGGTAAACAATTTCTCAGACTGGATAAAAGATAGAACAGGTAGCGGAGATATATTATACCGAAGATTAGTGATGGGGAAGATGGATAGAGTGGTAACCATTAAGGATCCATTTACAGGGCAACAAAAAAACATGCTAATGTTTGGTTCCAATAATTATTTGGGACTGGCCACTCATCCTTACGTTTTACAACATTTGCAAAAGGCAATTCAAACCTTTGGGCATGGTATTGGCGGACCTCCTCTATTAAATGGATACACAAGGCTACATCATGATGTAGAAGAATCATTGGCCTTGCTAAAAGGGACTGAAGATTGCCTGATTACTGCATCAGGGTATATGGCTAATCTAAGTTGGGTAAATGGCTTGCTAAGCAATGGAGACACTATGTTTTTTGATGAGCACAACCACTCAAGTGTTTTTTTTGGACTATCCACCGTGAAGTGTAGAAAAATTCCTTTTAGACATAATGACTTAAATGATTTAGAAGATAAACTAAAACAGTATAGAAAAAACACTGGAGATTACTATTTGGTAGTGGAGGGTGTATATTCAATGGATGGAGATTTGTGTCCGTTGCCAGAATTAATGCATCTGGTTTATACTTACCATTTAAAATTAATTATTGATGATGCACATGGCACTGGTGTGAAAGGCAAAAATGGTGGAGGACTAACCAACCATTTTAATATTCACGAAGGCGTGTTTCTGCATGTGGGTACATTTTCAAAAGCACTTGCTTCTATTGGTGGTTTTGTGGCAGGAGATAAAAAGGTGATTGATTACCTGCGTTACATGGCAGCTCCTTATATGTTTTCGGCATCAGCACCACCAACCATTTTGGGAACTGTTTTTGGTGGATTGGAAGTGATAAAACAGGAGCCGGGAATTAGGCAAAAGTTATTTGAAAATATTGATCAATTGGTAAAACAGCTTTCGGATGCCGGGATTGAAGTAGAAGGTCATTCACCTATCATTCCTATTATTGTACCTCAAAGAGGCGTTGTAAAAAATATGAGTATTGAACTTCACCACAAAGGACTATTTGTAAATAGTGTGGTATATCCTGCGGTTCCTGAAAATAAAGAGCGATTGAGAATTTCTCTTTCTGCGGTTCATTCTAAGGATGATATAGACCGGCTGGCTTATGAATTGATAGCCGTATTAAAAATCAAAGAAGTAATATGACAAAAGAAAAGCAATTAATTTCATTAATCAATAGTAAAATAAGAAAATCGCCAGCGAAGCATAACCAGCCATATCAAAGTGATAGCGAGATAATAAAAATCAATAACAAATTGATTGTTGCTTCTTCCGATATCTTAATTGAAGAAATTGAGCAAGGTGTTTTTAAAAGTATGTATGCAATAGGGTGGTATAGTGCTATCATGACAATTTCTGATATTATGGCCACAGGGGGATTGCCAACGGGGTTGTTGGTAAACCTTACCCTACCAGATGAGATGTCCGAAGAACAATTTACTTTATTGATATCGGGTATGGAAGATTGTTGCAAGAAACATGACACCTATATTTTAGGAGGCGATACCAGTTTTAGCAAACAGCTTAATGTATCAACTTTTGGTATTGGTGAATCCATTTCTCAAAAGCCTATTATGAGAAATCAACTTCAAAATGGTGATATCGTTTATGTAACCAATAATGTGGGAACTGGCAACCTGACTGCTTTTTACAACTTGAACAATCATCCTGAATGTAGTAAGATAGAACAAAGTTTGTTGCCTTCTGTTCAGCCAGAAATGGCGATAGCGATTGGTAAATTTGCAACTTCTGGGATTGATACCAGTGATGGCCTATTGATGGCATTGTTTAATTTGTTGGAGCAGAATAATGAGTATGGGTTAAAAATTGAAACAGGAAAAATTCCTTTCCATCCGCTAATAAAATCTACATCCCAGATAAGTGGTATTCCCGAAATTGTTTTTACAGGTGGAGAGGTGGGCGATTATAGTTTATTGTTTGCCATAAATCCGGCAAGACAAAATGAATTTAGAGCATATTGTTTACAGCAAAATTTATCAGTTACTGAAATTGGGGAAGTGATTGGTAAGCATGGTTTATTTATAGGAGAAAAAGAAGTTAAGCCTTATGTAGATAAAATAAACCCTTTAAGAAAGACACCGGAAGACTATATTCAAATGCTTATAAAAGCCTTATGTTAGATTTGTGTTTTTTCAGGACGTCTCCAAAGTGTAATTTCAAAAAGTAAATAAAATATCAAACAAAACCAAAGTAGTTCTGGTCTGTTTTTTATCATTATCATTATATGAATAAGTACCAAAGCTCTTACAGTATTTTCAATTGGAAGGGTAGCTGAAATGGGAGAATGATCTTTTGCAAAATGCCCTTTAATCTGACCGGAGAAGGCTACAATTGCAGTAAGAATTAGAATAAATCCACCTAAGGAATACAAAGAATCAAGCCACAAATATCCCAAAACCAAATAAATAACAATATTCAAATTGCCGAGCCATAAAGTGGGCATCCATCCAAATACCACTGGAAAAGTATGGTATCCGGTTTGTCGGTCTGCATCTATATCTTTCAAATAACCTATTAGCACAAAATTATAATAGCTGGTAAAAGTTATCAGATAAGGGATCCATTCCCTGGTGAGAATACTGTGTAAATTAAGTCGGCCACCCATTGCCAGAAAACCCATTATGGGCAGCAACATCACAATCCAGCTATTATGAAAGGGACCAAATGGCCAGAAATGTTTTACATAAGAATAGGTGGCAAGGCCAATGATGGAAAGTGTGCATAAAATAATATTGTACCAGGAAAGATATATTAAGATGCTGGCAATGAATATTAGTCCTGAAATACTAACTTTTAATACCTGTCCAGGTGAAATATATCCTTTGGAAAGTGGCCGGTAGGGAGAGGAGATTTTGTCAGTATCTGTTTGAAAGGCATCAGTAAGTGCCTGGCCAAAACCATAACCAAAAAAGAAAGGAATGATTGAAATTGAAAATAGAAAATAGTTCATTGAACCATGTGCCAGCGTAGTGCCCATCAAACCTGTAATTCCCGAAACAAAAAGCAAATAGGGACGCATGTGTACCCCATAACATTTCCAGAATCCTATGCTGGCAATGGGATATGTAGCCACTGATTTCAACGGAGTAAATTTATGTGTTGTGGCAATAAATCAAAAATAAACTCATTGCCAAAATAAATCTCACCATCCAGCTCTAAAGGTATAATCGAAGCACTTCTGAACCGGATGGCTTTTGCCACTTGGGAATCTCTTTTTGGTTTGCCTAAAAATTTTCCCTTGGATAGGTCTGCAAACACATGCATTAGCTCCAGCTTGTTCATATTCTCGCAGGTGTTTACTCCCAAAAATCCGTCATTTGGTTTTATATCCTGATCAAAAAAAAGGCCACCTGCTATATGCACACTTTTGATGATGTTTACTGTAGAAAGTTTCATTGGTTTGTATCCCTCTCCGCTATCAACCTCTACCATTATGTTTTTATACAATAAAATAGATTTTAGCGCAGCATAGTTGATGGCAAAATTTGTCCATCTGGATTTTGTAAAACGCAGGATTGGATCAGGATGATTAAAAAGATAATTTCCATAGGCAGTGATCCCCAGGCTGGCATTAATGACAAAATATTTTGTTAGCTCTTGTTCATTTTCTATTATCACCACTCGGCCAACATCCTGTTTATAAGGAACGGGATAAATGCGTATCGGTATTTTGTCAATGACAGTGCCAAAAGGTTTGTGCAGATCATTGGAAGATCCCAGGCCAATAGCTCCAAATTGAACTTCATCTGTATTTCTTTTTTGAAAGTTCAACCATGCGTTTAATCCGTGATGAAAGCTACCATCACCGCCACCAAAAAAAATTCTTTGATATGATTGTCCTCCTTTGTTTTCAATAAAATTGTAAGGTGGGTGGTAGATGATCTCATCTACATTTTCTGAACGAATCATCTGAAAAAAGGACTCCCTGATTTGTTTCCATTTCTTTAAACCAGTTCCATTGTTTGCTGCTCCATTAATGAGGATTAATGTGTTCATTAGATTTTAAGAAAAACTGTGCCACTTATATTGCCAAAGGTTTTGTGGTTAGCACTAAGCTTTTTTAAATTCTATTTTCTTATCACCAATAATAATAATTAAGGTGCCATTCTTTAAGCGGTCAATGACCCAGGTGAATTTACTGGCGGACTGAGTGAGTTTAATATTTCCATTATTGTCAATCTCTATATATTGATTGTATTGTTTTATAAACTCGTTGATGTTAAAAGATAAACCAGCCAGAATGGATTGAACATTGGTAACAATTTTATCATTGTACAACAACTCGATTTTTGGACTACTTATTAAAATATTATTTCCTTCCGATTTCCAATTGCCCGACAGGTTTACTTTTATAGAAATGTTTGGAGTAACCGCAGTAAACTTAATATTGGTTGAAAAACTAAATTTCTGATTGGCATCAAAAACAAGTTCTTGTTTTGCTCCTGAAACATCAGCCGTCCATTTGCTGCTGGTAAGTACTTCTTCATTTTTAGTTTCTAGCTGGTCAACATCGTTTTTTTGGCAACCCATCAGACCAAAAAAAGATATTAGCAATACAAAGATTTGTTTGTTCATAATATTATGGTTTTTGAAATGATGTGATTGTTTACTCAACAATCATACCCAAATCTAACATTTGTTTCTAAATATTAATTTTTTCTGCTATTGAATTTTGAATTTGAACCAGGCCCGGCTTTTTCCCTTTTTCAAAACTACCAAACTGTTTTTCAATTTTTAAAGCTTTGGCACCATTCATCGTAGCCCAGTTTAACAAAGTAGCAAGCGGGACTTCTTTATATTTTTTTCGAATTGTATTTATTTCGTCCCAGATGCATAACTGATGGTTGGAGGCCAGGCTGTCTGTGCCAAGTACCATCTTACATTCAGCTTCTATAAAATGATTCATGTTTGGTAGCATGCCACCAATATATTTATTAGCATTGGCACACAAACACCAAAAAAAAGAGTTTGGAAGTTGTTCAGCATACTCAATATCTGATTTATCTGAATACACATTATGAATCAATAGCACTTGCTGATGTGGTAAAAATTTGGACAGATAGGTTTGCAGACTGCTTTTTCCCGATGCGATATAGTTGTTTAAGTCCAGACCCATTTGCCGGAACATTTCAATAAATCCTCCTGATTTGTTTTCAAAAAGCAGGTTCTCTTCTATGGTTTCCTGATTGTGGATACTAAATAAGTTGGAACCATTAAATTGAACAATTTTTTCCCACAATGGCTCAGAAATAGAATAGGGGGCATGGGGGGTAATTGAAGTCTGGTTGGAGGGGAAGGATCCCAAAAATTGTTGGTAAATGTTTTTATAGACATCAAAGTTTTTGTCAGCATTTGCCGGATCGAACCCAATGGCTTCTATAAAATTATGATAGTATATCCGGCTCTTTTGTTTTTGAGGAATAGTGTGTAGGCTATTGCAAATGTCGCCGACGGCCACAATGCCATTTCGAGTCATTTCCGCATCTGCATCACTTATGGCTTGAAGTATAACTTCTTCCGGAAAATCTCTTTTTTGAACTACCTGATTGACAAATTTGATTAGCCCGGTATGCTCAGGAATCTGGTTTTGTAAATGGCTTAGTTCCAGGTGGCAATGACAATTTATAAATCCCGGGCTAAGAATGCCGTCTATTTTTCTGATTTCTTCCCCGGCATCAGGCAAGTCAATCAGTTCAATGACCTCCCCGTCTTTTGTCAATATTAAAACCTTCTGATCTAAAAATTGGTAACCGTCAAATATTTGATTGGCCTGTAACTTAATAAAACTCATCTTGTAAAATAATTTAACTTTGCTGCCCTTCCGTAAAAGTAAGAGAATAATATGTTAGATAAATTAGAAGCGATAAAAGCAAAATATGACCAATTGAGTGTGGCACTTACCAATCCAGAAATTGTGAGCGACAATAAAAGGTTTGCAGCCACTAGCAAGGAGTATAGGAGCCTGGAGAAGATTGTATTGGCGTATATTGCATATAAGAATTTGCTGGATGATATTGACTTTAACAAAGAGGCACTGAATGGAGATGATGAAGAATTGAGAGAATTGGCCAAAGCTGAAACTTCTGATTTGCAGGAAAAGAAAGTAGAGACGGAAGCTCAGATACGTCAGTTGTTGATTCCTAAAGATCCGCAGGATGAGAAGAACGTGATCATGGAAATACGTGCAGGCACCGGTGGTGATGAGGCAAGCCTTTTTGCAGGCGATTTACTTCGTATGTATATTAAGTATGCGGAGAAACATGGGTTTAAAACAGCCCTGCTTAGTGAAAGTGAGGGAACCGTAGGAGGATATAAGGAGGTTCAGTTGGAAGTAACGGGTGATGATGTATATGGCACACTAAAATTTGAAAGCGGCGTACATCGGGTACAAAGAGTACCAAACACTGAAACCCAGGGAAGAGTTCACACTTCTGCGGCTACCGTAGCGGTGATGCCAGAGGCAGAGGAAATAGATTTTGAACTGAGGGAAAGTGATGTGAAGATGGAGACCTCAAGAAGTGGTGGTGCAGGAGGACAGAACGTAAACAAGGTAGAAACCAAAGTAATGCTCACCCATATTCCTTCCGGTACAGTGGTGATTTGTCAGACAGAGCGTACCCAGTTGGGCAACCGCGAAAAAGCCATGCAAATGATGCGTACCAAATTGTATGAAGAGCAGGTGCGTAAGCAGGAGGAAGAAATTTCCCGCCACAGAAAAAGTTTAGTAAGCAGCGGCGATAGAAGTGCAAAAATCAGAACCTATAATTTCCCTCAGGGGCGTGTTACTGATCATCGCATTAACCTAACCTCTTACAATATGGATGCTGTGATCAATGGAGAGCTTCAGGAGTTTATAGATGCGCTACAGTTTGCAGAAAACTCGGAGAAATTGGCTAAGCAAGAATAATTTATTCAACAGGTTTTTTACCACATCATCCCTACCTGAATACTTCCATAAATCTGTGGATCGTACTGAGTGCTGGATTGTTTGCTTTCGTATAGGCCAATAAAACTAAAAGACAATTTATTAGCAGCATAAGTGATGCCTAATTTGGTTTGAAGAAAAAGGGGGTTGAGTTTGCTGGCAATTTTTTCTGGCTCTTTATTAAACACGCCTCCTTGCACAGTGATATCATACGCTTTATAGTTTAGGGTAGGATATATAAAGGCAAACAATTCTTTGTCGGCTTTGGTGGATCCCTGGTGGTTGTTCCAAAAAGCTGTTTTACTATTGGTATTCATCTTTCCAAATATCAGGGCTGCACCCGCCCCAGCCTGATTGAACAAAGTGCCTCCGCTGGCAGAAAGCACAGGTTTGAAATGCCATTTTGGGTTCTCTTTTTTTTGTGGCATCTGTGGCGACCAGGCAAAATCTATACTGGCTCCCCAGGCATTGTTTAACTGTAGTTCCCAGAACGTGGGCTTGTAAATTTGCATAAACTTATGCGCTGACTTTTGCATTTGTTCGCCCATAGACCAATCTCCAATGGTACCTGCGGTCAGCCCCCATCTTACGAGATCATCAGAAGTATTGTAGAGTGTGTTTTGATATCCGGCATAAAGGTATCCAGTGATGGGACGATCCAGTTTTTCTTTTTTGATCTCACCCGAAAACCTGGCTGTGTATATGTTCTGGCCTGCAAAAATATTATTGATGCGATGGGTTTTTTTCTTGTCCGGAGTGCTTCTGGCCCATTGATATGCCAGCTTCACGCCATTGGTATAATACCCATCATTGTTTACCGAAATATAACTGTCGTTTTCTGTAATTACAGTTATCTGGTGCTTTTGCTGAGCCAGACAAGTGCCAGCTATCAATGTAGAAAGACTGAAAAGAAAAAGGGAAAACCAATTTCGCATTACTGTAAATCGTCGTTTTTTTTATTAGGATATAATGAACAAAAATAGCAGACAATTTCTTTTGTTCCGAAAAATTATTTGAAGGGAATGGGTCGTTGGATAATTTCGCTTTGATAGATGAATGGATTCTTCATTCGTAATCAATTTTCCATCCTGCTAAAATCACCATGAGCAAAACAAATCTTATCCATCATTTATTTTGGCATAAATGTCCAGACTGATGTAACGCCCGTTTTTGGTTTCGCAATCTCGCATGGTGCCTTCATACTCAAACCCAATTTTTGAAATGGCTTTTTTGCAATGTTGATTTTCAGTTTCTACAAAACCTTCAATTCTATGTAAGCCCATTTTTTCAAATCCGTATTGACAGATCAGTGGCATTGCTTCTTTCATGATTCCTTGTCCCCAAAAGGGGGGCATGAGCCAAAATCCTATTTCTGCTTTTCTGAAATCTTTGTGGACATTGTTGAAACCTCCGGCACCAAAGAAACGCTGATTATTCAAATCACAAATGGCCCACCAGAGTCCTGTTCCTGTTTTTTCAAGATTGGAAAACCAGATCATTTGTGTTTTGGTCGCTTCCAGCGTGTCGTAGTGGATGCCATAATACCTGATAACGTCAGGGTGCGATAAGCCTAAAAAAACATTCTCCAAATCGGCTTCTGAAAACTGTCTTAACAAAAGACTTTTTGTTTTAATGATTGGGAATGGATTCAACATAGTGGGCGTGGTCGTTTGATGGTTTGAAATCAGGAACTCATATATTTATCTACTGGTAGTCGGTTTTGCAGGCTTCGGCCCAGGGTCAGTTCATCGGCATATTCCAACTCGCCGCCAAAGGCAATGCCACGGGCAATGGTGGTGATGCGAATTTTGCTTTCGGGCAATTTTTTCTGGATATAATAAATGGTGGTATCGCCCTGAATATTGGGATTGAGTGCAAAAATCAGTTCTTCTGTTTGCTCTTTTTTTATTCTTTCAATCAAGGATTCTATATTCAACTGGTCGGGGCCAATGCCGTCCAGCGGAGAGATGATACCTCCCAGCACATGGTACATGCCGTTGAACTGCTGGGTGCTCTCAATGGCTATTACATCGCGAATATTTTCCACCACACAAATGGTTTGCGGCTGTCGATAAGGATTGGCGCAAATGGAGCAGAGATCTCCATCGGAAACGTTGAAACATTTTTTGCAAAATCTGATTTCTTCGCGCATGCGGGCAATAGTGTCGCTGAAATGTGTCACTGAGGACAGTTCTTGTTTTAATAAATGCAATACCAGCCTGAGGGCTGTTTTTTTCCCAATGCCGGGCAGGCGGGAAAACTCGTTGACTGCTGCTTCCAGAAGCGCGGATGAAAATTGCATCGGACAAAGATAAAGTGTACTGACAAGCCACCTGATATGAAATTGAATTTATTTATATGATAGGGTGGTTATTGGTTTTTTTGTCAGACGCTATATTTACTGAAGTACAAAATTGTGATCCGCCGCTGCGGACAAGCTGCAAGTCCGATGCCATCTGTTCTGTATCTGGAACAATAATAATATTTCTATTGGTGGTTGGTGCTAAAACAAACCTAAATTGGCAATGGGAAGTTGGGCGGCTGTATTCATTTTGCTTAAAACGTTTTATGTTTGCTACTCTATGCGAATAAAAAGTATTCTGGCTTTGTTAGCTGTAGTGATTGGGGGAGCGTTGTTCACGCTTTTCGAAACGGGTTGTGCCAATATTGTACCTCCCACCGGAGGGCCTCGGGATACATTGCCTCCGGTGATTGTGTCCGTGCTTCCGGAGAACAAAACTTTGCATTTTGATTCTAAGGAAATAAAAATTGTGTTTGATGAATTTGTGGAATTGGAAGATATTTTTAGGAATTTGCTGATTTCCCCTTTCCCAAAACTGATGCCTGAAGTGAAAAGAAAACTCAGGACTGTAACGGTTAAATTGAAAGATTCTTTGCAACCCAATACCACCTATGTGTTCAATTTTGCCAGAGCGATAAAAGATTTAAATGAAGGGAACCGGGCTAAAGATTTGCTCTATGTGGTATCCACCGGGAGTTATTTTGATTCACTGCAACTGAGTGGAAATGTGAAGATGGCAAAAACCGGAAAAGCGGATTCCACCCTGAGTGTGATGCTGTATAAGAATCTGGAAGATAGTGCAGTGATGAAAGAACGACCTTCTTATATCACAAGAGTGGATACAACCGGTACTTTCTTTTTTAGATTTTTGGCACCAGGCAAGTATCGCCTTTATGCCATGAAGGATGAGAGCGGCTCCTATATGTATAATGGGGAACAGATATTTGCTTTCGCCGATTCGCCGGTAGTAGTAAGCCCAACGCCGCCTGAACCCATTCGCCTTCTGGCCTATGAAGCCGAAAAGCCAGTGGAAGCTAAACCTTATGAGCCTACCGATGCGGATAAGAAAGAGAAACGCCTGAAGTTTACTACCAATCTAAGCGAAAACAAAATGGATGTGCTGAAACCTTTTGTGCTGAACTTTTCTGTGCCAGTGGTGGGAGTGGATTTCCGAAAAATGGCTTTGAGTATGGACAGTACCTACAAGCCGGTGACTGGCCATAAGTTTTCACTGGATAGTACGCACCGCACACTGACCATGAACATGCCCTGGCAATTGGACACGACCTATCATTTGGTTTTGCAGAAAGATTTCGCTACAGACAGTCTTGGCAAACAATTGTTGAAACCAGATACCATTTCTTTTAGAACCAAAAAGCGGGATGACTACGGCCAGGCAAAGATCACTTTTGTAAATATCGATATGAGCAAAAACCCTGTGTTGCTATTGATGAAGGGCGAGGCTATTGAGGACTCTTTCCGAATTCCACCCAATCAGATCATAGATTTACAATATGTGAACCCCGGGACTTATGATATGCAGATTTTGTACGATATAAATAAAAATAGCAAATGGGATCCGGGAGATTTGTTCAGGCACAAACAACCTGAGCGAATGGAAGCTATTCAGCGAAAGCTGGATGTGAAGCCAATTTCCACCGGATATCCTTTGGATTTTGAAATAAAGTGGCCAGCAAAACCTGCTGGGTAGGTCTTCCAAACAAAGTCTTAAAATTTTTCTTTAAAACAGGATGTGGCGTTGGTCCTTATCTTCTATTAAGGATTTAACAAGTATCTTGCACGATAATGTCGCAGGAAAAAAAGTTATTTTTCGATATATCTAAACTCAGACGTGTATTTCGATATGCTGCTCCGTATAAATCTAAATTTTACTGGTCTGTTTTTTTAGCGGTTTTTATGGCGGTGATCACTCCAGTAAGACCATTACTTATTCAGCAAACGGTAGATAAATACATAGCACATTCCTTGCCCAAAATGGTGGTGTATATCACCCTCATTCAAGTGGCCATTATCCTTTTGGAAACTGTCATGCGATTTGTGTTTTCCTTTACCACTGCCTGGCTGGGACAGGCTGTAGTGAAAGACATTCGGATTTCGGTGTATCAAAAAATTCTAGGTCTTCGGCTTCGGCAATTTGATAAGACCCCCATTGGCACGCTCACTACGCGTACCATCAACGATATAGAATCTATCAATGATATTTTTTCTGATGGATTGATACCGATCATTGCTGATTTGCTATCCATAATTTGTGTATTGAGTTATATGTTTTGGGCTGACTGGCAACTGACGCTGATTGCTCTAATTCCGTTTCCCATCATTATTATAGCTACATATTATTTTAAGGAAAGCATTAATAAGTCTTTTCTCAAAGTGAGAAATTCGGTTGCGGCTCTAAATGCTTACGTTCAGGAACATCTTTCAGGAATGAATGTGATTCAGGCTTTTGCTTCTGAGAGGCACGAGTTCAATAAGTTTAAAGCCATCAATAAGCAGCATCGCAACGCAAATGTGAGAGCCATTTTTGCGTATTCAATATTTTTTCCGGTGATAGAAATTGTACTGGCCTTGTCCGTTGGGTTGGTGATTTGGTTTACTGCAAGAGAAGCACTTAGTATGCATCAGAGCCAGCAGGGGGTGATTGTGTCTTTCATACTTTGCCTCAATCTGTTATTTCGGCCACTGCGGATGCTGGCAGATAAGTTCAATACAGTACAGATGGGTATTATTGCCAGCGACAGGGTGTTTACCGTTTTGGATAATAAGGATGTGGAAACAGCGCCGGCAGAGGAGTATCTGCAGCGGACAGAAAGAATGATTGGGAAAATAGATTTTGAAAACGTGAGTTTTGCTTATACTGATGAGCATTGGGTGTTAAAGGATATTAGTTTTAGTATCGAGCCGGGGCAAACAGTGGCTATAGTAGGGCATACCGGAAGTGGTAAAACCACCATCATTAACCTGCTCAATCGGTTCTATGAAATTCAAAAAGGAGCCATCAAAATAGATGACACGGATAATAGAAAGCTGGAGACGGCGTATCTAAGAACTAATATTGGTGTGGTGCTTCAGGATGTGTTCTTGTTCTCTGGTTCAATACTTGAAAATGTTACTTTAAAAAATCCGGCCATCACCAAAGAACAGGTGATAGCTGCCGCCAAAATGATTGATGTACATGATTTTATAGAACGATTACCCGGTGGATATGATTACAATGTAAAAGAAAGAGGGGCTACTTTGTCTATGGGGCAAAGGCAGTTGCTTTCTTTTATCCGGGCACTGTTGTACAATCCCTCTATCCTGATATTGGATGAAGCCACTTCATCGATTGATACCGAAAGTGAGTTGATGATACAAAGAGCCACGGACAAACTAATTAAGGGACGTACTTCTATTGTGATTGCCCACCGCTTAAGTACCATTCGGAAGGCAGATAAAATTTTGGTCCTGGACAAAGGAGTACTGATGGAGTCTGGTACCCATCAGGAATTGATGGCCAGAGAAGGCTTTTATGCCAGACTACATAAAATACAATTCGAAAAAGAGTTGGTATAGTCTGCAAGAGAACCTAAACTATTTTGAAATGAAGCGCATCATTCATTTCCATGCCAAGACAGCATCAACAGCACTTGAATACGATAGTGATTATGGTGGTTAAAAAAGGAAGGATACGTCCTGCCCTTTTTACAGTTATTGCCTTATTGGTAAATGATGATTATTTAGATTCATGGCTTGTTGGAGGCGGCAAGGCTATCCAGTTTCGTCCATCTTTTGCGATCAATGCTTCGGCATCCTCTGGTCCCCAACTACCGGGCGAATAGTTAGGAAAATCTACAGGTGGTCGGTTCTCCCACGCATTTAGTATGGGTTCAATAACCTTCCAGGCTATTTCCACCTGATCTCCGCGCATGTATTGTGTGGCATTGCCCATCATGGCATCCAGCAACAAAGTTTCATAAGACTCTGGCTGAGGTTGATGATAAGTGTCGGCATAATTAAATACCATGTTTACCGGATTCAGAGACATCGTCTGTCCGGGGCGTTTTGCCTGAAACCTAAGCCTGATATCCATTTCTGGTTGAATGCTAATGGTGAGTCGATTGGATCTCCAGGTTTCTGTGGTTTCCGGCGGGAACGCATATTTAGGTGCTTCTTTAAACTGAATAGTGATCAAAGTGGTTTTGTCTTTCAGGAATTTTCCGGTACGCACATAAAAAGGTACTCCCTGCCAGCGCCAGTTATCTATATAGAACTTAACAGCAGCAAAGGTTTCTGTGGAAGAATCTGACGTTACACCCTTTTCTTCGCGATATCCTTTTACATTGGCAGCTTTCATCCAGCCTGCTGAATATTGGCCCCGAACGGCATAGCGTTGCACTTCCTCTTTCTTTATTTTTCTCAACGCATTCAATACATCCGATTTTTTGTTTCTTATCTCATCTGCTTCAAAAGACACAGGGGCTTCCATGGCTACCATGCATATCAATTGCAGTATATGGTTTTGAACCATATCTCTCAGTGCGCCGGAACGGTCATAATATCCGCCCCGATCCTCCACACCTACTGTTTCTGATGCAGTTATCTGTACATGGTCAATATAGTTCCGGTTCCAGATAGGTTCAAACAACGCATTGGCAAATCTAAACGCAAGAATGTTTTGCACTGTCTCTTTGCCTAAGTAGTGATCTATGCGATATATCTGACTTTCATCGAACATATCGGTAAGGAGCTTGTTCAACTCTTTAGCACTTTTTAGGTCATGTCCAAAGGGCTTTTCGATCACAAAACGCAGCGTGTCTTTACATTTTTCCAATTCTAATTTGTGCAGATTGGTAGTAATTTCTGGAACCAACTGAGGAGCAACCGCCAGATAAAAAATAACATGTGCTCTTACTTCCCATTCTGTTTCAAAATCTTCAATGATTGTTTTCAGGGGCAGATAGGACTCCTGCCGATCTACATCCATTCGCAGATAGCTGATATTTTGAGAAAAACTTTCCCAACTTCCGGCTGGATTTTCCTTGCGACGGGAAAATTCCTGAACAGCCTTGTACAAATGTTCTCTGAAATCCTCATTACTATAATTGGTTCTGCCGGTACCTATGATTGCAAATTTTTCCGGCATAAAACCATCGATACACAAATTGAATAAGGCGGGAGTCAGTTTCCGCTGATTGAGATCACCACTTCCTCCAAAAATTACCAATATTGTAGCCTGTGGTTTTTTACCGTTGTTATTTTTCTGCATACCTTTTATTAAAACTAAAGCCTACAAATATAATGGACAATTTCCAGAAAGAAAAATGAAGGAATGGGGTACGGCACATATTCCTATTGCTATTTATATATGGTCATGATGATGATTTTGTAGCTAAAAAGATGATTCAAATGCAGATGCCTACTTAGGGCTAGCGCTTTGCTTGATGCAAATCGTCATCAAATATTTTCTACTGATACTCCCTATGTTTTTGAAAAAGTGAAGGGACGGTATTTTGCAGCTACCTGATTTCCCCGCTTTTGTGTATTTTTAATGAGGTGGCATCCAACATCATTTTTTGGAAAATGTAGATATGGTTGGTTTGAATTATTTCCTGAATTTTACTCTATTGAAAGTAGTGCCTGTGTATATCATACAGGACAACGGCGCAGAAGAACTATTTTTATAGCGAGACTTTTTCTGTAGCCAATAATAACAGATATCTGAACCGTAATTGAAACAAGAAATCAATCAAGAAGAAAATCAGTGGTCGGCAAATCCGGACAACAAAAGGCGATGGAAGATGATGGGTATTCTTTTAGTATGCATTGCCTTGATATTTTCTGTTTTTCATTATTGGTTTAGAAATTATGCTGCAAATGCTTTGGCAGACATCGTACATAAACAATCCAAGGGTAAGTTAAGGCTGAACATTGGTGATTTCTCTTTTAATTGGTTAAACAATAAAATTGAACTTGATTCGTCCGTGATTCTTGGAATAGATCCAAATGATCCAGTGCTGTATCAGGTAGTCACGGATCGTATTGCCATAAAGGCAAGAGGATTTCTGCCTTTCTTATTTCATAAAGAAGTGCTTATCGATTCTATCAGATTGTATAACCCTAAAATTGTTTTTACCCGACTACGGAAAAGTATTGAGAAAGTGAAGGCTCCAAACGACTCCGTCCACATTTTGGAAAAGCATGAAAAATATTCAGTAGCCGAAGAATTGGGGCGGATTACTATGTCCATTTCTGATGCCATTAGTTTTCTTAGAATTGATGCACTTCGATTTGACAATGGCAGCTTTTCGATGGTAGATAAAACCAAGCCCGATGATTTGCCATTTACTGTAAATAATGTTTTTATTGAATTGGATAGTCTGCAGTTAGACACTACAAAATTTCAGGAAGGTTCTTCCAGAAACACAATCAACTTTACAGACAATATCGCCATTAGAACATCCAATCAAAATATTCATTTCCCTGGTGGCAGGCATTCTCTTAGTTTTAAGAATTTCCGAATGAATCTTAAAAGCAGGAGAGTGGAGTTTGATAGTTGTATTCTGCAGGGTAGAAAGGCTGATAGTGCCTCCGCTTCCTTTAGAATCGTTTTTGACAAATTGGCTTTAACCAGTATCAATTTTGATTCTTTGTACAATAATGAAACGATTATTGCCGATTCGGTTTTTTGTAATAATCCAATCATTCATCTAATCGTTGATGGTGACCAGCCCTTGGCGATGGATAAACAGAATAAGCCCAAAATTCAGAAAGTGGATGACCTGGTGCAGCAACTATTGGGAGATTTAAGGCTTCGATATGTTGGCGTGAAAAATGCGGCCATTACAGTAAACACAGTTAAGAAAGGGAGGGCCAATATTTTTTCATCCTCTCAAAGCAATTTCGAAATATATGACCTGGTGGTGCGGCAAGATGAACAAAGGCCTGTTAACCTTAGCAGATTTCAGATGGCTTTGCATCATTCGGATAATCTTTTACGCAATGGGCAGTATGCCATTTCTTTTGACAGCATAGGTTTTGCCAATGACTATATCAGACTTAGCAGGTTCTCTTTTAGAGAGTATAAAAATGGAATCGCACAGAAAACCCTGTCAATGCCAGTGTTTCAGGTAAACAATATTTCTTGGGAAGCATTGCTTTATGATAATGTTTTTGTGGCAGAACGTGCCCTGTTTTTTAAACCAGAGGTCGATTATTTAATCAACAAAAAAGGAGATGGGTTGGGAGAAGCGAGAATATTTCAAACCCTAAATGATATTGACGATATCATGAACCTTCAAAACCTAAACATTGTGCAGGGAAATATCTTACTAAGATTTAATCCATCTACAACCCTATTATTAAAAAATACCAACCTGAGTTTAAGGGCGGAGGAGCTGGCTAGTGCCAGTCAGTTGAAAGGCGTTCAACATTCTATCAAAGAACTAAATGTGGAAAAGGGAATTTTTAAAAGCAGAGACATAAATGCCAATTTGAACAATATACAGTTGGCTGAAAATAAAAGTGGCATTGTAGCGAATGATTTGACCCTCACCGCCAACCGGCTAGATGCTACAGCCAGCAAAATAAAAATCGGTACAGTAGTACTAGATAGTATTCGCCAGGGTATCATCATTGATGGTATCAGCTGGAAAAAAGCTTCCATCAGTCTGAAAGACCTGGCCATTAATCTGACGGATAAAAAGACGAGATCAGGTAAAAGACCTTATACTTTGAGGAATATTGAAGGAGAACAAACACAGTTGCAGTTTCGCACCAATCAATACCAGTCAAGACTTGGCATTTCTTCCATAAAATTGGAGGAGCTTTCAAGGGATTTGAATGGCCGACCCACGATAAAAGGACTTGCCTTAGACGGGAATGATTTCTTTCTATCTGGGCCGGGGATGCAAGCCTCGGTGGAAAATTTGAAACTGGAGGATAATCAAGTTTCTACCGTTCGAAATGTTCGGTTTCAACAATATCAACATCCCGATTCTTTGTTTGTAGCAATTCCATATCTCAGTTTTCAATCAAACTTTGAAACTTTTCTGCAGAAAAATTGGACCTTTAATAATCTAATGCTGACCGATCCAATGTTGAAGGCCACTTTGTCCGGGAAAAATGTCCAAGGGAAGGATGCAGATAATAGTCAAATAAAATTTCAGTCAACATCTTTATTGTTAAAAAGGCCCACCATTTCGCTAAGCATTATCGGAGATAAAGACTCTGCCACTGTTATTCACTGGAATGGAAAAGACGAAAATAACTATGTAGAATTAGACAATGTTAAATCCGGATCTGATACTTTATTTAGTGCTTCAGGAGCAAAATTATTATTGTCTGATTTGGAGTATATTAGTCCCAAAGGAGTTCGGTATGCCACAGGTGAGAACAAGATAAATCTGCACTTGAGTCATGTCTTTTTAAAATATCCGGAAGGAAACCTGCCGCCAGTTTGGAGCACAAGAGTTGACTGGCTGTCATTGAAGGATCTGAATTTTGACAATCTGGGTAAGCACCAGGCAAATCTGCAGATCGAAACCGGATCCATTGGGAATGTATTGATCCATTCCAACAATGGAAAAAGCGTGGAAGCTATTATCTCCAGTAACCCCAACTTGCAATTGGAAAATGTAAGTGGCCGCTACTTTTCAGCAAAGAACAAATTGTATTGGAAAGGAGTGGATTTGAAACAAGGGAAATTCAATCTGCAATCCTTATCCCTTTCCCCTACTCAATCTTTGGAAGACTATCGAAACAAAAAAGCGTTTAACGAAGATTATCTGGAATTAAAAACAGGCAATATTAGAGGGGAAGGCATTAAATTCATCTGGGATGAACAGGACAGCAATTTTTCTATCCAGTCTATTCTGGCAGACAGCATCAGACTTTTTTCGTTTAAGGATAAGCGCCAGCCAGATACTGCCATGTATAAACCAATGATTGTACAAGTACTCAAGAATCAGAAGTTTCGTATGAACCTCGACTCGTTGCGGTTTCAAAATATGATGGTCACTTATTGGGAAATCAATAAGAATACCGACACACTGGGTGCTGTTTATGTAGATAATATGCACGGTCTTGTTACCAATATTAAAAATCATACGCTAAAGGAAAACGATAGCTTGTTTGTGGTTGCCAATGCCGATATTGTAGGTAAATTGGCTGCTACACTTAAAATTAGTCAGTCTTATACCGATACACTAGGGTTTTTTAGAATGCAGTTGAATACTGGAGCTATCAGTTTGACAGAGTTTAATTCTGTACTGGTTCCATTAGTTGGGTTAAAGGTTAGAAATGGGAATCTTCAGGCACTTGAACTGAAAGTCAATGGAAATGAAATGGACGCTACAGGAAAAATCAAGATGTACTACCAGGGATTAGGGGTTGACTTATTGAATTTGTCGGATGTTAGTAAGCAATCTTTTAAAAATAAATTAGTCAGTAGATTCGCATCCGCTTTCGTTATACACAAAAACAATAGTGGGAAACTGTATCCTTTTTTCTTAAGCAGAAATCAAAATAAAACGCAAATGAATTATGTCATAAAGATCTCTCTGGAAGCATTAAAGACCGCCATTGGATTGCCCGGAGCAGGTAAAAAATAGTCCAATCCAAAATGGGAATTACCTATTTTTTTAAATACTCTACTAAAATTGTAGGATTTAATTCTATTTAAAGAGTTAATAGTCCTAAATTTGCAACCTGATTTTTTCCAACTATGCAAAGGATATATTTTGATAATGCCGCTACAACAGCGATGGACAAAGAAGTGCTTGATGCCATGATGCCTTATTTCACAGAAAATTTTGGCAATCCGTCCTCTATTTATTCTTACGGACGCGAAACCAGACTGGCTGTGGAAACCGCTAGGAAAACCGTAGCCCGATTGTTGTCGGCACATCCATCAGAAATATTTTTTACCAGTGGGGGCACTGAGAGCAATAATACCGCCATATTATCCTCCATCCGGGATTTGGAATGCACGCATATCATTACTTCACCTATTGAACACCACGCGGTGTTGCATACGGTAGCCCATTATGCCTGTGGCCACATTACCTATAGCTTTGTAAAGCTTTTGCCTAATGGACATATAGATTTAAAAGATCTGGAAGAACAGCTAGCCGCCACCGACAGGAAAACTTTGGTAAGCCTAATGCATGCCAATAATGAAATTGGGAATTTATTAAGCATCAACACAGTAAGTGCATTGTGTAGAAAGTATGACGCATTGTTTCACTCAGATTGCGTACAGACTGTGGGGCATTATCCCATTGACCTAAGCCGCATTCATGCGGATTTTATCTCAGCATCTGGTCACAAATTTCATGGACCTAAAGGGATCGGCATTTTATATGTCAACCGGGACAGACAAACCAAACCCTTGTTGCATGGTGGTGGGCAGGAACGAAATATGCGTGCAGGAACTGAAAATATTTATGGAATTGTGGGGTTCGCCAAAGCCTTAGAGCTTGCAATGGAAAATTTTGAAATAGATTCGGCCTATATCAGGTCTTTAAAAGAGTATATGATTGAGCAACTAAAAGTTCAATTGCCTGAAGTGGGTTTCAACGGCGATTATTTGGGAAGCTCTTTATACACGGTGCTAAATGTGGCCTTACCACAAACAGAGAAAACTGAAATGTTATTGTTCAATCTGGACATTCATAATATTTGCGCCTCTGGCGGTAGTGCCTGTAGTAGCGGTGCCAATCAGGGGTCGCATGTGGTGAGTGCATTAATCAAAGAGGCTACTTCAAAAACAGAAGCTATTCGATTCTCTTTTTGCAAATACAACACCAAAGAAGAAGTAGATAAAGTGGTGGCCACCCTAAAGAATTTGTTGTAGCCATTTCGTCCTTTCGTCCTTATGCGTAAGGTCGCAAAGGCGAGTATATTTGCCCTTTTTCGAATAATTTTATACACAGTTTTTTGTGAAAAACTTTGCCTCAAATCCCAAATACAGATGGGCTTTGAGTTTGTGATATTTCCCCTGGTTTTTTCCACAAATTGTGCATATTTAACCTTGGATTGCCTGTGTAGGAAAGAATACATTTGCCATATACCTTAATCCTAATATTAACCTTTTTTAAAACAAAGCAATGATGGCAAACGACAACACAATGCGCAAGGGTCTTGTATTCTCCAGAAAATTTACCAGAGATGATGTAAGCCCTTATGATATGTTTGAATATGACTTTCGTGTATCGGTAATAAAGAACCCGACTGGAGAAGTGGTGTTTATGTTGGATAATGTGGAAGTGCCAAGACAATGGAGTCAGATTGCCACAGATATTCTTGCACAAAAGTATTTTAGAAAAGCGGGCGTTCCAGCCGCTGATGGCAGCAAAGGAAGAGAGACAAGTGTGAAGCAAGTCGTACATCGAATGGCTCATTGCTGGCGTGTATGGGGTGAGAGAAACGGTTATTTTGCTTCTGCAAATGATGCACAGATTTTTTACGATGAGCTAGTGTTTTCCCTACTGAACCAGTCCTGTGCACCAAACAGCCCGCAATGGTTTAACACAGGTTTGCACGAAGTATATGGCATCACTGGCAAACCTCAAGGACACTATTTTGTAGATCAGCAGGATGGACAGTTGAAAAAATCAACTTCGGCCTACGAAAGACCACAGCCGCATGCTTGCTTTATACTTAGTGTAAAAGACGATCTGGTGAATGAAGGCGGAATCATGGATCTGTGGGTGCGTGAAGCAAGAATATTTAAGTACGGAAGCGGAGTGGGTACCAACTATAGCAGTATTAGGGGAGAAGGTGAAAAGCTTAGTGGTGGCGGTACTTCCAGCGGGGTGATGAGCTTTTTGAAAATTGGAGATCGTGCTGCAGGAGCCATCAAAAGCGGAGGCACCACCCGACGTGCAGCTAAAATGGTTTGCCTGGATCTGGATCATCCAGAGATTGTGGAATTTGTAAACTGGAAAGTAAAGGAAGAAGATAAAGTGGCCGCTCTTATTGCGGCGGGCTATTCGAGCGACTATGAGGGAGAAGCGTATAAAACTGTCAGCGGACAAAATAGTAACAACTCGGTGCGCATACCCAATAGCTTCTTTAAGGCTTTGGAGGAAGATACTGACTGGGAACTGAAATCAAGAACTGATGGGACCATAATGAAAAAAGTGAAAGCCCGGGATCTGTGGTCGCAGATCAATCATGCAGCCTGGCGTTGTGCCGATCCCGGCACCCAATATGATACCACCATCAATGAATGGCATACCTGTCCGGAGGGTGGGCCCATCAGAGCCAGCAACCCTTGTAGTGAATATATGTTTCTGGATAACACAGCCTGTAATCTGGCCAGCATCAATCTTCGTAAGTTTTATGATGAACAAAAAGATTTGTTCGATGTAGCAGGTTTCGAATACACTTCCAGACTTTGGACAGTGGTATTAGAAATATCTGTGTTGATGGCTCAGTTTCCTTCCAAAGAGGTGGCACAACTATCTTATGACTATCGAACACTGGGACTGGGTTATGCCAATCTGGGTTCTATGCTCATGGTGGGAGGTATTCCCTATGATAGTGAATTGGCTCGTGGTATTGCAGGTGCTGTAACAGCTATTATAACAGGAACCGCTTACTCCACCTCTGCCGAGATGGCTGCCGTGCATGGTAGTTTTCCGGAATATGAAAAAAATAAAGAGCACATGATGCGTGTGATGCGCAATCATCGGGCAGCGGCGTATGATGCAACGGATGCGTATGAAGGGTTGCAAATAAAGCCAACAGGAATCAATGCCAAATACTGTCCAGACTACCTCTTAACCGCAGCCACACATGCCTGGGACAAAGCCCTGCAAATGGGTACGGAGTTTGGCTATCGCAATGCACAAACCACCGTAATTGCACCCACCGGCACTATTGGTCTGGTAATGGATTGCGACACCACCGGCGTGGAACCCGATTTTGCTTTGGTTAAATTTAAGAAATTAAGTGGAGGCGGTTATTTTAAGATCATCAACCAAAGTGTGCCACATGCCTTGCAAGTATTAGGCTATCCTGGTGATCAGATTACCGAAATTGTAAATTATGCCAAGGGGCATGCCACGCTTCACGGAGCCCCATTTATCAATGAAGCATCTCTGGTGTCCAAAGGATTTACTTTGGAAGATATCACCAAACTAAACGCTGCCATGTCCACCGCGTTTGAAATTGGATTTGCCTTTAATGTATGGACGCTTGGAGAATCCAGTATGCAAAGGCTTGGGTTTAAACCAGAGCAATATAATGATTTTGAATGGAGTCTATTAGACGCACTAGGATTCACAGAGGAACAAATAGAGGCTGCTAATACTTATGTGTGCGGTACTATGACGGTAGAAGGTGCCCCCTTCTTGAAGGAGGAGCATTTACCCGTATTTGATTGTGCTAACAGGTGTGGACATATTGGTCAGCGTTATATTCATGCACATGGGCATATAAGAATGATGGCTGCCACCCAACCTTTCTTGAGTGGTGCCATCAGCAAAACTATCAATCTGCCCAACGAGGCAAACGTGGAAGAAATTGCTGATGCCTATAAACTGAGTTGGCAACTGGGTCTGAAAGCCTGCGCGCTATATCGTGATGGATCCAAACTTAGCCAACCATTGAGCAATAAAAGTGATAGGAAGAAATCAGTCGAAAAGGAGGAGGAAACCGAATCAACCATTTTGGCAGAAAGTCAAATTGTAGATTTAGGCAAGCTGACCATTGAAGAACTCTTAGAAGAGGTGAACCATCGGGTGCAAAATAGTGCCGACACTAGACTGAAACGTCAATTGGCCATGATTGTGGAGCGACGTACGCTACCAGCAAAAAGAAGAGGGTTTACTCAGAAAGCCAAAATAAACGGACAAACACTTTTCCTGCGTACCGGCGAATATACCGATGGCACATTGGGGGAAATATTTATAGATATGGCAAAAGAAGGAGCCACCATGCGTAGTATGCTCAACTGTTTTGCCATTGCCGTTTCCATCGGCTTGCAATATGGAGTGCCGTTGGAAGAGTTTGTAGAAAAATTTGTATTCACCCGTTTCGAACCTGCCGGAATGGTACAGCATCCGAATATCAAATCCACCACATCCATCATTGATTTCATATTCAGGGCACTGGCCTACGACTACCTTGGAAGAAACGACCTGGTGCATGTGCTGGACAAATCTTTAGCCCACAAAGACGAAGAAGAAGAAAGCTGGGATGAGCACACACCGGCCATTGGAGATCGGGTGCCGGAACTAAGCGACCTGAGAGTGGTGGGTGGTGCTACACCCAAGCCAGAGAATGATAAGCCTGCCTCTACTGGACTAGATGCGGTGAATGCTGCTGCAAAAAGTATGCAGGGCGATGCGCCGGCCTGTAATGTTTGTGGTCACATCACCATAAGAAGCGGCACTTGTTACAAATGTCTGAACTGTGGAAACAGCCTAGGTTGTAGCTAAGGTGGTTTATGGTTGATGGGAGGATATGGCAATAAAAATAATAGCGGTCAGTGTAAAAAGCCAACCACACAAATGGCATATTTGGTTCTTGTCAACACAAGAGCCAACGCACTGACGCTATACCGACCGAAAACGAATAAAAATTGTAGATGAAATTAAAAATACTGAAGCCAAGAAACGCACTGAACAAAGCGTTTTTAAAAGTAAAACCTAACCGGACTGAAATTGAAGGTTTCAAAACCAATCTCATTACTTTACTCGACAGAACCAATGACACGGAAAGCGAAGAGTTTCATAAAAACCTTGTCATTGATTTTTTAAAGAAAACCTACTACGATCCAAACCATTTCATCAATACCAAAGGTAAAAACGACCTTGTTATTCATAATGGCAACAGCGCAAAAAGTACGGTAGGCGTAATCGTGGAAGCCAAAAAGCCGACCAACAAGTCGGAAATGATCTCGAGAGAAAATCTCAATAAAAAGGCATTTCAGGAATTGGTGCTTTACTATTTAAGAGAAAGAATTACGCACAAAAATCTTGAAATAAAACAGTTGGTCGCAACCAATATTAATGAATGGTTCATTTTTGACGCAACTCTTTTTGACAGACTTTTTGCTCAAAACAAAAACTTTGTAAAACAGTTCAACGACTTTGAAGGCGGACGTTTGGCAGACACCAAAACCGATTTTTTCTACAAACAAATTGCCGAACCTTTCATAGCAGACATCAAAACAGAAATTGAATGTGCCTACTTTGATTTACAAGAATATCAAAAACCACTTCGTAACACAGACAAAGCGGACGACAATAAACTTATTGCATTGTTCAAACTGCTTTCAGCAGAACATCTTCTAAAACTTCCTTTCAGCAACGACAGCAACAGCCTGGACAAACGCTTTTACAGCGAGTTGCTGCACATTATTGGATTAACCGAAATCAAAGAGGGAAGCAAAAAACTAATTGAACGCAATAAAGAAGGGGAAAGAAATTCGGGAAGCATTCTCGAAGATGCAATCATTCAGTTGGACAGTTTAGACAAAATAAGCCGTTTAGATAAACCAAGCCAGTTTGGAAACACACCACAAGAACGCTTATTCAATGTTGGACTTGAACTTTCAATTACTTGGATAAACAGAATTTTGTTTCTCAAACTATTGGAGGCACAACTCATCACCTATCACAAAGGCGACAAGTCGTATTCCTTTCTCAATCTTGATAAAATAAAAAACTATGATGACCTAAACAGCTTGTTTTTTCAGGTGTTGGCTCGTAGGTATAGCGATAGAAACGATGATGTAAAAAAAGCATTTGAAAAAGTGCCATACCTAAACAGTTCGCTATTTGAGCCAACGGAAATTGAACAGGTAACTTTATTCATCAGCAATTTAAGAGATGATAAAGCAATTCCAGTTATTGCATCTACCATTCTCAAAAACGACCAAGGCAAAAAGCGCACAGGAGATTTATCAACCTTAGCCTATTTATTTGATTTCTTAAATGCTTACGACTTTTCAAGCGAAGGCTCAGAAGAAATTCAGGAAGATAACAAATCACTCATCAACGCTTCGGTGCTTGGTTTGATATTTGAGAAAATAAACGGCTACAAAGACGGTTCATTTTTTACGCCGGGTTTCATTACCATGTATATGTGCCGCGAAACCATTCGCAAAGCCGTGATTCAAAAGTTCAACGATATCAAAAAATGGAACTGCCACCACATTGAAGAACTGTACAACCACATTGAAGACCGAAAAGAAGCAAATGGAATTATTAACCGCATTAAGATTTGCGACCCTGCGGTGGGTTCAGGTCACTTTTTGGTTTCGGCACTCAATGAAATGATTGCCGTTAAAAGTGACCTGAAAATTTTGCAAGACCGCACAGGAAAACGGCTGAAAGAATACCAGGTGGAAGTGGTAAATGATGAATTGATTGTAACCGACGAAGAAGGCGAACTGTTTGAATACAACCCCGGTTCTACAAGCTCACTAGGTACATCAGAAAGCCAACGAATACAAGAAACACTCTTTCACGAAAAGCAAACCATTATTGAAAATTGCCTTTTCGGGGTGGACATCAATCCGAACTCTGTAAAAATTTGTCGTTTGCGTTTATGGATTGAGTTATTGAAAAACGCTTATTATATTCAAGGCGCATCCCCGGTCTTAGAGGAAGTGTCCGAAGAACGGAGGGGTTATGCACCATTCAATAACCTCCCATACCTTCAAACTTTCCGGAAAGAACTAAGAAATAATCTTACTCCGGCAGAGGCCAAACTATGGACATTGCTCAAGGGAAAACAGATGGATGGAAGGAAGTTCAGAAGGCAACATAGTGTAGCCAATTATATCTTGGATTTTTATTGTCCGGAAGAGCGTTTAGCTATCGAATTAGATGGCCAAGGTCATTTTGAGGCCAGTCAAGCTGCGTATGATACAGAGAGAGATTTGTTTTTAAAAGAATTTGGCATACGGGTATTAAGATTTGAAAACAAATGGGTATGGGATAATCCGGAGGGGCTGTTGGAGGAAGTGAAAAAGTATTTTGGGAAACAACCACCCCGTCCTGCGGACACCCCTCCTTCAAAAGGAGGGGAGCTTCAAGAACTGCAAACCCTTCCCAATATTGACATCAACATCAAATGCGGAAACTCGTTGGTAAGCCGTTTTGCCATTGATGCTGATTTGAAACAAGCACTCAAAAAAAGTAAATGGTCTATTGACAGCTACCGCATGGCCGTGGCCACCTACCGCAATGCAGAAAGCAAGGAACAGAAAAGAGAAATGGAGCGGCTGATTGCCGACATAAAATCGGATTTCAGAACCGAGATTTCCTTGAACGACCCCAAACTAAAAAAACTAAGCAAAGCCAAAGGCGATTTGTTTAATCTCACCAATCAACCACAACTTTTTGAACTTGGCAAAAAAGAAAAAGCCGATTGGAACAAGAAAGTAGGTCAGCTAACCACAGAAACCAAAAAGCTGGAAACCGAAATAGAAGAAATAAAAGGAAACAAGATTTTTGAAAATGCGTTTGAATGGCGTTTTGAATTTCCCGAAGTGCTGAATGATGAGGGTGATTTTGTGGGCTTTGATGTGGTGATTGGGAATCCGCCGTATGGGGTTAATTTTAATAAAGAAAATGGAAAGTTTTACAATAGTGTGTATGGCACATTTAATCTACGTGGGGAAAGCTATACTTTGTTTGTAGAGCGAGCAATTACATTGCTGAATAAGGCCGGCCATTTTAGTTTTATCATTCCAGACACAATTCTCAATCTTGGATTTACAGAAGCAATTAGAAAGTATGTACTGAAAAACGCAAAAATTAACGAATTGACTTTACTGCCATCAAACGTATTTGTAGATGCTACTGTTGATACGATTTTGTTATTCTTCCAAAAAGAAATTTCAAAAGAAGAATACAATAAATCAGATGTTTTAGTAAATTCTTTTGACAAGAAAAATATAATCCAAAATTTAGAAAATCCTATTCGTAGTTTTTCAATCAATAGTAAAATTTGGTTTGAAACAAACAGTTTTAATCTTCAAAGCAATTCAAACGAATTAGAGATTATATCTAAGATGTATAAAACGTTTCCTTTAATGGAATCCTTTACTAAAATCTTTTCAGGAGTTAAAGCGTATGAAGTTGGAAAAGGTAAACCAGCACAAACACCTGAAGTAAGAGATACAAAACCATTTACATCAAAGGAAAGAAAATCAAAAGTTTGGCTTCCTTTTTTTGACGGAAGAGATATTGGTTACTATTCTTTATTGTGGAAGGAAAATAATTGGATTCATTATGGTGTATGGTTAGCTGCACCAAGACTTCCAGAGAATTTTGAAGGCGAAAAAATTCTTATTCGGAAAATCACGGGAAAAACCTTAATAGCTAATTACATTTCTTATACTTCATATTGCAATACACTTTTGTTTGTTTTGAAATTGAAAAAAGATGAAGCAAAAATCAGTTACAAGGCACTTTTAGGCATACTTAATTCAAAATTTATTGGTTGGTATTTCCGAAAGAAATTTCAAATAACTGATGAAGATACTTTCCCACAGATTATGATTCGAGATATTCAACAGTTCGCTGTTCCAAATGTCAAAAATCTATTAACAGATGAACTTGAACTGAAGGTTAATGAAATTTTAGCAAATAAAGAAGTTGATCCATCAACGGACACCACAGATTTAGAAACCCAAATCGACCACCTGGTTTACCAGCTCTACGAATTAGCCGAAGAAGAAATAAATATTATTGAAAATAGCTAATGATTGTTTAAGCTGACATACAAGAGTTAGCGGTCATGCTATGACGACAGTGCAAACCTTAAACTGACTGCAAGAAATGGAAAACGACAGAATAGAAAACAATCCATCTTACAAGAAATTCAAGAAAGACCTTGAAGGAACAGAAGCAATTCAAAATGTAGCAAAGTTTTTCTCATTCTTTGGACTTAATAACAAAAAATTGGACGAAGCATTCGGCACTCTACCAGACATTAAAAAGCAGTTAGAACTTCTTTCAAAAAGTCCTGACAAGTTTAACGACTATTTTGCACAAAGAGGTTGGATTGCCCACGAATCAATGAACTCCGACTTAATGCTTACGTCAATTGGGTTGGCTGACAAAGGACTAATTGACCTAGCAGAACAAGAACTAATCAACTACTATTCTTCAGAAAAAATGCGGTGGCTTCTTCATCAGCTTAAAGGCATTGAAGCTTTTTCAAACAGATATAATTTCTTCTTGCTTGCATACGAAGACACTTTAGCAGAACGCTATCATGCAGTCGTTCCTATTTTATTAATGATGATTGACGGTGCAGTTAACGACATTGACAAAGGAAAAGGGTTCTTTGCCGACAACACAAATTTAACTGCTTGGGACTCAATTGCAGCTCATAGTAGTGGTCTGACAGCACTCAAAAAAGTGTTTGGTGACGGCAGACATAAAACTACTAAAGAAGAAATTAAACTTCCATATAGACACGGTATTCTCCATGGTAGAGATTTGGGATATGCAAATAAAACTGTATCTGCCAAGTGTTGGGCAGCACTTTTTGCAATCAAAGATTGGGCTTATGCAGTAAAACAAGGAAAGAAAATTCCGCCGCCACTCGAACCAGAATTATCATTAACCGAAAGTTTATCACAACTCAAAAACAGTTTGACCGACTATGGTGAAAGTAAAAAGCGTAACGACATTGTAAGCAAGAAAGTTGAAGCATGGAAAGCACGACAAATAAATGTTGGCACTGACATCTTTGAAAAAGGGCTATCAAGCGACTATAATGATTATACACCCGAACAAGAGGCAATAAGGTTTGCAGAGTATTGGGCAAAAGGAAATTTTGGAGCAATCTCCAAACAAGTTCATCAGTTTTCAAAGACACCAATAAACGAAAAAATGGAAGCAGGTAAGACAAGAAAGGTTTTTGAAGGTAAGAAATTGATTGACTATAAAATTATAAAAGTTACTGACTGCTCTCTAGCAATCACTGAAATTACTTTAGCAACAACAATCGAGCATCACGGCAAACGACACGACAAAGAGATTACATTGAGATTTATTTACGATGGACCTAATGGTGAAATTCTAAACTTTGGTGATACAGGGGGACAATGGAGATTTTTTGAAAATTTCTTTCACCAAATACAATTCATTTATTAATCAAACCGCCAAAAATGAAAGTGGGTAGCATCATCGAGAGAAAAGCACGAACCTCTAACAAGGTATTGCCAAATGCGGGACTGAACGGCTTCGATTTGACATTTGTACAAGGTTCAACATTCGTTCTTCGATTGAACTTTTGTGCTGAAAATCGCCGCATTCGGCAATACCAGAACCGATATTTAGCTACCAAGAAATAACCTTGTATCTCAAAAAAATTGGGTGAAGTGCTTTTGTGGGCCATTTGTGCAAAGGGTTAAGTTTGATAATTCCATTGAACCTTTGTGCCAAAATGCCGATGCTGCGGCAAGTGCCCAACCGATTCACGAATTTAGAGCATGTCCTTATTCTCTAACAATAAAGCGCTAATTCTTGCATTTTCATTTGGCCGGTTTCGTACTGGTGTACAAAATGCTTATCCTAAATCGTTCCGAGCAGGGGGCAAAAGGGCTGCTAATATTCACCCGTTTTTACCCAAGTAGATAAATGAGTGGGTACTTATTTTTAGGATTCAGGCAATGGGTAAATCTTTACCTTTGTGGGCTTTTAAACTAGAAATAATTTGAAAAAATTCAGAAGGATATTCAACTATATCGGCCTCTACAAAGGCAAAGTAGCATTATACATATTTCTTACCATTGTTGGTTCCGCCTTGTCGGTGGTTTCCATAGCTATGCTGGGTCCGCTGATGTCGATCATCTTCAATGTAGGAGGAGACACGGCGCAAAGTCTGTTGCAGAAAGTGCCGGGTGGTCATTTGCTGGCTCAAGAACTGACGGAATATGTGAACAGTGGGGAGAGAATGAATGCCGTGTTGCTATGTTGTGTATTTATAATCACATCCATTTTTTTAAAAAATCTTTTTCTGTATAGTTCCTCCAGGGTGTCGGTGCCAGTGCGAAGTTCCATTGTCATTCATCTGAAAAATGATATGTATTCCAAAATACTAAAATTGCCGGTAGGATATTTTTCGGAACAGAAAAAAGGCGACATCATGAGCCGGATGACAAATGATATAGGACAGGTAGAAAGTTCTATTGTGAATACCCTGGAAGGGATGATAAAGGATCCAATTTTGGTGATTAGCTATCTAGCAGCAATGATTGCTATCAGCCCCAGCCTTTCTGTATTTTTGTTTATCCTGCTCCCCGTTACGGCCTTCATCATTGGCCGAATCAGTCGCACACTAAAAAAGCAAAGCAATGAAGCGGCCGTTAGAGTGGGAGATACGCTTTCGATATTGGACGAAACACTTGGTGGCATTAGGATTATCAAAGCTTTTGTGGCTGAAAAAATCCTGAAAAATAGATTTGTTTCGCTGAACAATACCCTTTTCGGAATCATCAAAAAAATGGCCGCCAGGCGCGATCTGGCCTCTCCGCTCACCGAACTGCTGGGAGTGGTGGTGTTATGTGTGATTATATATTTTGGAGCCAATCTGATAGATAAAGGTTCTTTGAATCCGGGCGACCTGATTGCCTTTATTGCCATGTTTGCTATGATGATTAATCCGGCAAAAGCTTTGTCTTCCTCTTTTTTCAATGTACAAACAGGGTCGGCGGCCATCGAAAGAATAGAAGAGTTGCTGAATGCTCCGGTGAAGGTGGAGGATATGGGTACTAAAAAATTAGAAGCGTTTGAAAGTGGAATTGAGTTTAAGAATGTTTCTTTTTCTTATAATGAAAAGTTGGTACTCAGAAATATCAACCTGGTTATTCCCAAAGGCAAAACAGTAGCACTGGTGGGAAGCAGTGGTGCCGGAAAAAGTACGCTGGCCGATTTAATCCCTCGATTTCATGATACCACTCAGGGAGAGATTCTGGTGGATGGCATCAATATAAAAAACTACAGTATTCAATCCGTTCGTGAGAAAATCGGTATTGTGAGTCAGGAACCTATTTTGTTCAACGAAACCATCGGGAATAATATTGCACTAGCAGATCCTGATGCCTCCATGGAGGCTATTGCCCAGGCCGCTAAGATTGCCAATGCACATCAATTTATCGACAGTAAGCCCGAAAAGTATGATACCAATATTGGGGACAGGGGCGCAAAACTAAGTGGGGGCGAAAAACAGCGGCTGACAATTGCCAGAGCCGTATTGAAAAACCCACCCATTCTTATTCTGGACGAAGCCACTTCTTCTCTGGACACTGAAAGTGAAAGATTGGTGCAGGATGCCATCAACAATATGATGCAGAACAGAACCTCTATTGTCATCGCCCACCGGTTAAGCACGGTACGTAATGCCGATGAAATAGTGGTGCTGAACAAAGGCGAAATTGCCGAACGCGGTAAACACGATGAGTTGATGCAAATAACTGGTGGCATTTATAAAAAGCTCGTGGACATGCAGGGATTGGAATAGAGAAGGATGACCGCCGACCAAAATTTCTGATGGAATTATCCTAACGCCTTTTGATCATTCAAATCTTTGAAACCTTTGTCGGTCAATAATGATTCTTTTACTATTTTCGGAAAATCATAAATAAAAAATTTAGCATGAGATCAGTATTATTATTTACAGCCATTTTGTTTGGTTTAAGCGCGCAGGCACAGCATAGTTTTGTGGATCAGGTGCAAAAAACAGTTTCCCAATTTGTAAAGGCTTTGGAAGATAGTGATTTGAAAACACTGAGCGCCATGGCTTCCTCCAAGCTTACTTATGGTCACTCCAGTGGAATGGTTCAAAACAAGACAGCGTATTTAGAGTCTTTTAGATCAGGATCTACCGATTTTGTAAATATTAAAATATCTGAACAAACGATAGACCTAAGCGGATCCACCGCCATTGTTCGCCATCTGTTTGATGCAGATACCAATGATAACAAGACTCCTGGACATGTAAAGTTGAAAATATTGACAGTATGGCAAAAACAAAGCGGCAAGTGGATTTTGATAGCCAGACAGGCGGTTAAACCTCCCATGTAGCGCTTGGTTTACCAGTCTTTTCCTGTGCTTCCGGCGTATTGCTTTTTCTTTCCGGAAACCCTGCTTTGGGTATTGCGTTCTTTTTGCTCCAACCGATCCAATTGTTTTTGCACCTGGCTTTTGTTGAGAGTAGAGGATTGTGGTGGTGGTTTTGGATTCTGGTTGTCACCTGAGTTTGATTTGGGTAATTGTGCCAGGGCTTTTTGTAAATTTTCTCTGGCATCCTCATCCTGCCAGTTTAGCCTCAATGCATTTTTATAAGCCTCAATGCTTTCCGGTATTTTGTTTTGCTGACTATATACAACGCCAGCGTTGTAAAAGGCTGTAGCCTTTTGTTCCACATTTGCATTGCTTGATTGTCCTGCTATCTGATAGGCTTTGATCGCTGCGTCAAAGTTTTTCAAATGGTACCATGCTGTTCCTTTGTTCAGGTGGGCAATTGGGGACAATGCGGTATCTGTCACCTTATCATACGCGGCAATAGCCTGTTTTAAGTTTCCGGATCTGAAGTGATCATTTCCTTCCTGAATATATTTTTGCTGTTGAGCAGCAACGAAAGCTGGATGAAAAAAAAACAATAAGATGATTGTGGATCTGAACATCTGAAAAATTATTTTATCCGATTTGATTTTTTGTCTCTTTCTTTCCTTCCGAAACAAAAATCTCGCCAACCAATAACAAAATCATCAAAGCAATGAAAACCCAAAAATAGTAACTGAAACTCATGAGGCTCTCGTCTCCTGACACCCTGGTGGCTATTTGTGATAAACTCTTTTTAACTTCTTTCACCGCCATGTCGGTATTGGTTAGGTGTACGTAAACCCCTTTTGTATTTGCGGCTATTTGTTTGAGTTCCGTTTCATTCAGTTTGGAAAGAATTTCTACTCCGGTTTCGGGATCTGTTTTTCGACCGCTGCCGGTAGAATCGTCTGGAATATAGCTACCAGCTGCTGATCCAATGCCAACGGTGTTGACCATCAAACCGCGCCTGGCCAATTCCTGAGACAGACTGATGGCTTTTTCGTCATGATCCTCACCATCAGATATCAATACCACTGCTCGGTATTTTGCATCTCTTTCTCCAAAGGCATTCAGGCTTTCCTGCAAAGCATCTCCAATGACTGTGCCTCCGGCTGGAACTGCATCTGGTGAAGCTTCCTGCACAAACATCTGAGCGGCACTGTGGTCGCTACTCAGCGGCATTTGCAGATAGGCTTTACCGGCAAATAGGATAAGCCCAATGCGACTACCTGGCATCGCATCCATCATTTTACTGATGAACTGTTTAGCTCTTTCCAAACGGTTGGGGGCAATATCGGAAGCCAGCATACTTTTGCTCACATCCAGGGCAAAAATCAAGTCAATGCCATTTCGTTGAATGCCATCGCTACCACCCGTCTTTCGCAGATTCATGACGGCCAATACGCCCATGGCAAAGGCAAGGCAGATCAATAGGAATTTTGTATTAAACTTTCTGGTACTGTACCGTTGCAACAATCCCTTTACCAATACCGGCTGTCCAATCTTCTTTATTACCGCCCGCTTCCATTTCTTTACAGATAAAAATAGTAGCAGCAATAAAATAATTATTGCCAGTAAGGAGGCTAAATACGGGTATTGAAACTGGAAAGACAAAATATTTGGGTATCTAATAATAATAGTGAACAATGGGTAGGTCTGACTACATCTTACCTTCGAAGAATCCGTACTGTTTCAAAATGCTTTTTAGCATACTCAGTCGGAGCGCGCCAATATCCTGGTTTGGATTGGATGATTCTATGTTTAAAATAAAAAAATAGGGATGTCTGTTTTCTTCAATCCAACCTACCACCCAGCCCAAAGGGTGTTTGTTTTCAGTAGAAGCCCAACCTGTTTTATAAGCCAAACGATAGTTGGCGTTATTCTCCATCAACATGGCATTTTTCACTTTCTCCTGATTGACTTTGAAGAAAGGAAGCTGATGGAAAAACAGTTTCTTTACCAAGCCCAGATTTTGATCAGGAGTAACTTTTAAAGAATTGTCTAACCAAAAAGTATCAATCTTTGAAATCTTGTATGCCTGCTTTTTTTTGTTCATGCCATATTGCAGGGTATCCAGCCAATACTGCATGGTATCCTTACCTATTCTACGGGCAACTTCCTGAAAATAAGGAACATCAGACACCTGAAAAGCCTGAATCATATTGAGATCCTTATCCCATTCTGCTCGGCGCTTTACGCCATCCCAGGGAATGACCATGCTATCGCTGGAGATAATGCCTGTTTGCAAACCAATGAGCGAGTTGACAATTTTGAAAGTGGAGGCAGGAAGATAAGTGCTATCGCGATATCGTTTCAAATTGTAAACCGTAAACTTGCCAGTGCCATTGTCCAAAAGTGCAAAACAACCCGTTACATTATTTTCGTCGAAATACTTTTTGAGGCTGTCGTCCTGATTTACATTGTTGGGACTACAGGAACCAAGCAAGAGTAGGAAAAAGCCAAACAAAATAGAAAGCGTTTTCTTATGGTTCATGATTGTACAGTAGTTGAACTGGGCGATCAGCCAAGGTCTGCGAGCATCATTATGCCTGATAGAACTGCAACGGCTGCTGGCCGAATTGTGTATTCCAAATTTCATCATGCTGCAAAAATAAGCCTGTGGCTATGTAACGATACTCTTTTACTAATTTTTAACTTTGAAGCAATAAATTTATCAGCCACATTTTTGAAAACAAATGATGTCGGGTCAGGAAACTATATATGGTCGTGATGCAATGAATGAATACCGGTTGATACTGGATACACCGGCAATAGTGAAAAGAAAAATCGCCGATGAGAAAATTGTGTTTGATCTGGACTATCGAGGCACAGTGATTTCAGGAGGTAACCCTTGTATATATCTGGCCTTGTTTTCACAGCATGTTTCTAAGGAATTGATGATATGTGATGCGCTGGAAAAAGTGGCTATGGGTTTTATGCCTTTTAAAGTGCATCTTCGAAATTTTGGTTTCTGTGATGGCCACGAAGTATATATCGCACTGGACAATACAGCACCTGTGGATAGGTTGGTAGAGCAGATAAAGCAGGTAACGCAATGGACAACCTTAAACCCGGTTTTTAATGAGTTGCCTCGCCTTACCCTGGGACGGAGGCTGCATGTGTGGCAATTTGAGAAAAGCCGTCAGTTGTATGAAAAAAAACATTTTGCTGCCACTTTTTTGTCTAATGCCATGCTAGTGCTAAAACGTATGGAAGGGTTCAGAAACTGGCAAATCTTGAAGCACCTGGAGTTCCAGAATCAGTTGGTATAACCCTTGATTCCTTTGACAGCAGGTGCTTGTGATGCAAGAATGCATTGTGCTAAACTTTGATATAAATCTTCTTTTTATCCATCCACCAGCATATTGCCCACATAAAAATGATGATAGACACTGCATACATCATGGAACCCAAACGAGGATCTCCAGGCAGGTTTTTCCATACGCCTACATATAACCAGTTCCAGAAATTGACACCGTCATCGGAAGTAAAGAGTTTGGCCGTTTTAGGAAGAAATGCACTTAGTGCAAAAATGAAAAGTGCGTTTTTGCCAAACACTTCAAAAAACTTTACAGGAAAGCCTTTATATTTTTTAATTTCTATAAAATAGATAAACAAGCAAATGGTGATGATTGCCAACCCGGTGGTATAGATGGTATAGGAACTTGTCCATATTTTTTTATTGATCGGGAAAACCATGTCCCAGCAGTAACCCGTAACCAAGAGGGCAATTGCAGCTACAAAAAGAATGGTGAGCGTTTTATAAATCGAGTTGTCCTCTATTTGGGTCGCATTGGCTTTGATATACATTCCTACAAAAAAACCAAATACTACCTCCACAATTGCCGGGATGGTACTGAGCAGCCCTTCGGGATCAAAAGCAATGCCTTCGCCTCTGTACAAATGAGGTACATGCAGAATGGCCTGATCTAGGTTGTTGCCTATCCACCCTTCTATGCTAAACGGATCGGCGGGATTGCCCACTACACAAATGGCCCAATAGGCTAACAACAACAGCAGAGACAGGTACCAGGCATACTTAGGTTTAAGGTAATACACTATAATGGAAGCAAAAAAGTAGCAGAGCGCAATACGCTGTAGCACACCAAATATGCGCACCCCTTTTGTGTTGTCGTGAGGGTTGACCCATGAAATAAATTCCAGACTGCCTTCGTACCAACGCACAAAAGGATACCAGTTTAGAAAAAGTCCGATGCCAAATATGAGTAAGGTTCTTTTGATGATTTTTTTCCAGAAAGTTCCGTCTCCCTGTTCTTTCAGCTTGGGCAGTACAAACGCCATCGCATTGCCTACTGCAAAAAGGAAAAACGGAAACACAAGATCTGTAGGTGTTAGGCCATGCCAATGCGCATGTTTAAGCGGAGGGTAAGTGTGTGCTCCGGATCCTGCATTGTTTACTAATATCATCAAGCAGACAGTGGCGCCACGAAATACATCGAGCGACTGGAAACGTACTTTCATTTAAGCGTATTTAGTTGTAAAGATTTTTAATTCTCTTTGTTTTGTTTGAACTCATCTGAATGAAATAATTCATTATATTCCTTGATTCTAATTTCAGCCTATATCAGCAATCATCTTCGTTTATAAACAGGTACTAAATATACGGAGATATTCATTATTCAATTGGAGTTAAATACTTGTTGTGTATGTATTGGCTTTCTGTGTAGAGAAATTTGGCGGATAATTGATGCTTGATGATTTCGAAGTGTAAAAACATCTATTTACTTTTAAATACCCAAAACAGGTTTTTAGTTTTGCGAAACAATAAGAGATATATTATTCTAGCTCTTGCACTACTGCAAATACAGATATGTATAGCTGCTTTTCCTGTCCGGTTTAATTATCTGACGGTCGAGGACGGCCTTTCAAATAGTTCCGTGCTGGCTATAACCCAGGATTCGAAAGGATTTATTTGGCTGGGTACAAGAGATGGATTGAATCGGTATGATGGTAAAAGGATTAAAGTATTCAGGGACTTTTTTAAAAACAATCCAAAAGGACCCAATGTAAAAGTGATTTGTATTTTGGAAGATACCCATCATAAGCTCTGGATTGGTACCAGTAACGGTCTTTATTATTATGACCCAGTGCTGGACAGGTTCACTTCAATTCTATTTCATTATGTAAACATACTTTACGAGGATAAAGATCACAATATCTGGATTGGTACTACGACAGGGCTTTTTATGACTAATTCTTTGAAAGAGGATGTACTGCGTATTTCGTATGTTAAGTACGATGGTGAGGGAAAGAATGAATTTCAGAATATTTACAGCATCGTGCAGCTAGCTGATGGACAACTGGTTTTAGGATCCGTGCGTGGTCTTTTTACATTGCAAAAGAAGGCAGAACGAATGGTAGTCACTCGCCTGAAATTGCTGAAAGAGGTCACTGTGATTACCATGTGTTTGGATCAGGCTGGGAAGGTATGGATAGGGACAAACAACAGTGGGCTATACAGTGTGGATACAGCATGGAAGAAAATTTCACATTTTATACAAGGAGCGGGTCCTGACAATATATTGAATAATAATGTGCGCAAAGTGATGGCCGACAGAAAGGGAGATATTTGGATTGGCACTTTAAAAGGGCTTAATAGATACTCGGAAGCTACAAAACAGTTTGACGCTTTTGTTCATCTTCCCGAAAATCCACATAGTCTGAACTACAACTCTATCTATGATATTTTTGAAGACCGTCAGGGATCCATTTGGATTGGCACCTACTATGGTGGTGCAAACAAGATTGATGCCTATAATACGCCATTTGATATTTATAGCAATACTATTCAATCAAATAGCCTTAGCAGCAACGTCATTAGCGCTATTGCTTTTAGTCCTGTCCATTCATTATGGGTGGGCACCGAAGCAGAAGGCCTAAACCGCTTGAATCTAAACGACTTTACGGTATCACGTTTTAATGTTGGCAATAAAAAGCTACTCAGCTCTAATCTGGTTAAAACAATTTACAGGGATAATGCAAACACTTTGTGGGTTGGTTTTTTTGGGGGTGGCCTCATTTTTAGTCATCACGAAGGCGTTGGCTTTCAAAAATTCACTACAGAAAATAGCAAACTGAATTCAAATGATGTAACAGCAATTTTGGAAGATGATCAGCGGCAATTATGGGTTGGTCATCAGGATTTTGGGATAAATGTTATTGATAAAAGCAGGAGGGTTGTTTCTGATATTACTGATATATATCCCAATGGAGGATTGCCAGACAAAGGAGTGACCTGCATGTTTAAGGATAACAAAGGAAATATTTTTATTGGAACCAGGTCTGGTATTTATTTATATGCCACTCATCTATCTAATCGAAACTTTAGGCCTGTGAAAATATTTCCTAATGGCAATCAAAAAGTGTATATCAATTGTATCGCACAGGATAGTACGGGCACCTTTTGGTTTGGCAGCTCCTACGGTTTAAGTGATTTCTCGCTTGAAAATGGAGTACTAAATACCTATGCCACCTCAAGTGGTTTGCCTGCCAACAAAGTAGTTGGGATTGTTCCGGATAGAAATGGAAATTTATGGCTAAGTACCGAAAAAGGAATTTCAAAATTTGATAAGCATAAAAAGCAATTCACCAACTATGATAAAGATGATGGATTGCCAGCTGATGTTTTTAATTTTAATTCTTTTTACAAACATCCCGATGGCCGTGTCTTTTTCGGCAGTCTGAATGGGTTAGTGAGTTTTTGGCCTTCTAAAATTGAAACAAATATTCGGCCACCTGAAATAGTGCTTACAAAACTTGTAGTGAATGGAACAGTAATTTCGGTAGGAGACAGCTCCTTCATTCTGGATAAATCACTAGGAGCCAGCAAAGTTATTTCGCTAAGTCATGATGAAAATGATATCAATATTAGTTATGCTGTTGTCAATTTTATTAAGCCAGGGAAGAATCGGTCAGCATATAGGTTGATTGGTTATGACAATGATTGGGTGTATACGGATGATCATGAAGCGGTATTTAGAAACCTGCAACCTGATAAGTACACGTTCCTTTTAAAAGCCGCAAATAATGATGGTCTGTGGAATGAATCCCAAACATTCTTGACGATAAAAGTGCTGCCACCTTTTTGGAAAACCTGGTGGGCTTATTTGATTTATGGTTGTTTGGGGGCTACTGTTCTCATTACTATCTATCGATTTCTGGGCTCCAGAAAAGAACTTCAACGAAAACTATATTATGAGCATGAACTGAATCTACGGCAGCAGGAACTGCAAAAGCTGAAAACAGATTTCTTCACACACATGTCGCACGAATTGCGAACACCACTCACCTTAATTCAGGGACCTGCCGAAATGATGATAGATAGAGCTTCTGATAGCAGCTTGGAAAAACGGCTGGCAGGGTCCATAAAGTCCAATGCGGAACGTTTGCTGAATCTTACCAATAATATCATGGATTTTATGAAGGCAGATTCGGGTGCCATGAAGTTAAATAAGCAGAACACTGAATGTATCAGTTTTTCCAGAGAAATTTTTGATAAGTTTATTGTATCTACAGAACAAAAGAACATCATGTATCATTTTGATACAGATCTGGAGCAGGCTGACATTGAAATAGATCGGTATTATATGGAAATAGTGCTTACCAACCTGCTTTCAAATGCAATTAAGTTTGCGCCAAAAGAAGGCAAGGTGCGAATGGCAGTACATAACTTTAGCAATAAAGAAATGGTGATGGCTATATCAGATGATGGTGCGGGTATTCCAGAATGGGCAATGGAGAACCTGTTCGAAGATTTTTACCAAGTGAATCCAGAGGTAAATAAACAACAGGGATCCGGTATAGGATTAGCACTTGCCAAAAAAATAATAGAACTGCATGGTGGCCATATTTCCTATTCACGGGTTCATGATGATTCGATTGAGAAAATGACAACCTGTTTTACAATCAAGCTTAAAAAGTAATGACTGCAATGAATATGAGAAAAAAAGAAATTTTAATTGTTGAAGATAATTCGGAAGTGAGGGATTTTCTTTTTTTGTGTCTGGAAGATGATTATAGTGTGTTTCAGGCAGAAGATGGCATGGCTGGTCTTGATTTGGCTTTTGAACAAATTCCGGATTTGGTCATTACCGATGTAGCTATGCCTGTGATGGACGGATATCAGTTTTGCACCTCACTAAAAGCCGATATAAGAACCAGTCATATTCCTGTGATCATGCTTACGGCCAAAACCGAAGTGGATCAACATGTGGAAGGACTTGAGTGTGGTGCAGATCTTTATTTGACAAAGCCATTTAGTATTAAAGTACTTCAATCCTATATCAAAAACTTATTGAATGCGAAAGAAACACTAAGAAAATACTTTAGTCAGAAAGTGCTGATAGAACCATTGAATATTGAAATTGGTAGTGTAGATAAAAATTTTATGGAAAAGCTACTGGCGATAATCAACCTCAATATCAGCAACCCCGATTTTCATATCAATGATTTGTCCAGATTAATTGGCATGAGCACGACAGTTTTGTATAAAAAGTTTAATGCACTTACCCAAATGCCGGTTGCTGAATTCATAAAATCTTTCCGTTTGAAAAAGGCCGCCCTGCTACTAAAAGATAAAAGTCTCAATATTTCAGAAGTGGCCTGGCAGGTAGGGTTTAATGATAGAAAATATTTCAGCAAAGAGTTTAAGAAGTATTTTGGTTATACTCCCAGTGATCAACCCGACACTGACAACAGTACTTTAGAATAAGATTTTACCCCTATTTACATAAGAAAGAACCCCTTTCTATTTCTAAGACAGTTGGAACTTTGCCGTATTGTTGCTCTGCCATCCATTTGTGAATTTGCTGTCATTATTTTCAAAATGTGGTTGAGCATTTTATCTAAAAACATTTATACGATATGCAATTCAAGTTCTTAAAAAGTTTAACACGATTATTTGCCATTTTTTCTATTGTATTGACTGGCTGTGCACATTCTTCAAAGATACCTCAGTCTAATATCGATAAAGTGGTACAAGTTGCCGAGCAGCAGTACACCAAAATGCTTGCTGCGAGCACCGATCTCACCAAGTATCCTCGCACTTCCAACCCAGATGGTAGTGTGAAGTATGTTTCAATCAGAGACTGGACAGGAGGCTTCTGGCCAGGTAGCCTTTGGTATTTATACGATCTTACAAAAAAAACAAATTGGAAAGAGGACGCTATAAAATGGACTGAAAGCCTTGAGAGCAATCAGTACAATACCATCCACCACGATATTGGCTTTATGATGTACTGTAGTTATGGCAATGCATTGAGAAATGTAAAGAATGAAAAGTATAAGGATGTTTTGGTGCAGTCGGCAAAATCTTTAATCAAGAGATATGATCCCAGAGTGGGATCTATAAAATCCTGGAACGCCAAAGAATCATGGGATGGTCACACCTGGTATTACCCTGTGATTATTGACAATATGATGAACTTGGAACTATTGTTTTATGCATCAAAGGTTACTGGCGATCCTGTTTATAGGAATATCGCTATTAAACATGCTGAAACTACTATGAAGAATCACTTGAGACCAGATTATAGTTCCTATCATGTAGTGGATTACGATACGGCTACCGGCAAAGTGCTTCATCAGCAAACCAATCAGGGGTTTTCTGACAATTCTCAGTGGGCCCGCGGTCAGGGATGGGGCATTTATGGATTCACCGTTATGTATCGTGAAACTAAGGATAACAGATTTCTAATTACTGCTCAAAAAATGGCAGACTATTATATCAACCATCCCAATATGCCTGCTGATAAAATTCCGTATTGGGATTTTAATGCTGGGCAGCCAGGATATGTTCCTGACTGGAAATATGATGCTTCAAAGTTTAGTTATGTTCCCCGCGATGCTTCCGCAGCTTCGCTGATTGCATCGGCTCTTTTAGAGTTAAATAAATATCTGCCTGATGGTAAAAAATATTATCGTTTTGCAGTGGAATCGCTCAACTCGCTTTGTACACCAGCGTATCTGGCCGCACCTGGCACCAATAGCAATTTTATTTTAAAACATTCTACAGGAAGTATTCCGCATAATACCGAGGTAGATGTGCCGTTGATGTATGCCGACTATTATTTTCTGGAAGCATTATTACGTTACAAAAACATGTTAAACTACTAATATATGGGACAACTTCTAAAAAAATCAAAATTTATGAGGAAGCCGGTTTACAGCGTTTTTCTCAGCATGATTGTTACTTTGTTTTGCATCACCGCTAAGGCTCAAACGGTATCCGGAACAGTATTTGATGATACAGGAAGCCCTTTGAGTAGTGTAACTGTATTGAATAAGAACAGCCAATCTAATACGGCTACAGGTGCCGATGGTACTTATAAAATATCAGCGGCAATTGGAGACTCATTGGTGTTTACATCTATTGGTTATAAGCGAAATGGCGTAAAGGTAACTGCCGCTACTCAAAACCTGGTGATGCAGTCAGAAGTAGGCACACTAAGCGATGTAGTAGTTGTGGGATACGGTACGCAAAGAAAAGGAGATGTAACGGTGTCCATAGATAAAGTAAACATGACAGATCTCAACAAAGCACCAGTTCGATCTTTTGATGAAGCCCTTGCTGGTCGTGTAGCAGGGGTGCAGGTTACTTCCAGTACTGGACAGCCGGGAGCTGGCACCGACATCGTTATTAGGGGAAATAATTCAATTACCCAGGCCAACTCACCATTGTATATCATTGATGGTTTTCCAGTGGAAGGAGCAGATAACAATCTGGTGAATCCAAATGATATTGAATCTATCGAAGTGTTGAAAGACGCATCCGCTACAGCCATTTATGGTTCGAGAGGAGCGAATGGGGTGATTATGATTACCACCAAAAAAGGGAAAGAAGGCCCGCCTGTTGTGCAGTTTAATGCATCCTATGGTGTGCAGCAGGTGACAAAAATAATGGAAATGATGAATCCCTATGATTTTGTAACTCAGCAAATAGAAAGAGATACTACAACGAGCAATACCTCAAGCCCTACCTATATCTATCTTACCCAACCAGGCCGGTCTTTGGATTATTATAAAACCGCAAGCACAATCGACTGGCAGAAAAAAGTATTGCGCACCGCTCCGATGCAGGACTATACCCTGTCGCTAACAGGAGGAAGCCAGAATACAAAGTATGCCGTGTCTGGAAACATATTAAGTCAGGATGGAATTATCATCAATTCCAATTATGGCAGATATCAGGGTCGGGTAGCATTGGATCAAAACCTAGGTAAGAAGTTCAGAACAGGAATCAATGCCAACTATGCCTATACCAGACAAATCGGTATTGCTCCCTCTCAATCTAACAACAGTGCTACCACCAACATTATGTATAGTGTGTGGGGATACAGACCTGTAGAAGGTTCGGAAGGAGATATTTTGAATTCTTTGTTTGATGAGGATGTGCCCGGAGCCAATGATTACCGAGTAAATCCTGTGCTGAATTTGAACAATCTTTACCGAGCACAAAAAATTAAAAATATTTATGCGAATGCTTATCTGGAGTATAATATCATTCCCGGTTTGAAATTTCGAACAACTGGGGGGATTACTAGTTACAACCGAAGATCGGAATCGTTTAATAACTCCAATACGCAATATGGTAATATTCGCCAGGTGAATGGCGTAAACGGAGGGATTGCTTTTTACGAGAGAAACACCTGGATCAATGAAAACATCTTATCCTATAATAAAAGATTGGGCAATCACAATCTGGGTTTAACAGGGGTAGTGTCCATGCAATCTTCCAACAATGATGGATATGGTGTTTCAGCCACCTTGCTGCCAAATGAATCTCTTGGCTTGAACGGTTTAGATGAAGGGACAGTTCAGGCACCCTCTGCCACTGGTTCCATCTGGACTATGCAGTCTTATGTAGGCCGGTTTAATTATAATTACAAGTCCTTGTATTATCTAACCGGTTCCTTTCGGGCCGACGGTTCATCTCGATTCATGCAAGGACACCGATGGGGTTATTTCCCTGCACTTTCTGCTGCATGGAGATTTTATAACGAAAAATTCGTGAAAGCTATGGGACTGCTTTCCGATGGTAAGTTGCGAATTGGTTATGGTCAAAACGGCAATAATCGGGTAGGTGATTTTGATGCCTATTCTACCATTACCCTGCCCATTAATATTGCCTATCCAATCAATAATGTTCCAATTCGAGGAGCCGCTTCCAGCCAAATCGGTAACCCCGAGTTGAAGTGGGAAACCACCGAAGAGGCGAATATAGGCCTGGATCTGGGCTTTCTAAATAACAAGATTACCGTTACGGCAGAGGTTTATCGTAAAAACACCAGGGACTTGTTGTTGCAGGCCGATTTGCCTCCATCCACCGGTTATGGTTCTGCATTTAAAAATATAGGAAGTGTAAGAAATGAAGGATTAGAACTTACTCTAAACACCAAGAACATAAATGCAAAAAACTTTCATTGGTCCACTAGTTTCAACATTGCCTTCAACCGTAATAAAGTAATTGGGTTGAACGAAGGTCAGGACGAAATGCTCACCTCTATCCGATGGGATAATATCTGGCAAAATATACCGGCATATATTGCCCGTGTTGGTCAGCCCATTGGTCTGATGTATGGTTTTATTTCTGACGGAGTGTATCAACTAAATGATTTTAACGAGGATGGAAATGGCAAGTTTACCTTGAAAGATGAAATAACCACCAACGGCAATTCAAGAGCCAATATAAAGCCTGGTGATATAAAATATATGGACCAGAACGGAGACAAGGTGGTGAACTCGGCAGACTACACGGTTATTGGAAATGGAATTCCAAAACATCAGGGAGGATTAAACAATAATTTTACGTACAAAAATTTTGACTTAAACATCTTCTTCCAATGGTCTTATGGCAATGATGTTTTGAATGTAAACCGGTTGGTTTTCGAAGGTAATGCTACTAACAAAACTTTCCTGAATCAGTTTGCTTCTTATAACGACAGATGGAGTATGGATAATCAGCAATCGAATAATTTCAGAACTGGTGGATATTTTGGTGGCGGATATTCATCCAGATATGTGGAGGATGCCTCCTATCTGCGATTAAAAACAATTTCATTTGGCTATAATCTTCCAAACACATTGCTGGCAAAAGCTAAGATTAAAGCAGCAAGGGTGTTTTTTGCAGGACAGAATCTGCTGACCTGGACCAAATATTCGGGCATGGATCCAGAGGTCAATACTTATACCAGCGCACTCACTCCTGGTTTTGATTGGTCGGCTTATCCAAGAGCCAAAACCTTCACCTTTGGAGTGAACCTTACGCTGTAATGAATATCTAACGCTACAAAAATTATTAAAATGAAATACTTCAAATACTTATTTTTTATTATGGTGCTGGCTTCGGCTTCATCATGCAAAAAATTTTTAGATACTAAACCTTCAGACTTTCTGGCCCCTGAAACTTTTTATGCTACTGACGCACAATTGATCTCAGCACTGGCTGCTGTGTATGATCCATTGGGTTGGGAAACAATGTATGGCAATAACTTGTTTTCCAATTTAACCATCGCTACAGATGAAAGTTTTTGGAACCGTTCTGCCCAAACCACCGGCACACAGGTATATAGTTTTGATTACGCCCACGCTGATGTGTCAGGACTTTGGGCTGCTTGTTATACAGGTATCGAAAGAGCCAATATACTTATAGCTAATATCAACAAACCTGAAATGGATGAAACAAAAAGACAGGACATTTTAGGTCAGGCATTGTTCTTAAGAGGATATTATTATTTCCTTTTGGCATCCAACTTTGGCGGGGCTCCTTTGAAACTTGTTCCTCAGCCATCTGTTTCTGATGCTCAATACATCAATGTACCTCGATCCTCCGTGAATGACGTGTACACACAGGTGTTGAAAGACCTGACTGATGCCGAAGGAAAACTAAACTCAATAGTATCCAATAACAATGCAGAAGCTATTTCTAAAACAGCTGTGCAGGGAATCCTGGCCAGAGTATGCCTTACTATGGCTGGCTCACCAGTAAACGATGCTTCCAAATATGCGGAAGCATTGAGCTGGGCAAAAAAAGTGCAATCATCAGGGATGCATTCCCTGAACACAACCTATGATGCGTCTTTAACAAACTCGGCCTATAGCCAGATCTTTATTACTGCATTGCGAGACGAATACAATCTAAAAGAATCAATGTGGGAAATTGGTTTTTATGGCAACCGCATCAGCGATTCTTATGTAGAAGGTGGTCGGGTGGGCAATACAGTTGGTCTGGCATTCTCGCCATCTGTAAACTCTCCGGATTCAATAGGCTATTGTTATGGATTTGTCAACATTACAAAAAGGCAATATTTGCGTTATGGCAATGGCGATTTGCGTCGCGACTGGGCCATTGCTCCATTCAGATATAATAATGCAGCGCCCTTTGCAAAAGTGAACTGGACAACCTCCACTATCTACAATCGCAACGTGGGCAAGTGGAGAAGGTCTTACGAAAAACTAACCCCCAAACATAAGAACTATACACCCACTAATTTTCAGATACTGAGGTATGCAGATGTTTTACTGATGCTTGCAGAAGCGGAGAACGAAGTGAATGGCCCTACCAGCACCGCTTACGATGCCTTGAATGAGGTAAGACGCAGAGCCTACGGGGTTTCTCTGACTGCCAGCAATGCAACGGCTGATGCCACATTGGGTATGAATAAAGATGCTTTCAGAACTTTTATTCAGGAAGAACGTTCCAGAGAACTATGCTTTGAAGGATTACGTAAAGGAGATCTGATTCGCTGGGGCTTATTTGTGTCGCGTTTGAATGAAATAGGTAATGAAATTGCCAACGATGCTACCAATCCTTCCTTTAAATGGGGCGGACTTGCTGGTAAAAATGTGACTGAAAGAGATCTGTTGCTTCCAATTCCTTCCACCGAAATGTCAGTAAACAAAGCCATTACAGCGGCTGATCAAAATGCTGGCTGGTAATATTATTTATTATGTATAGAGTATTATTAAACCTGTTCATCCTGTTCCTAACTATAGTAGCTCAGGCGCAGGATGATTTGGCCCTTATTAAAAACAGAATCATTACAGACCAGTTTAACCGAACTGAAATGGGTGCACTCACAAAGGGGGTATTGACTTATAGAAATATGAATCCTGATGGCAGTTGGCCAGGCATCAACTATGACGAAAAAGTGATCGGTAACTGGACGCCCATCAAACATCTGGAACGGTTACAACTATTGACCATCGCTTATGCAAATCCAAAAAGTGTGTATCATGCCGATGTCTCCCTTTATCAAACTATTGTGAAAGGGCTTCACTTTTGGTATAACAAAAACCCAAGGAGCAGCAATTGGTGGCACAATGATATTGCCACACCTCAGTACCTTGGCAGGATTTTATTGTTGATGCAGGCATCTGATAAAAATCTGCCTGAAGTTTTACAAAAGGATATATTGAAAAGGATGCAGGGAGTTCAGGCCCCATTTACTTTTACAGGTGCTAACAAATTGGATATTGCTATCCATTATATCTACAGAGCCTTGGCGACCAACAATGAAAAGTTGATGAATATAGGCGTGATGGAGGCTTTCCAGCCAGTTGCGTTTACCACCGGCGAAGGTGTTCAGTATGATTATTCTTTTCAACAACACAAGGAGCAATTAATGATTTCTTCTTACGGTCTGGTTTTTATTATTGGCGAATATGAAGTGGCTTCCTGGCTCGTTGGCACTAAGTATGCTTTGGCAAAAGATAAGTTAGATCTATTGAACAATTATTTTTTCTACTCATTCGCCAATGCATTGCGAGGAGGTTTTATGGACTACAATACAGAAGGTAGGGGTGTATCCAGGCCAGATATTCTCGACAAAAGAAAGTTGCCCGATGGTGGATTGTTTCATAATATTTTAATGGCAGACCCTACTAAAAAAGAACAGTTGGAAGTGCTGCACGAAAGAATGTCGGGTCGAAAGCCTGCTGATTTTGAGGTGGAACCGATTCATATTCACTACTGGAAAGGAGACTATACTATTCACAAACGACCAGCCTATTCCTTCAATGTACGCACGGTTTCCAAAAGAACAGTAAGGACAGAAACTGGTAATAAAGAAAATCTGTTGGGATCTGTGATGCCGGATGGTTCTGTAAATCTATTGCGTCGGGGCGATGAGTATATCAACATCATGCCAGTATGGGAATGGGATAAAATACCAGGGGTAACAGCCAGAGATTATGATACTGCCGTAACCATGAAAAAGCAATGGGGAGAATATGGCAGTACCAGTTTTGTAGGAGGTGTATCAGATAGTGTTTATGGTGCAACTGTTTACCAACAGGAGTATGATGAGGTGAAGGCAAAAAAAAGTTATTTCTTTTTTGATAATGAGATTCTGTGCTTAGGTGCCGGAATCAATAGTCATACACCACAAAATATTACGACTACTCTTAATCAGGCATGGAGTAGTGGCAAAGTGATGGTGATGGAAAATAATAAATCAGTACAGCTAAGAAAAAATGCAGCTTTTAAAAACCTGCAATGGGTATGGCACGATAGCGTGGCTTATATTTTTCCAACTGCTCAAAATGTTTTCATTTCCAATCAAACCCAAACTGGCAATTGGAACAACATCAACAAAAACAATAAAGGAGAGGTAAAGGGGCCGGTATTCAAAATTTGGCTGGATCATGGGAAAAACCCATCGTTAGCCACTTACGAATACATTGTGGTTCCAGGTATTGGTGACCGGCAGATTGCTCAGTATGATTCAAAAGCACTAGAAGTGATTTCCAATACAGAGGCCATTCAGGCCGTAGTACACCATCATCTTAAAATCATTCAGGCTGTGTTTTATACACCAGGAGAACTGAAATTTGGTGAAGTAAAAATAAAAGTCAATCAGCCTTGTGTCCTTCAGGTAAGAAATTTTGGAGGGGAAGACATGAAATTAAGCGTGGCAGATCCGGCACAGCATTTAAAGGAAATAACGATCACATTAAGTACAGAGAATATCAAAGAAAAAGAATGGAACGTCCTGTTGCCACAAGCTCCTTTTGCAGGCCGTTCGGTATCTGTCAGCAATTTTGATAAATAACAATGAAAGCTTTATCATGATCAGATTATGTAAATTATTTTTATGCGCCCTGCTCATTCTCCTTTTTGGTACCCTTGTTCAGGGACAGGTTCAGAAGCCTAATATCATTGTCATTGTAAGTGATGATGCCGGTTATGCAGACTTTCAGCTTTATGGGCATAAAGAAATACCCACACCCAATATAAGACGGCTTGCCAACGAGGGTGTTAGGTTCACCAATGCCTATGTGACTGCTTCGGTTTGTGCTCCTTCCAGAGCAGGGCTGATTACTGGTCGTTATCAACAGCGTTTTGGTTTTGAACACAACCCTTCTTCAAAATTGGCTCCCGGCTTTACTTTGGAAGATGTCGGTGTCGATTTAAAGCAATCTACTATTGCCGATGACATGAAGGCTAATGGCTATCGAACTATCGCGATCGGTAAATGGCATCTTGGCAATTTGGATAAATATTTTCCATTAAAAAGAGGATTTGATGAGTTTTATGGGTTCAGGGAAGGTCATCGGGATTTCTTTAGTTATAAGGAAAAAGTAAAGGATGGTTTTGCCCTTTATGATAACTATAGCATTGTTCCGGAAGAAAAAATTTCTTATCTCACCGATATGCTGACAGAAAGGGCTATTGCCTTTGTGGATCATAACAAAACAAATCCTTTTTTTATGTATCTGGCATATAATGCGGTTCATACACCGTTGCAAGCTAAGCAAATTGATATGGACCAGTTCGGAAACATCCATGACAAGGATCGTAGAACTTACGATGCTATGATGCACAATATGGATAAAGGAATAGGTAAGCTTTTTGAAACCATAAAGAATAACGGCCTGGAACAAAACACACTTATCTTCTTTATCAATGATAATGGAGGTGCAACCAATAATGGATCGGACAATGGCGCGTTGCGTGGTATGAAAGGTTCTAAATGGGAAGGAGGTATTCGAGTCGCTTTCCTGATGAAATGGGCCGGACAAATTAAATCTGGTATAGTGTACGACAACCCTGTTAGTGCTTTAGATATACTACCCACTTCTCTGGCAGCAGTAGGCGTACCCATGTCTAAAGAACGCGGAGATGGGGTGAATCTATTGCCATTCCTCCACGGCTCATCAGGAAAACCACATCAGGATTTGTTTTGGCGTAGGGGTGTGGCAGCCGCAGTTCGTTCCGGTAGGTGGAAACTAATCAGAGTAAAGTCTGACCCGATATTATTGTTCGATTTAAAAACGGATATTTCTGAAACAAAAAATTTGGCTGCTAAAAATCCTAAGAAAGTCAAAGAGCTATTGACAAAATTGTCCCAATGGGAGAAAGAACTCGATCAGCCACACTGGTATAGTATTATGGGTGATGAGAACCAGATCCGGAAGCATCGAATGGAAGTAGTAGGTAGGGAAATGGAGAAAATGCTTCCTTAAGCGACAGGTGTTTTGTTCTATGAAAATAGTAAAAGATAATGGAGGGTCGAACTCTTTTTCCGTTATCACTTTTCATGACGCTATTTAATACTTATTTGAAAATCCATTTAGTATAATGAAGTTCTTGCTTTATTTTTTTGCTTTATTATTTTGTGGTATCCATGTCTTTGGTGCCGACTATTATGTTGGTTCAAATTCGGAGTGGTATGCCCTGGCACAAAAAATAGATCCGGGGGACAATGTGCTTTTTAAAGCAGGGGTTTACAAAGACATAAAGCTAATTATAAATGCGAGTGGTACAGAAAATAAAAGAATTGAAATTGCGGCCAAAGAACCTGGAAAGGTTTTTTTTACCGGAGATGTAAAAGTGGAACTAAGAGGTAGTTTTATAACGCTGAATGGTATTGTGTTCAAAGATGGAAATCGGGATACAACTTTTTGGAAACCTCATGGGCCGGGTCTTGTGGCTATCTATGGCAGTTGCAATCGGGTTACACTTTGTGCCTTCAACAATTTTGATGAAGCTCATTCGGCCTGGGTTACCACTTCGCTAGATGAAAATGGAAAGGCACCTGTTCATTGTCGCATCGATCACTGTAGTTTCACTAATAAACTCACATTCGATCAGGTAATTAATTTGAATAATACACCTAAAAAAGATACAATTGGAGGCCCACCAATGTATCACCGTATTGATCATTGTTTTTTTTCTAATCCCAAAAAGCCTGGTAACGCAGGCGGTGCTATCCGGATAGGATATTACAGAAACGACTTGGGCAGATGCCTGGTTGACTCCAATGTCTTTGAACGTCAGGATTCTGAACCGGAAATCATAACCGGAAAATCACAGGAGAATATCTATTTTGCCAACACCTTTTTGAACTGCCAGGGAACTCTCAACTTCAGACATGGCGATAGGCAGCTTGCTTTTAATAATTTTTTTATCAGTACGGATTCTCTATTTGGCTATGGAGGAATGTTTGTATGGGGTAGCCGACATATCATTGCCAACAACTATTTCTCCCTACAGAAAACAATTGCTTCAAGAGGTAATGCAGCCATTTGTTTCAATGCAGGCACCAGGGCTTCAGAACATGCACTGGCTTTCGACTGCGACCTTGTCAATAATGTTTTTTTCAAAGTGAATGGATATGCAATTCATCTCAATCCACTGATCGAGAATCGAACCATATTTGCCCACCAAACTCAACAGCTACTTGAATTTCCTCAAGATCTTCGTTTTGAGAATAATATTTTTTATGATAATCTTTTTCCGTCCTATCCATTTTTTAAGGACGATTACCCCAACCTGAACAGAAGCCTTGTGTGGAAGAATAATAATTATTTTGGAGCAACTACAGGTATCAGTTTGGTAGCTGGTCTTGCAAAACACAGCATCAGTATAAAGCAAATTTCAAAAGACTTTTTACTTCCGTATATCAATGAGAAAACAACCGTAAGCAGGCAAGAAAATTTTGAAGATATTCCCGGTTTGAAATTCCAGATTCAAGCCATAGTAAATACTGGAATCGTTGGCAGGCCACTCGGAATGCAGGATATCATTCCATCATGGATGATGACAAATATGGGCACATATTATCAAAACGGAAAATTGGAACCGAAGCTTAAAAATCAGTTGAAAAGAATAACAGAAAACAGCGTACAATAGTAAAATCTTAAACCATGGCACAAAAAGTATTTGCAATGGTGATTTTGCTGCTGGCCTTTGCTAGTAGCCAGGTCATTTCACAGACATTTAAGCCAGTAAAAAGATCTATAAGACCGATTGGATTGACCTGATTTCGCAAATGGTACTGGAGGGAAAAACAAATCAGACGGTAACGTTGTATGTCTATCGGACAGTATTAAAGGACTCTTTACCTACCCCGCAATGGAAAAACGAAATTTGGAAGGATGGCATTGCTAGAATCGACGAAATGCTGAATGGGTTTATCAACTGGAATATTACAGAAACCAAACAGGATATTGGCACGGACATTACCAGTCATGTATGGGCAATGAATGAAGTACAGCTTTTTTTATATAAAAAACTCGGCTGGGTATACCGGCAGATTTCACCGATGTAGGCATTCGGAGAATTGAAGCCTATCAAGCCGCAGGCTTTTCAACGCAATTGAATATGGGTATGACCTGGGATAAGTCGCTGGTTCGGGAAATGGGGAGAATTACAGGAATGGAAGCAAAAGCTTTCGGTTATACCAAGTGGATTCACCCATTTTGTATGTGGCATGCGATCAGCGTTGGGGCCAGCTGGAAGAAGTGTATGGCGAAGACCCTTATCTCAGCGCCCGGCTTGGTTTGGAAATGACTAAAGGTATACAGGAGAACGGGGTGGTAGCCACTGCTAAACACTCGACCTGCTTATACTTCCTTCCAGCCTTCATCACGAGTTATTATCATGGTTCCAACTGCCTGTACATACAGCACTTCATCTTTTTTTACAGGCTCCTATGAGCGGCTTGCATTTACTTCCTTTTCTGCTGATTTTCCCGTACCGGGATAGAGTTTTTTTTCGTCTGTCTCCAGGCTATTCACTTATATTGGCTTCCAGCACCTCTCTGCCCAACTGCTGCTAGATCTTATCAAACTCTTTTTCATAGGCATAAAAATTATCAATTTTACCTAGTGATGGCCATGCGGCATAACGCTTTTGCGCCATAGCCATAAAGGTTGATTCTATCCTGGTTAATAATATTTTGTTCCCCAATTTTACTATTTTCTACTTCGACAATCTTAAATGCACCCTTTTTATATGGAGTATTAGTATCGCAAATAGGGTTAATGAAAAAATACACAGTTAAGAAAATGGCAGAAAAATCAAATGATTTGTCAATTTAGGTATGAAAATTGTGTTTGTTTTAGAGATTGGATATTATGAAATAGTATTTGCCATTTATTTACTAATGATATTGTGATAATGAGTTGATATACAAATGAAACTTCCAGATTTCGAAGTTTTTTGCCAGAAGTAGAAAAAGTGGAGAGTTTATAAATGTAGAATTTTTATAGGTTAATAGTTATAGTTAGCGGACTCTGTTTCTACGGGGTCCAATTTTTTTTATAAAATATTTTTTACTTATTTATCTAATATCCGAAACATTCTTAAGTCATTGCCATTGGCGTTTATGGATAGACATATTGAAAGTATAAACCTATTTAAAAGACAAGTTCTCTGTCTATCGCATTGTTTTAGGGGAATGCCATCAGGCAAAATCCATCTTCAAAGTTTTCCTGATTCTGATTATGTGAATGGGTGGTTTATTCGCATTTTCCATTGTGGTCATAAGCCCTGATACGATTATCTTTGTATATTATCAAATTGCTCCAAAGGCAAATCTTAATTAAAGTATTTTTCAATGGCAGGAAAAACAATTGTCATCACAGGAGGAGCCGGGTTTATTGGTTCTCATGTGGTAAGGTTATTTGTAAAAAAATATCCAGAATTTAAAATCATCAATCTGGATGCACTCACTTATGCCGGAAATCTGGAGAATCTGACCGATATTCAGGATGCCGCCAATTATGTTTTTGAAAAGGCAAATATAGTGGATGCACAGGCGGTCAACGATGTCTTTAATAGGCATCAGCCAGACGGTATCATTCACCTGGCGGCAGAAAGCCATGTAGATCGGTCTATTTCTTCGCCGCTGGATTTTGTTTATACCAATGTGATTGGTACTGTGAATCTGCTGAATGCTGCCCGAGAAATATGGAAAGGAAAGTTTGAGGGGAAACGATTTCATCATGTGTCCACCGATGAAGTCTATGGCGCATTAGGTGATACCGGATTTTTTACCGAAGAAACGGCATACGATCCGCATTCTCCCTATTCGGCATCGAAGGCTTCTTCGGATCATTTTGTGTATGCCTATGCGGATACTTATGGGTTGCCTGTAGTTTTGACCAATTGCTCTAATAACTATGGTCCTAATCATTTTCCGGAAAAACTGATTCCATTGATGATTCATAATATCATCAATCACAAACCGCTACCGATTTATGGTGATGGCAAATATACCCGCGACTGGCTCTATGTTATTGACCATGCTATTGCCATCGACCTGGTTTTTCATAAAGGCAAGGAAGGAGATAAATACAATGTGGGCGGGTTTAATGAATGGAAAAATATCGATCTGGTGAAACTACTTTGCAAGCAAATGGATGAAAAACTAGGTCGCATAGCCGGTACCAGCGAGCAACTCATTACATTTGTAAAAGACCGTCCTGGACACGATTTGCGCTATGCCATCGATGCCACCAAAATCAACAAAGAGTTGGGTTGGTTGCCTTCGGTGACTTTTGAGGAAGGACTTTCAAAAACCATTGACTGGTTTCTAAACAACCAGGATTGGTTGAACAATGTTACTAGCGGCGACTATCAAAAATATTACGAAAATCAGTATCAATAAGAATAAGCAGTTGGTAATGGGAAGAACAGATGGAAGGGCTTAAATCCTATATTGAATAATCAAAACAACGGAATCCCACATGCTGTCTGCTTGTTTTTTAATCTGCAAAAAATAAATTTCATAAAAAAATGAAAGGAATTATTCTGGCCGGTGGCTCCGGCACCCGTTTATATCCCATCACAAAAGCCATTAGTAAGCAGTTGATGCCGATCTATGACAAGCCAATGATTTATTATCCTCTGTCTGTGTTGTTGATGGCTGGAATAAGGGAAATAATGATTATTACTACTCCCGAAGACAATCCGGGTTTTGTGCGTTTGCTGGGCGATGGTTCCAGAATCGGTTGCCGTTTTGAGTATGCCGTGCAGGAGGTGCCCAATGGTTTGGCACAGGCATTTGTGATTGGAGCAGATTTTATTGGCGATGATAAAGTGGCACTAGTACTGGGAGATAATATTTTCTATGGCACCGGATTGGGTACACAGTTAAAACAACTCACAAATATTGATGGCGGTTATGTGTTTGCTTATCCCGTGAGCGATCCAGAAAGATATGGCGTGGTGGAGTTTGATGAAAACATGACAGCTATTTCTATAGAAGAAAAGCCAACGCTACCTAAGTCGAACTATGCCGTGCCGGGTTTATATTTTTATGACAATTCGGTAGTAGAAATTGCTAAAAACTTAAAGCCATCGGCTAGGGGCGAGTATGAGATCACAGATGTAAATAAAGTTTACCTGAGTCAGGGACAATTGCATGTGTCGGTGTTGGATAGAGGAACCGCTTGGTTGGATACAGGAACTTTTGATTCGCTGACCGATGCTGCTGAGTTTGTGCGTGTAATTGAAAAAAGACAGGGAATGAAAATTGGTTGTATTGAAGAAGCTGCCTGGCGCAATGGGTTTATCGATACCCCGCAATTGCGTGCACTTGGTGATGAATTGATCAAAAGTGGGTATGGAGACTATCTAAAAAAATTAGAAAAATAGATTTCGACGAAAAAATTCAAAGAGAACAATAAAGCTATAAATGAAAATTGCTGTAGTTGGTACCGGATATGTTGGCTTGGTTACAGGGATCTGCTTTGCAGAAACAGGAAACATGGTGCATTGTGTGGATATTGACCAAGAAAAAATCGCAAAGCTACGTAAGGGGCAGTGTCCTATTTATGAGCCTGGGCTGGATGTGCTTTTACAAAGAAATATCAAAGACAAGCGCATTGCATTTACAACAGATTTGTCTCTGGCAGTAGAAAAGTCAGATATCATTTTTCTGGCACTGCCCACTCCGCCCGGAGCCGATGGCGCAGCCGATTTAAAGTATATATTGAAGGTGGCCGCCGATCTTGCTGAGATAATCAAAGAGTATAAAGTAGTTGTAAATAAAAGTACCGTGCCTGTGGGTACTGCCGAAAAAGTAGCTGCTGTATTATTCAAAAAATTACCAAGGGATTTATTTGACGTAGTCTCCAATCCGGAGTTTTTGCGAGAAGGAATTGCTGTGGATGATTTTCTGAAACCAGACAGAGTGGTGATAGGCACTGCATCCGAGAAAGCCCGTACGCTGATGAATGAGCTGTACCAGCCTTTTGTAAGGCAGGGCAATCCCATTTATTTCATGGATGAGCGCAGTGCAGAAATGACTAAGTATGTGGCGAACTCCTATCTGGCCATGCGCATTTCGTTTATGAATGAAGTGGCTAACCTTTGCGAGATAACTGGAGCTAATGTGGATTGGGTGCGTATGGGTATTGGCAGCGATACCCGAATAGGCAAACGTTTTCTGTTTTCGGGAATTGGATACGGAGGCAGTTGTTTTCCAAAAGATGTGCAGGCACTGCACCATACAGCAAAACAAAACGACTATGATTTCCGTTTGCTGGATATGGTGATGAAGGTGAACAAAACTCAAAAGAAAGTTTTGTTCAACAAAGTGAAAAGATATTATAAAAATAAATTGAAGGGATTGCATTTTGCTTTATGGGGATTGGCTTTTAAACCAGAAACCGATGATATCCGGGATGCGCCTTCGCTGGAATTGATAGAAGATTTGTTAAAAGCCGGCGTTCAATTGTCTGTCTTCGATCCTGAAGCCATGGTCAATGTGAAAAAGGTTTTTGGCGATAAGATTACTTATGTAAAAGATCAGTATCAGGCTCTAAAAGGAGCAGATGCACTTTTGATTGTTACCGAATGGAGCGAATTTAGAAATCCTGATTTTGACCGAATTGTCCGGGAGTTAAACGATAAAGTGATCTTTGATGGTAGAAATGTTTTCACTTTGGAAAAGATGGAGGATCTCGGATTTTATTATAATAGCATTGGCAGAAAAACCATACATGTAAACAAAGAAAGTTAATAGTTAAGATGAAGAAGAAAGTATTAATTACAGGTGCAGCAGGCTTTTTGGGTTCCCATTTGTGTGACCGGTTTATTCATGAGGGATTTCAGGTAGTGGCGATGGATAACCTGATCACAGGTAGTTTGAAGAATCTGGAACACCTATTTCCTAACCCTGATTTTGAATTTTATCATCATGATGTTACCAAGTATATTCATGTGCCTGGGAAGATAGATTTCATTTTGCATTTTGCTTCACCGGCTTCACCTATCGACTATTTGAAAATTCCTATACAGACTTTGAAAGTGGGTGCCATGGGCACACATAATTGCCTGGGGCTAGCTAAAGCAAAGGGGGCAAGAATTCTGGTAGCTTCCACCAGCGAAGTGTATGGCGATCCGTTGGTGCATCCGCAGACAGAAGAATACTGGGGTAATGTAAACCCCGTGGGTCCAAGAGGTGTGTATGATGAAGCCAAACGATATATGGAATCCATCACCATGGCCTACCATAGTTTTCATAATGTGGATACCCGAATTGTGCGCATTTTCAATACCTATGGTCCCAGAATGCGGTTGAATGATGGTCGTGCACTTCCGGCTTTTATTGGACAAGCCTTGCGCGGCGAACCTATCACTGTGTTTGGGGATGGTTCGCAAACCAGAAGTTTCTGTTTTGTGAGTGATCTGATCGAAGGCATTTATCGCCTACTGCTCAGCGACTATGTACAGCCTGTCAACATTGGGAATGCAGAAGAAATTACCCTTAAAGAGTTTGCCGAAGAGGTATTGAAACTGACAGGGGATAAAGTAAATATTGTATATAAGCCATTGCCGGTGGATGATCCCAAACAAAGGCAGCCAGATATTACCAAGGCAAAAACCATTCTGAAATGGGAGCCAAAAGTGAGCCGCACAGAAGGACTGGCCATCACATACAATTACTTCAAAACCCTGCCACCAGAAGAGTGGTATCGTCAACCGAAAGAATTTGTGTCTGCAAAATAGCCTTTTCCATGTGGCCTCGTGTCAGTTTTGCTGAAGTATTGTCATATTGTTTTCAAAAGGTAAAGTTTTTGTAATAAATAACGTCTATAGAATTGGACTGGGGTGAATTGATTAATTTTAACGAGTTTTATTACAGACTAAAATCCGGGAAATATGGAAAAGGAAAAAGAATTTGGCGATTTATTGGTGGACAGTGCAGGGTTTTTGAAACCTTTTGCAGTGAATCTAACTAAGAACAACGAAGCGGCAAACGACCTTTATCAGGAAACCCTGTATAAGGCCTTAGCCAATAAAGAAAAATACAATACCGGCACAAACATAAAAGCATGGTTGTTCACCATCATGCGCAATATTTTTATCAATGACTACCGTAGAAATGCCAAGCGCAGAACGGTTTTCGACAGTACGCCGGAAGATTATCTGATCAATCTGCGTCAGGTATCTGTAACCAATTCGGCGGAGAGCAATCTGAGACAAAAGGAAATAGAGACCGCTATTGAAGGAATTCCCGAAACCTTTAGAGTTCCTTTCAAATTGTATTTTGAGGGCTACAAGTATCATGAAATATCGGATTATCTGAACGAACCCCTAGGTACTATCAAAAGTCGAATTCACTTTGCACGTAAATTGCTGAAAGAACAAATCAACAGATATTAAAATTGAATCACCGCCTCCTGAGGCGGTTTTTTATTGACTAAACTATCAAAAGTTTAAGGGGTCAGCACATCTATTATTAACAACTTTCTGGTGTGAAGGTGAGTCGATAAAAGGTTTCGATTTTTGTCTGAAACCATCTAAATTCGTATATAGAATAAGTTGTGCGTCATACAATGACCACCCTCATAGACAGACATTATCAATATGGAAGTAAGACCCAAAATGACCATTACGCCTTCACGGCTTGACAACAAATTAGAATTGACAAGTAAAATTTTTTTATTCATCTTGTGGGGGTTGACAATTTATGCGTTTTTAAAATTGCCAAAAACAATTCCTACACATTTTAATGCTTCGGGACAAGCTGACGATTATGGAAACAAACTGACTCTTTTAATATTACCCATCATTGCGACAGTAATATATTTTGGGTTGACAAAATTGAATAAGTATCCTCACATTTTTAACTACCTGACAAAAATCACGGAGGACAATGCTAAAAAACAATATACCATTGCTACAAGAATGTTGAGGTTTTTGAAGCTGGCAGTTTTAATAATCTTTTCCTTGATTATTCTTTTCACTTACTTGACAACAATTGGTGTGACAAATGGTTTGGGTTTCTGGTTTTTGCCATTCACACTTGTACTTTTTTTACTTCCGACTATAATCGGAATTACTCAATCGTTCAAGAAAAAGAATAATGTAGCTTGACGTGTACGCGTGCACAACAGGCGGTTTTTTTATTGACTAAATGATCAAGCAATTGGGAATCCTGCACCTCCCTTTTTGACGATTTTCTGCCTTGAATGTAGATCAATAAATGGTTTCGATTTTTGTCTGAAACCATCTAAATTCGTATTTAGAATAAGTTCTCATCATTTGAATTAATCATTAACCACTAAAAATTAACCATTAACAATTAATCCTCAGTTTGCATTCTTTCTATCTACATAAAATCGTTTATTACATTGGCGGGGCCTGTGCGGTTTTGTACATGGCTGGTTATTTTTTATCACCTCTTTATCCTATCGCGTCTTTGGTTTTAATACTTCTGCTGATTGTGTTGATTACAGATTTTTTGTTTTTATATATCAAGAAGTATCCGCTTCAAGCATCCAGAGAGGTGGCTGACCGCCTAAGCCTGAATGATGAAAATAAAGTGTCCATCCATCTTGTAAACAAATACGCTTTCCCTGTGTCGTTACAGGTGATAGATGAGTTGCCTGTACAATTGCAAATCAGAAACTGGCAGAGGAATGTGAAGATAGAAGCTAATGCCAGTACTACATTGGAGTATGTTATTAAGCCGCTTTCAAGAGGGCAATATCAGTTTGATGATATCAACCTTCTGGTTGTTGGTCCATTACAATTGGCCAAAAGAAAAGTGCAGATAAAAGCCAAACAAATAGTAAAAGTATATCCCTCTTTTATAGAGATGCGCAGATTTCAACTACTGGCCATTGGCAATCGTTTGCAGGAAGCAGGAGTCAAACGTATTCGCAAATTCGGACATAGCTCGGAGTTTGAACAGATAAAAGAATATGTTCGAGGAGATGACTATCGAACCATCAACTGGAAAGCAACCAGTAGACGGGGAAGTCTGATGATGAATAATTTTACAGATGAAAAAAGTCAGCAGATTTATTGTGTGATCAACAAGGGAAGACTAATGAAAATGCCTTTTGAAGGCATGACGCTTTTGGATTATTCCATCAATGCGGCTTTGATCTTGTCCAATGTGGCCCTCGTCAAGCAAGACAAAGCAGGGTTGATCACTTTTGCAGAAAAACAAGACAGTTTTTTAATAGCCGATAAGCAACCAGGACAGATGAATTTGATTCTGGAATCGCTGTACAAACAAGAGACTAACTTTCTTGAGGCTGATTATGAAAAACTATATGCCACCATTCGAAACAAACTTACCAATCGAAGCTTGTTGGTATTGTTTACCAATTTTGAATCGCTGGATGGGCTGAAACGTGAAATGCCCGCTCTTCAACGCATTGCCCATTATCATCTGTTGGTGGTAGTGTTTTTCGAAAACACCGCTATCAAAAGTCTGGTGCAATCTAAGGCAGACAATCTGGAAGAAGTGTACATTAAAACCATCGCTGAAAAATTTGTGTTTGAAAAGAAGCAGATGATTAAAGAGCTTCAACAACATGGCATTCTAAGTATTCTTACAAGTCCCGAACACCTCACGATAAACACCATCAACAAATATCTGGAGTTGAAAAATCGAAATTATATCTAAGCCTATTTTATGCGATGCATGAATTGAGTTATATTGCCGCATGGCAATTTCAAAACAAAAAGTAGAAGCAAAATTTAAAGAGGTTTATAGCAATCTGAATAAGCAACAGCAGTTTGCTGTGGATACCATCGAAGGACCTGTATTGGTGATTGCCGGTCCGGGTACCGGGAAAACTCAAATTCTGGCAGCCCGAATTGGAAAAATATTGCTGGATACTGATGCAATGCCCGAAAATATTTTATGCCTGACTTATACAGACGGAGGAAGCGTGGCTATGCGCAAAAGACTGCAACAGTTTATTGGAGCAGATGCGTACAAAGTGAGCATCTTTACCTTTCATTCCTTTTGTAATGAAGTCATTCAAGGCAATCTTTCCTACTTTGAAAAAACATCGCTAGATCCGGTTTCAGATTTGGAGCAAACCGAATATTTAAAAAAACTGATAGATGCTTTTCCAAAAAATCATCCATTGAAAAGATACAGGGGCGATGTGTATTATGATGCCCAAAACCTACAGAAGTTGTTTTCGGCCATGAAGAGGGAAGGGTGGACGACAGCGTTTCTAAATAAAAAAATAGAGGATTATCGTGAGAGTTTGGAGGACGATGAAAAACTGGTTTATAAAAGGAATTCAGGGAGTAATAAAAAAGGAGATAAAAAACCAGATTATTACAAGGCTGTAGATCGTGCAGAAAAGCTACAAGCTGCAGTTAGCGAGTTCGACAAGTATCAACTGATTCTGCAGCAGAATAGGCGATATGACTTTGACGATATGATTAACTGGGTAATAAAAGCCTTTGAGGAGAATAATAATTTATTGGCAGAGTTTCAGGAAAGATATCAGTATATTTTGGTCGATGAGTTTCAGGATACCAGTGGTACACAAAATCGAATTGTTCAATTGCTCATTAATTTTTGGGAGCGTCCCAATGTCTTTGTGGTGGGAGATGACGACCAGAGCATATATCGTTTTCAGGGTGCCAGTGTAGAAAATATGCTGGACTTTGCCAACAACTATGTGGCCGATTTAAGAACCGTGGTGCTTACCAATAACTACAGAAGTACTCAACCAATTTTGGATATTTCGAAAACACTCATCTCCAATAATGAAGACCGACTGGTGAAGCAATTGCCTAACCTGAGCAAAGATCTAATAGCGGCAAACAAATCTATCAATCATTTGCAAGAGCCTCCGGAAATTCTCGAATATCAAAATATTTCGGAGGAGAAAGTGGGTATTGTGTTGAAAATAGAGCAACTGATACAACAAGGCGTTCCTCCAGGACGAATAGTAGTGATATATCGCGAGAATACTTATGGCGAAGACCTTGCCGGTTTTTTGAGGCAAAGGAATATTCCTTTCTTCAGCAAACGAAAAATTGATTTATTGAATGATCCGTTTATCAATAAGATCATTACGATTATGACATATCTGGATGCCGAGCATGATATGCCCTATGGTGGCGATGCGCTTTTGTTTGAGATACTTCACTTTGATTTTTATAAAATCCCTCCAATAGAAATTGCGAAGCTGACCAACGAAGTGTATCAAAGAAAGTTAAAAAAAGTAGATACATCCCTGCGGCTACAGTTGTTTGAAAAAGCCAATAAACCTGCCAAAACTTTGTTTGATGAAGGATGCAATGCAGGGTTGGTAAAAGTAAGTGCCATCCTAGAGCAGTTGATTGCAGATGTAAGTAACCTGACCCTGCAGCAATTGCTGGATGAGATCATCAGGCAGGCAGGCGTTTTGACCTATGTCATGCATAATGAGTATAAGGTGAAATTGATGCAATACCTGACCTCGTTTTTCAACTTTGTAAAAGAGGAAAACAGACGTAATCCCGATCTCGACTTGTGCCAGTTCATAAAATTGTTGCAACTGATGAAATCGGAAAAATTGAAATTGCCTGCCTTAAACATGATGGGAAATGATAAGGGTGTGAACCTGCTGACCGCTCATGGTAGCAAGGGGTTAGAGTTTGAGTATGTGTTTTTAGCGGGCAGCAATGCATCGGTTTGGGAAAAAAGGACAAGCAAAAGTAAAGGGTTTAAACTGCCTCCAAATGTATTTACAGCTAACGAAAATGCAAATGATTTGTCGGAGTTGCGCCGATTGTTTTATGTAGCACTCACAAGGGCAGAAAAGCATTTGTATATTTCTTATCCCAGTCTCAAAGATGACGGTAAGGAGTTGGAACCTTCTATGTTTATTGCAGAAATACGAGAGCAACATCCCATCGATATTCAGAAGATAATCATCAGTCCGGAATCTATGACAGACTTCTATGCACAAATTTTTGCCAATAGTAAACCGGTGATAGATGCGCTTGAAGAAGATTTTATTGAAGGGCTTTTGTCCAGGTTTGTGATGAACGTGACCGCTTTAAATAATTACCTGGAATGTCCGATTAAGTTTTACTTCAACAATGTTTTGCGTATTCCTTCCGGGAAGTCGGAAGCTCTTGAGTTTGGTACAGCCATTCACTATGCGCTGGAAAAATTGTTTAAAGAAATGAAGGAGCAGGGAACAAATACCTTTCCGCCAGTGGAGTTTATGATCAATGAGTTTAACTGGAAAATGAAACGTAGCCGCGAGAACTTTACTAAAGAAGCTTTTGAAAGAAGAATGGAACAGGGGTCTATTATTATCCCGGCTTATTACAAAAAGTATGTGAATTCATGGAAAACAAATGTGTCCCTTGAACTATTTATCAATGATGTGGTTGTAAGTGGTGTGCCCTTAAAAGGGAAATTGGATAAGCTGGAGTTCGATGGCAACGAAGTATGTGTGGTGGATTATAAAAGTGGCAATGTGGACAATGCGAAGGATAAACTAAAAGCACCTGAAAGTAAAAATCCCAAGGGAGGTGATTATTGGAGACAAGCCGTGTTTTACAAAATATTAGTAGATAATTACAAAAGGAAAAATTGGACAGCCGCCAGTGTTGAATTTGATTTTGTGGAACCAAATAGTCAGAATGAATATGTGAAAAGAAAGCTTGTGATTGGAGCCGCTGATATCACTACAGTCATGCATCAAATAGAAGATGTTTGGAAAAAAATCCAGGAAAAAGATTTCAATACGGGCTGTGGAAAGGCCACTTGTCAGTGGTGCAATTTTGTAAAAGACAATTTTTTATACTCAAAGTTAATGGATGGTGACAGCCAGGAGGAAGCTGATTGAGTTCTGTTTTTTTTGAAAGTGGAAAGGGATTTTGCATTATTGGCAGACATGGCTAGTTGAATCTGTATGCGTCCAGTTGTGATTTGGAATGGGGCTTGATTGGAAGAATGAGATTACTCAAAAATAATATTCATTTAAGTGGATGTTTTGTCAGTCATGTTAAAATCCATCGCTTGTTCATCACCTATATTGGGTATTTTAACAGGAGTGAAGGAGGGTTAAATTTGTGATCATTATTAACCAAAAATCCCCTGACCATGGCAACAAAAGTTAAAGAGCATTATTTTGAGTATGGATCAATGAAGTACTTTAGAGACAATGCACACAGCATACAATTGGGTAATTATGGAGAAAAAAAAGACCCCATTGGTTCCAAGGCATACCTTTCTACCCAAAATCATGTAAAAAATGAGCATTTGGCAAAATATATTCTGAAAGGGAAAGCTGCTGTGGTAAATTGGAAAGAAGTTTCCGATTCTGATTTTGGACTAGATGGGATCGTGCCAGTTTATGGAGTAGCCATTAAGACTGCAGTGGGCTATTCCTATAAAAAAATGAGTACAGCAGATTTGCGCTTATTCCCCTTTTTTATTGAGGCCGGGCCACTACAAAAAATGCTAAATCAGGATGCAGATGGTGCAAGAAAATATTTGAAAGATGAAGGTAACGATGCCAGAATCGTTTCTTATGTATGGGTAGTTATGGAAGCAGAATTGTCCGAAATATTTTCTCAATCCGGCGGCTTTGAAGCTGGGGTTGTTAGTGGCCTATTGGATCTTAGCATAAACAAATCCAAAGGAGGCGTTACAACCATTACCCTTGAGGCAGGTTCCATTTTTGCCTATGGCATGCACAAGGTGAAAAAATGGGATAAGGAAATGATTGAAGAAATGGAAGATGATTTTAAAGGAATGAGCTAATAGATCGATTGGAGGCACAAAAAAACCATAAGCCAAACCTCCTGCTAAAATGGAAACGAAAAGAACATTTGTTTTGAATAGAGCTAAAAGAAAAGAGCTAAACTCAGGAATAGCTCTTTTCTTTTTTGGATGGCAGATCTAACAATCTATTTCCCCTCCTGCGCTTTTAATTTTTGTTCCCATTGCCAGGCCGAACCCATCATCTCGTCTATGCCATATTGTATATCCCAGCCCAGGCTTTTTACAGCATGATCATTGTTGGCATAGATGGCAATCACATCGCCTGTACGGCGTGGGCCAATTTCATAATTTAGTTTTGTCTGGCTCACTCTTTCAAAAGCATGAATGGCTTCTAATACTGTTACACCATTGCCAGTTCCCAAATTGAATATTTCATAATTGCTTTGGTTTTTGTCTTGCTGCAAAAACTGTATGGCTAATGTATGTGCATGGGCTATATCGCTCACATGAATAAAGTCTCGCAGACAGCTACCATCCCGGGTATCATAATCACTTCCATGCACCGTCATTTTGGGCAGCTTACCAATGGCTGTTTGGGTGATAGCCGGAAAAAGATTTTGCGGACGACCAATGGGCAGTTCTCCAATTTCAATGGAAGGATGTGCGCCCACCGGATTGAAATAGCGAAGGGCGATAATGCTGGTTTCCGGACAAACCTTTGCAAAATCTTCCAGTATTTTTTCTCCCATTTGTTTGGTGGCACCGTAAGGGCTTTCTGCTGGTTTGGTAGGTGTGGCTTCTGTGACAGGAATCACATCAGGATTGCCATAAACGGTACAAGAGGATGAGAATACAAAATATGGGATGTCGTATTCCCTTACACATTTCAACACGTTTAGTAGGGAGTTAGTGTTGTTCTCATAGTACATGATGGGTTTGTCTACCGACTCGCCTACCGCTTTATAGGCGGCAAAATGAATGATGCCTTCTATGTCTGTGTTTTCCTGAAATACAGCATACGTGTCATCAAAATTGCAAAGATCTACTTTGTAATTCTTCACTTCTTTGCCCGCGATTTTCTGAATTCCGGTCAGCACCTCCGGATTAGATCTGCTGTTATTGTCAATGGAAATGACATCATATCCACTCTGAATCAAATCTACAATGGTGTGAGAGCCGATATAGCCACAACCGCCTGTTACTAAAATTTTTGCCATAAAAATATTTTATACTAATAAATAAATGTAATGCGAATCTTCCTAAAAATAATGATCAATATAACCGGAACTAATACCCATAAAAAAACGCCGGTAAAGATACCGGCGCAAAGTTGAGTTTTTTTATCTAAAAGCAATACTGCTTTGGGTAATAATCTTATTAAAATAAATTTACAATGTAAAAAACAATTGCAGCGATTAGAGCACTGACCGGAATTGTGAGGATCCAGGCTATCAGCAGATTGATTGTGACGCCCCATCGTACTGCCGAAAGTCGCTTGGTAGCACCTACACCTATGATGGCTCCCGTTACGGTGTGCGTGGTACTTACGGGTATTCCCAAACCTTCGGTAAGAATTAAAGTGGATGCTGCCGCTGTTTCGGCCGATACGCCTTCAAGTGGTGTTACCTTGGTGATTCTGGTTCCCATAGTTTTTACAATTTTCCAGCCTCCACTCATTGTGCCCAATGCGATGGCGCTATAACAGGCTATTGGAATCCAGTTGTGAGCGACCAATATGTCTTTAGGATTTACATCTGGAGACATGGTTCCTGTGGTTACGCCGTGGTATAGAATTACTACGGAAATAAGCCCCATCACTTTTTGAGCATCATTACCACCATGTCCAATACTGAAGGCCGCTGAGGACAGTAGCTGCAATCGCTTGAACCATTTTTCTGTGCTATGATGTGATTTTTTTCTGCATATCCATAATATGACTATCGTAATTAGAAAAGCGACTGTCATCCCTATGAATGGAGATAGAAAAATAAAAGATACGGTTTTAATAAAATTCTTCATTACAATCACATCAAGGGTATGCGCCTTGGCGATGGCTGCGCCAATCAGTCCACCAATCAGGGTGTGTGAAGAACTGGATGGAATACCAAACCACCAGGTAGCCAAGTTCCAAATGATGGCTGCAATAATGGCAGCTAAAATCACTTTGAGATCATAGCCCAAAAATTCAGGATGAATTGTTTTGGCAATGGTGTCGGCCACTTTGTGATCTTTAAAAATAAAATAGGCAATGAAGTTCCAGAATGCTGCCCATACCACAGCTTGAAAAGGTGTAAGCACCTTGGTAGAAACGATGGTAGCAATGGAATTAGCCGCATCATGAAAGCCATTGATATAATCAAATACTAAGGCTAATGCAATAATTACAACGAGTAAAGTAATCATAATAAATAAGTAAGAAATTACAGATAGCGCGAATGTGATAAAAAAAGCGGTATTGTACAGTACAATCCGCCGGGTTCGCTTTTATGCATATTTGATAATGATGGATTCGATTACATTACCTACATCTTCGCATTTATCAGTAATTGTTTCCAGTACCTGGTAAATATCTCTTTTTTTGATTACCTCTTTTGCATCTGGTTCGTTATTGAAAAGTTTTTCAATACTCATGTCAAAAACATCGTCAGCCTGATTTTCAATGCTGTTGATTTTAACAAGTGCCTCGGTGATGTTTCTGATTTTTTTCATATCTCTCAACTCATATACGGCTGTTTTCACTTGTTTGGCACCCTGCTCTATGAGCTCTGCCATTTTTTGAATGCCGGTTTCGTTGGGATTGATACGATAAAGATTTATTTTTTTTGCAGCTGAGTAAGTAAAGTCCACTACATCATCCAATGCGGTGGCCAGGTAGTGTACATCCTCGCGATCAAAAGGGGTGATGAAGTTTCGGCTTAATTCAGTGAAAACACTATGGGTCAGTTCGTCGTTGTGATGTTCCACATCTGTCAGTGCTTGAACGATGGCTCCTCTTTTGTCGTTGTCTGGCTCTGAAACGAATTTTCTAAAAAGCTCTCCTGACTTTTCCACGTTGGTGGCAATTTTTTCAAATAGTTCAAAGAAAACAGTACTAGTAGGTGTGAAGATTTTGAGTATAGAATTTAAACCCATAATGTAATATTTTTTTTCAGGTGCAAAAGTATTGTCAAATAATGTAGTTGTGCTTTGTTAAAGGTAAATTAATAATTAATTAATATTGAAATAGCTGTAGAATCTTAGAAAACACCAGTTTGGATTTTTGAAACCTAAGCCTGCTGATAGCACCACTTTGGTTGAAGACTGCGATCCGCCACGGTGGACAAGCGGCCAGACCGCTTAATAGAAGTGCTGAAGCCGGGCACATAAAATTTTCTTAGGGCGGCATATTGATGATATTGAAATCAACAGCGATCTATTATATTATATGCGTGTATGTAGCAAAAAAAGCAAGACGGCTTGTAGTTAATAATATGGTAACAATTGGGTTACAAATTGGTAATATAGCGGTAACGATCAGTTAATATTCCACAAACACCTTTGCAGCAAATTATAAAGCATTCGCATGAGGTTGATTTTTATTTCTACATTTTGTTTTTTGATGACGCTGTTTACAAATGATCTTTCTGCTCAGGGCAGGGTAAGCGGGAAAGTGTTTAGCGCAGAAACTGGATCTGGTGTGGCAGGAGCTACGGTAAGTGTATTGTCGGACAGTACAAAGGGCACTATTACAGATAAAGAAGGGATGTATGTGTTAGCCGCTGCAAGTGGTACTTCCATTTCGTTTAAGATTTCGGCGATTGGATTTCAGACTAAAATTGTTTCTGATATTGAATGGAACAATGGTGCCATAACAGAAGTGAATGTGGTGTTGGAAAAAGCATCTCAGGAGCTGACTGGCGTGGTGGTGAGAACTACAGCGCGTAGAGAAACGGTGGCATCGCTTTACTCGCAACAAAAATTGAGTGCAACCATTTCTGATGGTATTTCGGCAGATATTATCAAAAGAACACCCGATAAAAACACAGGTGATGTACTGAAGCGTGTGAGTGGTGCTACCGTTCAGGATAATAAGTTTGTGATCATCAGAGGGCTAAGCGACAGATACAATACGGCCATGTTGGATGGTGCAGTATTGCCTAGTACCGAACCTAATAAGAAAGCCTTTTCTTTCGATATCGTTCCTTCGAACCTGGTGGACAAGATTACCATTAGTAAGACGGCTACACCCGATTTGCCTGGTGATTTTGCTGGTGGTGCCGTGCAAATCATTACCAAGGATATTCCTTCTAAAAACTTTACAACCATCAGCATCAGCGAAGGGTACAATACTGCTTCCACTTTTAAAGAGTTTAAAAGTGGTACAAGAAATATGACTGACTGGTTTGGTTTTGATAATGGGGATAAAAAACTTGCCGGAACCTTTCCTGCCTCCAGTTCTATTATCAACAAACAATTGACCCAAAGTCAAATGCAGCAGGCTATGAGGCAACTGCCTACCGACTGGAATGTGTATGCCAATAAGGCATTGCCTGTACAAAGTTACCAGTTGAGTAGCGGGAAAACCTGGTTGCTCAAAGACAATAGCAAGTTTGGCGGAACTATGGCGTTGAGCTATAGAAATGCGCAGAACATCTTAAAGGATGTGATCCGCAAATATTATGAGTTTGACTACCTAGATAATATATATAAGTTTCAAACCAGTGTGGGTGCTTTGCTGAACCTGGCCTATTCTACACCAGGTACAAAGATCTCATTCAAGAATGTATATAATAGAATTTATGATGATCAGCATTTGTCCAGAACTGGACAGAATAATGCTACTTCTTCTGCGGTGAAATTTTTTGCCTTTGATTTAATTCAGAAGCATTTGTTGAAATCTACTCTGGAAGGGAATCACAAAGTGGGGACAGCGGCTAAATTGGATTGGACATTGAGCTATGCTAATGTGATGAATGATCAGCCAGATCAGAGAAAAGTGAACTATCTGAAAGGAAACAGTGCTACAGAATATTCGGCAAGTATTACTACTCTAGGAAAAGAAAATGCTCGCATGTTCACTCACCTGAATGAGCACAGCTATGCGGCCACAGCATCTTATTCACTTCCCGTAAATCTGTTTGGTACGGAAGCTTCTTTTAAATCCGGGCTTTCCACCTTGTACAGAAAAAGAGTTTTTGATGCAAGATTTGTAGGCATGGTGCTCAATGTAAATGCCGATGGTGCCAACGAGATCAGAGAGAGGCCACTACATAAATTGTATGCCAGCGATGTGCTTTCGGCCTATACTCTGGATGAAATTCCAAATGAGTTGGACAGCTATGATGCCAATGCCATTACTAATGCGGCTTTTGTGATGTTGGATAATAAAATCGGTGATAAGTCAAGGCTGGTATGGGGTGTAAGAGCAGAACAGTTTGGGATGAATCTGCAAGCGAAAGTGCCAACCGAAGCCACTACCGTTAATCAGAACTATATAGATATTTTGCCTTCGATCAATTATCGCTATAGCCTTTCCAGCAAAACCAATTTGCGCGCATCCTACTTCCGCTCCATTGCCAGGCCAGAGTTTAGAGAACTGGCGAGTACATCCTTCTATGACTATGAACTTTTGGCCAGCCTTCAGGGCAACCCTAATTTGAAACGGGCACATATTGACAATGGAGATATTCGCTTTGAATACTATCCTTCTGCAGGACAGATTATCTCCGCATCGGCATTTTTTAAAAAATTCAATAATGCCATTGAAGCTTTTAATGATGATGCCAACTCCACCCGAATTGTCACCTATTTCAATGCTGAAAAAGCAAGTGCTTACGGGTTTGAATTCGAACTTAGAAAATCCTTAGACTTTATAGTGAATGCTGACTTTATGCAAAACACCATGCTTTATGCCAATTTTTCCTGGATAAAGTCCACTGTAAAAAACAAAGAAGACGGGTTGAACCTGCTGGAAAAAGAAAGACCGATGGTGGGACAGGCTCCTTATGTAGTGAATGCTGGTTTGCAACACGATTTCCTGAATGATAAACTAAGCTTCAACTTATTGTATAACCGTCTGGGCCGGAGATTGAATATCGCCGCCGGTGCATTGTTCCCCGGGGTGTGGGAAACTCCAAGAGATTTGGTGGATATGCAATTGAGCCTAAAAGTGCTGAAGAAAAAAGGGGAGGTAAAGTTGAATGTGAATGACCTATTGAATCAGCCTTTTACTTTCTACTATGACATGGATGAAAACAAAAAATACGCCATGAGCAAAGATGAAACCCTTAGCAGTTATAAAGCAGGAAGCTCTTTCTCACTTACCTTTTTATATACTTTTTAAACAATAAAAACAAGGAGGAAGCATAATAGGATATTCATTTAGCCTACCGGTTCAATGTATATTTTTTTATGCCAAAATCCATTTGACAAAAAACAACAAAAACAATTACACATGAAAAATCAATTAGTCCTTTTTGTCTCCAGTTTAATGCTGCTTTTTGCAAGCTGTACCAGTAAGTCAGACAATATAGATGTTAATCCAGACAACGGAACAGATGCAGACGTAGTAGTGGTAGAAGGAGATATAACTGCCAGCACCACTTGGTCGGCAAGTAAGATTTACCTGTTAAAGCGCAATGTGTTCGTAACTAACAATGCCGTGCTAACCATCGAGCCGGGAACCCTGATAAAAGGGGATAAAGCCACCAAAGGGTCATTAGTGATCACTCGGGGTGCAAAGATTATGGCAGCCGGTACTACCGAAAAGCCAATAGTATTTACATCAAACATTGCGGCTGGTGGAAGATCTCAGGGTGACTGGGGTGGAATAATACTGCTTGGAAAAGCACCGAACAATCTTGGAACTGCTGTGGCCATCGAAGGTGTTTCTGATGCTACAGACAAGGCGAAACATGGAGGTACAGATGCCAATGATAATTCGGGTGTGATGCAGTATGTACGTATTGAGTATGCTGGTATTCCTTTGGGGCCGGACAATGAAATCAATGCCCTGACTTTTGGTAGCGTAGGTGCCGGAACCACCATTGATCATATTCAGGTTTATCGTTCTGGTGATGATGCCTTTGAGTGGTTTGGTGGTACAGTAAATGTCAAATATCTTTTAGCCATCAATACCTGGGATGACGATTTTGATGTGGACAATGGCTTTTCAGGAAAAGTACAGTTTGCACTGGCTCAACGTTTGGCCTCTACTGCCGATGTTTCCGGATCTAACGGATTTGAAGCAGATAATAATTCAAAAGGAACCAATGATGAACCTCAAACATCCGCGGTTTTTTCTAATGTTACTATACTGGGTCCTGTAGATAAAGCTGGTGCAAAGAATATTAATGCCAATTTCCAGCATGCTGCCCAAATCAGACGTAATGCATCCATCAGCATTTTCAACTCCATTTTTGCCGGTTATACCGAAGGAGTTTATTTTGATGATGCCTTGCCTGCTGGAGGTACAGCTAACGCTTCTGCCAATTTGTTATCTGGTAAGTCAGTGGTTGCTAACAACCTGGTAGTGGGTTGCAATGGGAAAGCTACGCAGATAAAAACATCTAATGCAGGAGTACTTGCTACGGTATCTGCTTTGCTTACCGGCGAATTGTCTTCCAATAGTTTTGCGGCTGATAAATATGCATCTGCTCTAATCACAGATCCCTATAAGTATAGTTCAGATCTGGCTTCAGCTTCCTCTGGCAATGTAGGTGTTCCAGTATTCACCGCTTTACCAGGCTCTGAAGCTGCCAGCGGTGCTAAATTCTCTGATGCCAAACTAGCTTCGGGATTTGATAATACTACAACTTTCAGAGGTGCGTTTGGAGCTACAAACTGGGCAAATGGATGGGCTCATTTTGATCCTCAAACATTGCCTTATGACAAACCAGGCGTAGTAAAATAGTTTTTCATACACCCTTATATAAGGCGTCTCTGTATCAGAGGCGCTTTTTTGATTTGAGCAAGAATGGCCATTGACCTAAGGTTGTTTATTGGGCAAATAGGAATAAATGATTTCGTAATCCACATTTTTCAGTGTTCTAAGTTCCTGACCAATTAGTAAATCTGTAGCCTGCGGGGTAGGCTCGCACACAAAATAGGGCTTGCCATTATAGAGGATTGGCTTTCCTTTGTGTTTGTCGAAATTGACTGCAATGGACACATGCTGCGGATAAGAAAGAATAATCATGGGCAGGTTATAGATTTCCTTTACCAGCGTGAAAAAGAAAATAACCCGATCCTCGCAATCACTGGTTTCAAATAGCAACATTTGTTCTGGGGTGAATCTTTTCTCCCGGCCAAACTTAATGCTGTCGGCTTCAAACGCAAAAGCATACCGGGTCAGTTGCATCAGGTAGTCCACTCCTTGTTTTTCCGATTTCCCTTTCAGAGCTTTTTTTAATGCAGGAATCAATGTGTTGTATGTGTCGTGGCTGAGTGGAATGTTGAGATAATTTTCATAATCCACCGTTGGGTAATTTTTAAAGAGTGGTTGGATCTGCTGATTCACTTTTATCTTAAATCGATACTCATTTTCATTGATAGAAAATTGCACATTTTTGGCTACATAATCCTGTTCTTCAAAATGAGGTAGTTTGTTGATTTTATAGGAAAAAGATCGGTTGCCCTGACTTATAGCTATTGGTACTTCTGCAAATTTATTTTTGGTGAAGTCAATATTGCTTCCGTAGTCGTGATAATTTAAGCATACAAATTGCTTGTCCCATTTTTCTCTGATGGGGATATTGTACACCTGCTCGCTGCATTCTATATAAAACAACAACTTGTTTTCACCGATGACAAGTATGGGTGTATAATCGCTTTGACACATAAAAAACCATTTGTACAAAGTATAGCGGCAATAGTTGTCTGATTTTGGACTTATTTGCTGTGCCATTTTTCTTACCAGTTGATAGTAGAGCCAGTCGTCAGGCTGGTATTTTTTTCTATAAGTTTTCAGCACGCTGATCGGATCGGAAAAATCTGCTTTGCTGATACGATTGTAAAATTCCTGCACAGATGAAATACTCAGGGAGGCTTCACCAAAGTCAATAAAACTATGATCAGGTATTGAGAACCGGATAGAATCTCCATAGAATACTAAGCTATACTGATCCTGTGCCAGCACATTTTTTTGTATGGGCAATAACAATAAAAGTAATATGCTAAACTGTATTCTCATATTGGCGAAGCCCCAATTTACAAAACATAACCATTAGGCAATATTAAATTTTATACCAGCAAATCGCATTGCTTGAATATGTGTTTTTTGAACTAAACCATCAACTATCCCGGATTCTGCCAATCCCAAAGGAGTGCATTCTGAATTGAATCCAGTATATTTATTCAGTGCCAATCTTCATTTTATGAAATACAAAATATTGCTGCTGCTGGCCATTGCTTTTTTTGCCACAACCTGCAGTTGTTACAGCCAGTGCTTTCAAGTGGATGATGTGTCATATATAAATGGATATGAGAAAACTATTAGTGGAGAAGTGTTGCCCTATTTTTCTTTGTACAGGCAATATGCCAAAGATGCCCTGCTCACACGGTGTACCGATGGGAAAAAAGTAATTGAATGGGAAACGGATACGATCCCTTCCAATACCAAGGGAGCGTATGTCTACTTTACCTGGATTGCCGCTCATTCCACCGGTACCAGTGGTGGTAACAGAAATTTTGATTTGTTCATCAATGACGAGCAGGTACTTACTTTCACCACCCATCCCAAGCAATACCCTGCATATTGGTCTTTTACTGGAAAAGATAGCACCTGTTTCACCTTTGCCTTTAAAACAAAGGATGGAGCCAACGATGCTCATGGCATGGCTTACCTGCGGGTTCCACTGCGCAAATACAAGCCTGGCCAAGCACTTCGCATAAAAGTGGTGGGGCAAAACCAGCAAAGCAATGATTGGTATATGACTTTCAGGTATTCGTTCAGAGAGAAAATAGAATTAGCCACTTTGCCCTTTTTGTTGAAAAATGGAAATCAATCATTGCAGGTAACGGTCTTGCATTTTGGAAAACCTGATCGGTTGAATATCTCCATTAAAGGAGCGCCACACAAAAGTTTTGTGGTGAAGAATGGGTTCAATACGTTTGAGCTGGAACTGCCTGCTGTAGTACGGGCACAAACCCTTCAGGTAGCAGCCAGTGTGGGGAAAATATTATCTATGTCGGAAAGCCTAATATTGAAGCCGGTTGCATTTCGTGAAGTAAATCTGATACACCATTCTCATACCGATATTGGTTATTCGCACATACAGGAAGAAGTCATTCGCATCCATAACAAAAATATCCGTGATGCGCTAGCATTGGCAGAAAAAACTCAAACCTATCCCAAAGGCAGTCGATTTGTTTGGCATATAGAAAGTGCGTGGGTGGTGGACAATTTTTTGAAAGAAGCCACAGAAGATGAAAAGAAAAAGTTTTTTGATGTAGTAAGAAAAGGCCAGATCCTGATATCGGCTTTTTATTCCAATAATTTAACCGGGCTTGCTATGCCCGAAGAAATTGACTGGATATCGGATTTTTCTATTGACCTGAAAAGAAAGTATCAACTGCCTATCCAAACAGCGATGATGACAGATGTGCCGGGCATGAGTTGGTCGGTGGTGTCATCCCTTGCAAAAAGAGGTATTCGCTATTTTTCAAATGGGATAAATTATATAGAAGGGATGCCGGGCAATGGCGACAGAATAGGTCATGTGTTAGACAGTTTGGGGGATAAACCTTTTTGGTGGAAATCTCCTTCGGGCAAAGACAGTATCCTGATGTGGTGTGGAGCCAAAGGCTATTCTTCCTGGCATGGAACCGCTGCTGGTGCTGTATTTGAAAGAGGGTCAGAAAAAATTGCCAGTTACCTAAATGAGTTGGATGCAAAGAAATATCCCTACAGCATGGTTCACTGGCGGTATAATATTGTAGCTGATAACGGACCTGTGGATCCTTCAATTGCCGACTTTGTGCTGCAATGGAATAATAAGTATAGTTCTCCCAAACTGGTGCTGGCCAATGCGACCGACATGTTTAGGCGATTTGAAAAACTATATGGCAAAACAATCCCTGTACTCAGCGGCGATTTTACTCCTTATTGGGAGGATGGTGCCTATTCTACAGCAAAGGAAGAGGGCGCAAACAGGATGGCTGCTCAAAAAATTATTTCGTTGGAAAAACTGGCAAGACAAAAACACCTTGCCTTGAACCCTGATCTTTTGCGCCAGGCCAAAAAATTTGTGGTGCTGTTTCATGAGCATACCTGGGGTGCGCACAATAGCATAACAGAACCAGATTTGCCTTTTGTTACGCATCAGTGGGTGTACAAAAAAGGATTTGGCGATTCCGCATCCATTTACACAGAAAGGCTGGAGGCAGACCTTTTCGACAAACTCAAAAACACGGCAGATATTACAGTAATAAACACGCTACCATTTGTGAGAACAGGGTTTGTTGAAATGAAATGTCCTTCTTCTTTTGGAGGAAATATTTTGAAAGATGAAAAAGGAGTAGAAACTATCGTGCAGCTACTTGCAAATGGGAACATAGGTTTTATTGCCAAAAATGTACCGGCGGCTGGTGAAAAGAAATATCAGTTCGTTTCAAAAACTAAGGAGCCTAAAAAGATAGATGGGTTTTCTATGCGTATGCAGCTTAATAAATCTGGAGCTATTCAAAGCCTTCTCCAACAAGGTAAGGAATGGGTTGATACCAGTTTATTTAAAGGCATGATGCAATTGTTGTATGTAGATGGGTTAAACCCTGCCTTGTATCAATCCGCTTCTATCTTTGAATCTGGATGGATGGATGATGGGCCAGTGGTAAAGACTTTGCAATATACGGCCAATCTGCCGGGCACGCATGGTGTACAAGGTTCGATCAGTCAGTTTGCAGATTTGGATTTTTTGAAAGTGACCATTGCAATTGACAAAAAAGAGGTGAGGGGTAAAGAGTCTGTGCATATTGCTCTTCCTTTCAAGATAAGTAATCCTGAAGTGAGAATGGATGCAGGGCTAGGCGTTTATGGTCCGGATTACCAACAACTCCCTGGAAGCAATAAAGAGTATTATTCCGTTCCACGTTGGTTGAATGTGTCGGGGAGTGAGGGTCATGTAACAGTGGCCTGTCCGCAGGGTGCTTTGTTTGAAGTAGGTGCCATGATGGACGAACAAAAAGATGTAAAAGGCTATAAGCGTTGGAAACAAACACAAACTTCCTCGTCATTGATATTCTTATATGCTATGAATAACTATTGGCATACCAATTTCAAAGCAGGGCAGGAAGGGAAGGCCACATTTGATGTATATCTAAAATTCCGACATCAGCCTTTTAAAGCAGATGAAGCCAATAAATTTGGATATGAATGTACTGAGCCATTTTGGGTACTGGGCGCGAAGTGAGGATAGGTAGAGGCGGTTTGTTTAATAAAACGATTTAAAAAAGTGAATGAAAAAAGCGGTACAGAATTTTGGTAGAACCTGGAAGTTTACACCTAAACAAATTGCTTGTCCTTCATCTGTAGAAGAGTTGATACAGGTTGTAAAAGCCAATACATCTTTGCGTCCCGTGGGGTCTGCACATTCCTGGTCTAAGGGAATTGTGACCGATGAAGTGTTGGTATCGCTGGAAAAGCTCAATCAAATTCATTCTATTGATTTGGTGAATTTGCAGGTGAGAGTAGGGGCTGGTATTGTCTTAAAAGATTTGATGCAAATACTTGAGTCAAAGGAACTGGCTATAAGCAATCTGGGTTCTGTGAATGCGCAAACCCTTGCTGGTGCTATCTGTACGGGCACACATGGTACAGGAAAAAGGTTTCAATGCCTGGCGGCTCAGGTCGAAAGTTTTGAAATGGTGGATGGTAGTGGACTCAGTCATTTGTTTACCAAAAACGATGAAACCTTTTATGCATTGCTCACCGGAATGGGTTGTGGTGGTATCATTCATACCATCACACTGAATGTGGTGAAGGCATTTCAGATGCATGCCATCACCGATGTTGCTCTATTTGATGAAGTGGTTGAAAACCTGGAACAATACACCGAATCGTATGATCATTTTAAATTTTGGTGGATGGCTCCAGGACAGAAAGTGATTGTGTTTAAGAACAGCCGAACAGATGCAAAACGAAACGACAAAGACTGGGTGCGCTTTGTAAAAGATGAAGTGATTTCCGTGGTGATATATCGTTTTTTAGTGGCGATAGGGAAACTCAATCGCAAAAGCCTGATCCCTGGCATCAATCGATTTTTAACCAACATTGCCGGCCAGCGATTTGAAAGAATATGCAAAAGTTATATCGGGTTTTTAACACCTCTGCCTCCTGTGCATCGGGAAACCGAATGGGCATTTGACTATCGTGATGCCAAACGTCTCTTAACTGAATATAGAAATCTATTGTTGCAGGAAGGCCATACTTACAACTTTGTGCAGGAAGTGAGATTTACAAAGTCGGATAATTTTTGGTTAAGCCCGGCCTATCATCGGGATACAATATGGTTGTCTATGTACAATATGGATACCCATGTAAATTGGGAAAGACAGTTAAAGTTGTTTGAAACCTGGGCTATGAACAACGGAGGTCGGCCACACTGGGGAAAAGAAGCAAATTTGGATTTTGAATATTTGCATGGGCAATATGGTCAGTTGGTTGCTTTTAGAGAAACAATCCAAAAGTATGATCCTCAAAAAAAGTTGGCCAACAAATGGAATGGTAGGTTTTATGATATTTGAATGAAGGATGCTTTTTGCAGAATGGTATCTACATTTTCTATCCACTTTGTCCAAAAGAAAATATTGATAGTACATAAAAAAAACGACAGGCAGACCTGTCGTTTTTTTTACCATCGGATGGCTGTGCTAAAGTTTATTTTACCAATTTCAGTTCGTTGATAATATTGGTGGCACCACCCAGTTTGTCAATACACCAAAGCACGTAACGGATGTCCACATTGATCGTGCGGTTGAGGTCTTTGTCAAAAGCAAGTTTATGACTTAGGGCTTCGTAGTTGCCATCAAAAGCCAGTCCTATCAATTCTCCTTTGCCGTTGATTACAGGAGAGCCGGAGTTGCCACCGGTGATATCATTGGTAGTAATAAAGTTCACTACCAAATCCTTTCTTACGGGATCGGCATACTGGCCAAAGTCTTTCTTTCGAAGTAATTCTATTTGGTTAGCCGGCAGGTCGAACTCATAGTCGCCTGCAATATATTTTTCCAAAATCCCTTTGGAAGTGGTTACATAGTCATAGAAAGTGGCATCCTTTGGTTTGTAGGATTTCACTTGTCCATAGCTTGCCCTCATAGTGAATGTAGCATCCGGATACATCATCTTTGCTTTCTCAGGATTCATAGCTAACACTCCTTTCAGATAAAGCCGACCATATTCGTTATTGGCAGTTACAAATTTTTGATTCAGAGAATTATATTTTGATAGATAATTGTTGATAAATGCTGACGCAGTCAGGATTGCAGGGTCGTCCTTTGCTGCATAGGCAGATGGATTGCTGATAAAGGTTTTCCATTTTTCATTGTCAAAAATCATTGTGGTTTTGAACACATCGGCAGCAAACTTTTTATAGGTTTCGGTCTGATCCAGCATGCCATAATCTTGTTGAAGTTGTTTGTAAAAGGCCGTTGGCTGTTGGGTTTTGTCAATGTCTTCATAGTACATTTGTAAAACGGCAGCTAAAATGTTTTCATCAGACTTTTTGTTTTCTCCTTCCACAAATGCTTTTCGCCTGGTGTCTAATTCCTTTTTGATTTTTTCAATATCTGCACCAGGTTTTTGCAAACTGCTCAACAACTGCTGAAGCGTGCCTGCAAATGCTAATAGAGGAGAACCCATAATGCCTTCATTGAGGTACACTCGACTTTTTGCATACGGCTTCCAGTCCTGATAAGCTTTGCCCCAGTCGGCAAACAACTGCTGGTATTCGGCCTTGCCATTGGCCCATTCATTAAACTTTTTTTCGGCTGATTGTTTTTGACCATAAATATCATATTTCAGCAACTGTTTGGTTTCGCCATCAAAAAATTTCCAATAGTTGGCAATGCTTGCAAAGCTGGATGCGAGTTTTAATTTCACGGCAGGATCTTTCTTCATTTCTTCCAGCATATATTTTAATCTCACCTCTCTAAGCTTTACCAAAGAAGGATTGTTTACATCTGTAGATAGTTTAATGCCATAGGAAGACTCATAGCGGTTGGTACTACCCGGATAACCCCAGATCATGGCAAAGTCATTTTCTTTCACCCCTTTTATGGATACTGGTAAATACCATTTTGGTTTCAGTGGCACATTGGAAGCATCATAGGTAGCCGGTTGATTATTCTTATTGGCATAAACCCTGAAAATGGAAAAATCTCCGGTATGTCTTGGCCACTCCCAGTTGTCTGTATCTCCACCAAACTTACCAACAGTTTCTGGTGGAGTACCTACCAGCCGGATGTCTTTATAGATTTCATACACAAAAGCCAGGTATTGATTGCCTTTAAACAAAGGGCTTACCCTGCATTCAATGTTCTTGTCACCATTGCTCAATCGTTTATTGATAGATGAAATTATGTCCGACTGTTTAGCTGCTCTACCGCTGCCGGATAAATTAGCTAACGCAGATTCTACTTCTTTGGTCACATCTTCTATGCGCAAAAGAAACTGAACGGTAAGCGCAGTTTTTATTTCTTCGGATTTGCTACGGGCATAAAAACCATCGCGCAAATAATTGTGATCTACAGTACTGGCTGAGGCTATAGCACCATAGCCACAATGGTGATTGGTAAATATCAAACCTTCTGGGCTTACAATTTCTCCCGTACATCCACCACCAAAGATGATAATTGCATCTTTTAGGGAGTTCTTGTTCATGCTGTATAATTGTTCTTTGGAAAGTTTTAGACCTTTCTTCACCATATCGCTATATACCTGCTGACCTAAAAGATGAGGCAACCACATGCCCTCATCGGCAATAGACTTCAAGCTGATGGTAATGACCAGCAAAAGAAAAAGTAGATTTTTTTTCATTGTAATATTTATTCTTTAATAAAAATTGTGAGATACATCACATAGCCGGGCAAACATACAAATAAATCCAAAGGCAAAATCTGATATTGATGATGAGTGGTAAGTGGTAGGGATTGTTCTATTTCAAAGCCTGAATGGTGTTGTTATTGGGGCACTTGGTACGTCTTGGATTGTTCAATTGCAGAAGGGTTGAGAATTATCAATTTGCTGATATGGAAATTATGCGCCGTATGAGCAAGGTTCAGGTGTAGGAAAGAATATGAGGGTTAAAGGTCTGCTAAGGGGTTTTGCAGGTTATTGGTAATACTGCTATTTGTTCCTTTGGTTTTCGATGAACAAATCGGAAATGGGAGAGGTTTCTAACACTAAATTTTGATGGAAGATCCACTGCGGCGGATGAAGCTTGTACAAAATTTCATTTGAAGTCATTCTGTCCACACGCTTGTAAAGCTGTAAGCTGTTCGGTGTTCCTTGCTTTCACTTGTTTGTAAGTCGTTTTGGTAGTGCTGTTGGATATTTGTAAACAATGGTACTCGCTCATTTTATTCCAGCATTATCTATTTCTTTCATCAATCTGTCTGTTTCCGAAAGGGCAACGATGATTTTTTGATAATGTAGAATGTCATCAAACTCCAAGGTTCTGTCTTTGCGGTCTTTGAGCCATTTTTGTGCAGGTTGATAGCCACCAATGTAGAAGTTCCAAGCCGTTAGCGGCACGTTGTCGAAATATTGGTTTTCGTTGATGAAAACTTTACCATCTTGATATTTAGGTTTTCCTACCACATTATCGCCACCTTCGGGATATTGTGTGATGTAATGCGCTACCAACGGACTTTCTAATAAATGAATTTGGCGTAGTTCACCGCCTAATTTTACCAAATGCCAAAACGTGGTGGCATCTTTTGGGTAAGGCACTCTCGGAAAATCTATTTTTAAAAATTCCTTGTATTTTTCTCGGTATGTTGGTGAATGTAAAACGGCATAGATGTAATCTAACATGTCGATTGGGGCAAAAGTGTTTTCGGATACTGAGTCTATCGAAGTATCTTTTTCGGTGGTAAAAGTTAAACCTAATTTTTTAGCTATTTGGTTTACAATTTCTGGGTGGAGATTGGGAACTCGCTCCGCTGTTTCGTTATCTAAAAGCGTGGATGAATTGTCGGGGTAGAGGTAGAGGGGGAAAACTAAACCAGCTCCGAATTGCCCTGCAGTTCCTGTGTAATTTATATCTGTCAAACCTTTACTTACAAAAAAGCCAAATTTTTCTGTAATTGCTTGACGTGGAAATAAAATTGCAATGTTTTCTTTCAATAAATGTTTCATTACTGAAAATCTATGACGAACAACTTTATATAAATCGTACTCAATATTTTGAATGTCAAACGGACGATAATAGTATTTATGATTGTTTTCTTGGAATTTTTGTAAACTTATTAAGTTGCCATCATTGTGTGTTTTTACGCCACTTGTATTAATTGAAAACAATTCATCCACTTTAAACCCCTTCTCATACACTTCAATTCCTTCAAAATCCTTTTTCACAAAAAAGAAGTTGGGTTCTTGTGGTTGCAGTTCGTTCCAGGGTATAGAATCTAAGGTATTTTCGTTTAAGAAATCGTATTTATCTTCTCGTTTTCCGTAGAGGTCGAAATGGAGAATTTGTGCTGGTTTATTCGCCATGGTGTTTGTTTTGTTGTTCTTGTATAAATATTTTTTGTTGTTCTATTTCCCTTATCAATTCTTCTTCGGTGGGCAAATATGCCATGTATTTACTGGCAAAAAGTTGTTTATTGTCTTGCAACACCGAATATTTGGCTACTACGTTGTCGGTTTCTGTACAAAGCAATAGACCAATAGTTGGGTTATCATCGGCTTGTCTTTTCAAATCGTTGTACATCCGCACATACATATCCAACTGCCCCAAATCTTGATGGGTGAGTTTATTGGTTTTTAGTTCTATAATCACAAAACATTTCAGGAGGTAATTGTAAAAAACCAGGTCAATATAAAAATCGGAGGTTTCGGTGCGGATATGTTCTTGCCGAGCTACAAAGGCAAAACCTTTACCTAATTCCAGAATAAATTCCTGCAGATTGTCGATCAATGCTTTTTCTAAGGTGGCCTCGGTGTAAGATTTATTAGTAGGTAAATTCAGAAATTCTAATACAGTTGGATTTTTTATAAAATCAGATGGATTTAATGGGATTTTCTCCGTTTTTTGAATCATCTCATTTTTCACCATTTCTTTATCTGAGGAAGAAATTAACCGATCATAATAAAGTGTGGAAATATTCCGGTCCAACGTTCTTACCGACCAAGTGTTTTCCGCAGCTTCGTTGAGATAATACATTCTTGCATTCTCATTAGAAACCTTTAAAACTCGCTGAAAATGAGACCATGACAATTGTGCGAACAGTGTTCGCATAATCTCATATTCGGAGAAATAACTGTAGAATTGGCGAATTTCCCAAATGGTTCTCTTGCTAAATCCTTTTCCAAATTCCTGTGTTAATTCATCAGAAATGGTTTGAATAATTTGTTTTCCGTAAACTGCTCTATCCGCACCGTTTTGTTCTTCGTCCACTATTCGTTTACCGATTTTCCAGTAGGCTTCCACCATCGCTGAATTAATAGCTGCATAGGCTTTTTGTCTGGCTTGCGAAAGGATGGATTTTATTTCGATGAGATAATTCATGTGTTTTATTTCTTATTTTTCATAAATAGAATATTGCTCGCCCCTTGCATAATGTCGAAAACATTTTGGTCGGGACCGCCGTCGGGAGCTTGGTTATTTTTGTTTTTCATTTCAATAAGTTTCGGTTTTCTACCTGTTGCAAAACGCTCATTTGTTGGATGGCAATGTGATTTAATTTTATCAATCGCTCATTTTGAGCTACCTGTTCATTTATCAATAAAGCATTTATGTTTTCTAAATTAGAAAGACAAATCAGCTCATTGATAGTGGCATAATCTCGAACATTGCCTTTCAATTTTGGATTTTGTTCTCGCCATTGTTTTGCAGTCATTCCAAAGAGTGCCATATTGAGAACATCCGCTTCGTTGGCATAAATAATGGATGTTTCTTGGGAGGTAAGTTCTTTGGGAATCAAATGTGTTTTAATAGCATCGGTGTGGATATGATAATTGATTTTAGCTAATTCACGTTTGGCTGACCAACCAATTTGTTTTTGTTCTTCTTCTTTTAGGCGTTTAAATTCTCGAACAAGATACAATTCAAACTCTGCCGAAATCCACGATGCAAATTTGAATGCAATATCCGAATGAGCAAATGTTCCACCTCCATATCTTCCTGATTTTGAAATTATTCCAATGGCATTCGTTTCTTTGCTCCATTTTTGAGGCGACATCCAAAAGTGGGGTTTAGCGGATTCATTTTTAAACCCCTCATAAATGTGGGGTTTAAAATCGGGATTGTTCAACATTTCCCATAAACCAATGTATTCAATGGTGTTAAAAGTTCTTAACCATAAACTGATGATTTGCGAAGGGTTTTCTTTATCCCGAGTTTTAGCAATATCGGTAAGAGAAATATAATCTTCTTGCTCTTTTCTAAATAGAGTTATTTCCGTTTCTTTTACATTGATTTTTGCCATAGCTATTTCCGTTTTGCTTCTTCACAAAGATATTAATGCTCGCCCCTTGCATAATGTCGAAAACATTTTGGTTGATACCGCCGTCGGGAGCTTGGTTATTTTTGTTTTTCATTTCAATAAGTTTCGGTTTTCTATTTCTTGTAAAATAGTCATCAACGTGTGGGACTCATTGTAAACGCATTTCTTCCTGCTTCTTTCAAAAGGGGGTCGAATTCGACCACTTTGAAATTATTATTTTACTTTTTCTTCTTCACAAAGATATTAATGCTCACACCCTGCATAATGTCGAAAACATTTTGGTCGGCACTGCCGTCTGGGCAAACTTCTTTTTTCTTGGCGTTTCCATGCAAATCGAGGATGTAAACTTTATCAAATGTTTTCATTAGTTCTTTACGCATTTTTCGATGAATAATGCCGTCAATAAAACTATTGTTCGAGATAAAAGCTAAAATTCCTTCGCCTGTTTTCTCTACATAATATTGACCTAACCGAAGAAATTTGATATAATCATCGGAAAGCGGCTGAATATTTCGTTCGTTTAAATCTTTTTTATAATCAGCGGTTAGACTTTCAATCCATTCACCTTTATTCGTGCTACTTACTGCATAGGGCGGATTTCCAATCACACACATTACGGGTGTATCTCGTTTGATATGGTTGGCTTCGTTGGCTTCGGTGCTTAACCAATTGGCAAATAACGTTCCTGTATCTTGATGGTGTTCTTCTAAACTATTGGTAAGATAAACCCGTAAACGTTGGTCTTTGGTTGGTTTGTAACCCGTTTCGGATAACAATAAATCCAACTGCAGATGTGCCATAGCGTAACTAGCCATGAGCAATTCAAAACCGTTCAAGCGAGGCAATAAATGGGTTTCAACATAATTGCTCCAAATGCCTTGTAGTCCTTCAAATTTTTTGTGAATGTGTTTTACTATTTCTGCCAAAAAAGTTCCTGTTCCAGTGGCGGGATCAAGTATTTGTACTTTATGCACTTCTTGTTCTACCTTTTTGCCTTGTAACTCTACTTTTATTTTGGTTTTGCTGGTATCGGCTAAACCTTGTGGTAAATTAAATTCGGTTTTAAGAATGTCGTCCACCGCCCGAATAATAAAGTTTACAACAGGTTGCGGTGTGTACCAAACACCACGAGCCTTTCGCAATTTTGGGTCGTATTCGCTCAGGAAAGTTTCGTAAAAATGGATAATTGGGTCTTCCATTTTTGTTGATTTACCATAGTTTTTCAAGATTTCTTCCACATTACACGCCAAGAAAATATCTACCAAACTATCTACAATCCATTTGATGCGATCATCAATATCGGGGCCGGCAATGTAGCCAAACAGTTTGCGTAAAAACGGATTTGATTTTGGAATGAGTTCAGCGGCTTCTTGTCTGCTGAAAGTGGGCAAAGTTGGGTCGTGCAGACGAGCAGCAAACATTCCGTAAGCGATGGTTTGAGCGTATACATCAGCAAATCCTTTGGGTGTAATATCGTGAATAAGGATTTGCTTAAAGGCAATCATTTGATCTTTAAGTGTGCTGTTTGCGTGATTGTATTCGTCGCTTGTCAATGCCTTTTCAATCACATCAGAAAGCAGGCGTGCTTTGCCCGCCATCATTTCTGCTAATTTTCTGCTGCTTTTTATCGTTTGCCCAACGTGGGTAGCAAAGTCTTTAATGAGATTTGTAAAAGTTGCATAGTTGTTAGGCAATGGAATAATGGTTCCATTTTGTATTTCAGCAATGGCAATTTTTGTTATAAAAATCCCATCAATGTATAAATGGAAATCAAGATAATCTGTAAAGATTAAATTGTTGAGCGATGCTTTGTAACGGTCAAACTGTTCTTTGTTTCCTGTTATCTTTGTGCCATCAAGGTCTTTGTCGCCTATGTCTTTGGCTTCTATAAACCCAACAGGAATATCCTTTTTGGTTAGGATAAAGTCAGGTGCTCCACATGATTGTCTTTTAGGTTCATTGGTCGCTCTGATTGTTGGGATTAAACTTTCTAATAGTTGTTGCAAATCACCTCGAAAAGTATGTTCGGTGGCATTTCCAAGTTTATAGCGTTTATTTATGTTGTCAATGTATTGGTCTAAAGTCATTTGTTTTGTTCTCAAAGTTGCTGATCAAAGTTAGCTTTTTCTGTCTGCGCATTTGTACGTTGTCGGGTTAATAAAATAACTGCTAGCCTCATTCTTTAATTGTACTCTACTTTTATATTCCAGTCTGTTTTGTCTTCCAGAAAAGATACGAATTCCTGAGTGAGGGTAAATCCTTTTCCGGTGGATAAAAGCTCCACCTGAATTTCTGGATCCTGGTCTATAAAAATAAGGCTCAATGAAGTGGAACCCTTGTTGCCTTTGAGATTGGTTTCTAAAAAGCTGATTACTTCTTTGCTGATTTCTGATGCCGGAATCTGAATTTTTAATTGCTTTGTAAAATTGGACTTAATAGTTTCTGCCAGACAAATGGAAGAGATCTTAAAGTCAAATCCACCATTGTATCGCTGTTTGAAAAAGCCTGTGATAAATACAGAAGCCCCCAATTGCAGAATAGATGAAAATCGCAGGTAGTCTTCAGAAAATAACACCAGTTCCATTTTGCCACTGTAATCTTCCAGTGCGAAACTGCCGAATTTGGTTCCGCTTTTGGAAATTCTATGTTGTGCATCGCTCACCAAACCCATGATACGGAAAGTAGCATTTGAACTTATCTTTTCCGCCTCCTGTTCTTTATACTCATTGACATAGGCAATTTTTGCAATGCCATAATGTTTCATTTCAAACTTATAATCATCCAATGGATGCCCACTGATATAGATACCAGTCACTTCTTTTTCAAAGTCCAGTTGTACTACCAGTGGCCAATGCGGGCAATCGGGGAGTTTTGGTTTTTGTACTTCCATCACTTCGCTCAGATCGCCAAAAAGAGTATTGGTATTGTTTTGAGATTGAGACTGGCTTACCTGCCCGTATCTAATAATCTTTTCTAATCCAGTGGTGATATCCGTGGGGGGTGTAAAGAAATATTGGGCACGATGCAATTCGGTAAAGCAATCGAAGGATCCTGCATAGGCGAGGCTTTCCATTGTTTTTTTATTCACGGTGCGTTGGTTTACCCGTTTTACCAGATCGAAAATGGAATCGAAAACGCCTTTAGCATTTCGTTCTTCTATAATGCTTTCCACGGCTGCTTCGCCCACGCCTTTCAATCCACCAAGTCCAAAACGAATTTCTTTGTTTTTGTTTACAGCAAATCCTTTTAGCGATTCGTTGATATCGGGCCCAAGCACCATTATGCCCATTCGTTTACACTCTTCCATAAAGAAAGTGATTTTTTCCAGAGACCCGGCGTTGTTCAATACAGCGGCCATGTATTCGCTTGGGTAGTGTGCTTTCAGATAAGCCGTTTGGTAAGCCACAAAAGCATAGCAGGTAGAGTGAGATTTGTTGAAAGCGTACTGTGCAAAAGCCTCCCAGTCGGTCCATATTTTTTCAAGTGTTTCTTCCGGATGTCCCTTCTGAACTGCACCTTCCAAAAATTGTTTTTTCATTTTGTCCAGGGTGGACTTTTGCTTTTTACCCATAGCTTTTCTAAGCACATCCGCATCACCCTTACTAAAGCCTCCTATCTTTTGACTGAGCAACATTACCTGTTCCTGATAAACGGTAATGCCATAAGTATCCTTTAAGTATTCTTCCATTTCAGGCAAATCATAAATCACTTCTTCTCTGCCGTGTTTTCTGTCAATGAAGTTTGGGATATAGGCAATGGGACCCGGACGATACAAAGCGTTCATGGCAATCAGGTCATCAAATCTATCAGGTTTTAGCTCACGCAAATATTTTTGCATACCAGCACTTTCAAACTGAAAAGTGCCATTGGTTTCTCCTTTCTGATAAAGTTCATAGGTTATCTTATCATCCAATGGAATATCGTCAATCACTATATCCAAGCCATAATTTAGCTTGATCAGTTGCAGCGCATTCTTAATAATGGTCAGGGTTTTCAGACCCAAAAAGTCCATCTTGATTACGCCAGCTTCTTCTATCACACTGCCTTCTATTTGTGTTACCCACAAGTCGGAATCTTTGGCGGTGCTTACGGGCAATAAGTCGGTTAAGTCTTGAGGCGCAATGATGATGCCGGCTGCATGTATGCCGGTGTTTCTTACTGAGCCTTCCAGTATTTCTGCCTCATGAAGCACTCTGCTCTGCAAATCATTACCATTATAAATTTCTCTGATGCGCTTCACATTTTCCAGGTCATCTGTACTTAATGCTTCCTTTTCCAACAAAGATTTTTCACCTTCCTTAGATTGTTGAAGTGGGGCATGAAGCACCCTTTTTAAAGAAATCCCAGGTTTTTCAGGAACTAATTTTGTCAACGCATTTGATTCTGGCAAAGGCAGATCCATGACACGGGCAACGTCCTTGATGCTCATTTTGGCAGCCATGGTACCATAAGTGATGATTTGTGCCACCTGGTTTTTGCCATATTTCTGAACTACATAGTCTATCACTTTCTGGCGGCCTTCATCATCAAAATCTGTATCTATATCGGGCATACTCTTTCTGTCGGGATTGAGGAATCGCTCAAAAAGGAGGTTGTATTTTATGGGGTCGATATTTGTAATTCCAATACAATAGGCCACCACCGAGCCTGCAGCGGAACCACGTCCGGGACCAATGAATACGCCTGTGTCCCGACCAGCCTTAATAAAATCACTCACTATCAGAAAGTAACCGGCAAAACCCATTGTTTTGATAGTGAAAAGCTCAAAGTCAATACGTTCCTGAACTTCTGGCGACAATGAGCCATATCGTTGTTGAGCTCCTTCAAAAGTGAGACATTTAAGATACTCCCACTGATTTAAAGAATCCGCTAGAATCAAATCTCCTTTTTCAGTGTGCTGATCGGTATTGTGAATTTTGAAATTATCGGGAATGGGGAAATTGGGGAGTAGAATACTGCGTTTCAGATCCAGCAATTCTATTTTATCTACAATGGCATTTGTATTGTCAATAGCCTGAGGAATATCCGCAAATAAGGTGGACATTTCCTGGGTGGTTTTAAAATAAAACTGATCGTTGGCAAAAGCAAAACGCATGTTTTTCATGTTCACATCATCATCGGAAAAGTCTCCGCGATAGGCGGGCGTGGACTGCTTTTCACCAGTATTGATACAAAGTAAAATATCGTGTGCATTGAAATCTTCCTGGTTCACATAGTGCGAATCATTACTGGCAATGATGGGTACGTTGTACTTGGCCGCAAACTTAATCAGCACGGCATTTACTTTTTCCTGGTCCGGAATTTCGTGTCGTTGAAGCTCTACATAAAAGTCTTCTCCAAACAAATCCAGCCACCATTTGAATTCTGTCTCCGCTGCTGTTTCTCCATTTCTTAATATGGCCTGAGGTACGGAAGCACCCAAACAACAGGTGGTGGCAATGAGTCCTTCGTGGTATTGCAGAATCAATTCTTTGTCTATACGGGGATACTTGCCATAAAGCCCTTCAATAAAGCCCAGTGAAGTGAGCTTGGTCAAATTTTTATAACCTTGTTCATTTTTTGCCAACAGAATCTGATGGAATCTTTTGTCCTTTCTATCCTTGGTAAATGTTTTTTGATGCCGGTCTTCCACTAAATAAAATTCGCAACCCACCACCGGTTTCACTTTGGGTTTGCCATTTTCATCTACATGCTTATAGGCTTCTGCCACAAACTGGAACACGCCATACATATTTCCGTGGTCGCTAATGGCTAAGGCAGGCATACCGTCGGCAATGGCTTTTTTGTAAAGGCTGCCAATGGGGGCGGCTCCATCCAAAAGTGAATATTGAGTATGGACGTGTAAATGCGAAAATTTCATGGATTAATCTTTTATTATCTACTAATCTTAAAAACAGTCAACCGGAAGTAAAAACTCTACGTAGAGTGGTCTTTAATAATCCGATTTGCAATCTGCAAAAAATTTCTATTTCAAACCAAACTCTTTATACACATTCGCCGGCAAGAATACCTAAAACGATGGTCAAGGCTCAATTTGAGGAATTATCCACAACCCAAAGAAGCTAACAAAATCATCTCTCAATTTGTTTGTTTTCAGAATGAAGCCGTGCTAATTTATACCGATAAAAGAAACAAATCGAAATAAGAATAAATAAAATGAAACAGTAGTAATAAGAATCATTAATTTTATAAGGATAAAAATTTGTTTCACAGAGAAGTTATTGAAAAATGGACAAAAGAAGAGAATTTATAAAGAAAGCCATGATGCTTTCAGGTGCCGCCGGATTTTCAGCTGTCATTCCCGAATCTATACAAGCAGCATTAACCATTGATCCTAAACCGGGTAGTAGTTTTTTGGATGCAGAGCATGTAGTCATACTGATGCAGGAGAATAGATCTTTCGATCACAGTTTTGGTACTTTGCAGGGGGTGAGAGGATTTAATGACCCTCGTGCTATAGATTTGCCAAATGGGAATCCGGTTTGGTTTCAGGAAAATGAGGAAGGGGAAACCTTTGGTCCTTTCAGATTGGATATAAAGAATACAAAAATTACCTGGATGGGCGACCTGCCGCATTCCCGTGCCAGTCAGGTAGATGCGCACAATAATGGGAAGTATGATAACTGGCTGCCTTCAAAAAAATCTGGCAACAAAAAATATGCAAATCTGCCGCTTACTATGGGCTATTATACTCGCGAAGACTTGCCCTTTTATTATGCTTTGGCGGATGCTTTTACAGTTTGTGATCAAAATTTTTGTTCAGCAATGACCAGTACCACGCCCAATCGTTCTATGTTTTGGACGGCTAATATCCAGAGTGAGGAAAATGGATTACCCAAAGCTAATATCCGGAATACAGATTATGCTCATGCAAAACATAAATGGCCCAGTTTTCCCGAGCTTTTGTCAAAGCATGATATTGATTGGAAATTTTATCAAAATGAAATTACTTGTGGCGGAGGATTTAAGGGTGAGGAAAGATCATGGCTGGCAAATTTTGGATGTAACCTTCTTGAGTTTTTTGCCGCATACAATGTGAAGTTCGCCCCTATGTATATTCAGGGTCTTCAAAATCAGGTGATTGCACTACAGGCAGAAATAGAAAATGTACAGACCGCTAGTCCTGGAGAAACCGAAAGCGATAAAACCAAAGCAGCTATTCAAAATAAGCAAAAGGCCTTGAATAAGGCTATGGAAGAGTTGAAGCACTGGAACATGGCGAATTTTGAAAAATTATCAGATGCACAAAAGCAGTTATTTGCAAATGCATTTGTTACGAATATCAATGATCCTGAATTTAGAAAATTGACCACTCTGCAATATGATGATCAGGGAAAGGAACGCGAATTGAAAGTGCCGGCTGGAGATATCTTTTATCAGTTTCGCAAAGATGTGAAGGAGGGGAAATTGCCTACTGTTTCCTGGATGGCTGGTCCACAAAACTTTTCCGATCATCCAAGTGCTCCCTGGTATGGTGCCTGGTACCTTTCCGAAATAATGGATATTTTGACCAAAAATCCGGATGTCTGGCGAAAAACGATTTTTATTGTTACTTATGACGAGAACGATGGGTATTATGATCATATACCTCCTTTTTCCATTTCGGATAATAAAACCCCGGGAACAGGGAAATGTGCACCCGCCATGGATACCGAAAAGGAATTTGTGCGACTGAAAAATGAATTGATGCAGGGGATACCTGAAAAGCAAGCCCGTGAAGCACCGATTGGTTTGGGATTCAGAGTTCCAATGATTATTGCTTCCCCGTGGAGCAGGGGTGGAAAGGTCTGTTCACAGATTTTTGAACATACGTCCACACTACAATTTTTAGAAGTTTTTTGTAGTAATAAGTTCAATAAGAAAATTCATTTTGATAATATCAATCCATGGCGCAGATCCATCAGTGGCAATCTTACGTCCTCGTTTTCTATTTTTAAAAATGCACCAGATCGATCCCTAGCCTTTCTGAATCGAAATAAATTTATCGAAACAATTTATAATGCAAAATTCAGGAATGAACCAACTGGGTTTAATAAGGTGGGGGAAAATGATTTGAAAAATGGTAACTTATTAGAATGGTTGCCTGAGCAAGAACCAGGAACCCGACCTGCCTGTGCACTGCCTTATCAGCTTTTTGCTGATGGGAAACTGGATGTAAACAAAGAGCAATTTTCTATTAACATGGAAGCCTCAAGCGAACATTTTGGGGCAAAAGCCGCTGGTGCACCTTTCAGAGTATATGCAATAGGAAATCATAAAGCATTGGCAGACAATAAGAAGTTTGAGCTAAATCGGAACTGGAACTATTCGGTAGCAGCAGGTAATAAACTATCCGATCAATGGCAACTTGCTGATTTTGAACGGCAGCAGTATCAGTTAAGACTCTATGGGCCTAATGGTTTTTTTAGAGAGTTTAAGGGAGATCGGTACGATCCTGATATTTCTGTTTTTTGTGGATATCAAAACCAAAATGGCCTTACTGGAAATATCGAGATATTGATTTCCAATGAAATGAATCGAGATATTACTATTGAAATCAAAGACAGAAGCTATGGCAATGCCACTGTTTTACACAACATCCCGGCAGGAAAGAATGAATTTCGAATTGTTTTGAACCTGAAAAAATCTTCTGGATGGTACGATTATTCCATAAAATTGGCAGGCTTCGACAAATTTAGCCAAAAATTTGCAGGACATGTTGATACAGGATTGGACAGCAATACGGATCCTGCTATGGGAAGAGTGAAATAGTCTTGTTTCGGCTTTATTGCTGTTCTGGCGAGTGGATTGTCCGGGAAAAGATGAGTGATTTGATTTGTAAAATGTTGTTTATTATTTATTTAAGACTTATTTCAAAACAATTTTCATTCTGCACAATATTGTTTCCTGAAATGCGTTTATAAGTCTTAGTAATCGGTTCCCACTGGAGCCTTAAATCATAAACCAAAAAAAGATTTAGTTATATATGGTTCGTGTGAGTTTTTTAGGATTAATATTCTTTTTATATATAAATACTTGTTTTGCTCAACTAAGCCCAATCAGACAGGCTGGGCAAACATCATCTCAAGCAAGAGCAACTACCGCTCAATCCAAATATTCCGCTGAAGAAGAACGCATTATTGCTGAAATTAACAGTTCAGGAATGATAAAAAATAATTCTGCCAAAGAAAGTCTTTTGGAGGCTGCAAAACAGTTTTTTACACCTTTGAGTGTTCAGGTTAAATATGCTACTTTGTTACAGATACTTCCGGGAATGCTTACCAATGTAAAGCTTTTGGAAGCTATAGATGACTGGTATGGAACCAGATACAGATATGGTGGTACTTCTAAAAGCGGTATTGATTGTAGCGCATTTGTACGAGCAGTGTACAAAGTGGCTTTTGGAATCGATTTACCTAGAACAGCAAGAGAACAATTTAATTATGCCAACGAAGCCATTTCAACTGCTTATCTGAAAGCGGGAGATTTGCTTTTCTTTAATACCAGAGGTGGGGTTTCGCATGTAGGAGTTTATTTAGGCAATAATAAATTTGTACACGCTTCTTCCAGTCATGGTGTGACCGTTAGTGGGTTAAATGAAAAATATTACTCTACCAGATATTTGGGAGCCAAAAGAATTGATCGGGCAAATTCTGAGTCAGAAAATTAGTAGTAGCTATTTGAATATTTATTTTTAGAAGCCCCTTTTTGGGGCTTTCTTATTATTGAAAAGGAGGAGAATTGTCTTTTTAGAAATAGAAAATTGTAGGTTTAAAATATTTAATACTTACCTTCCAATGGTTACGTTATTCTTAAACTAAATTTTTTGTTATGCCAATTGTAAAAGTAGTTGAAGTCATTGCCACTTCAGAAGTAGGAATTGATGATGCTGTGAGGCAAGCCGTTGCGGAAGCCTCCAAAACCATTAGAAATATTGATTCGGTGTATGTACAAGATATTAAAGCGCATGTGAAAGATGGACAGGTTACCACTTTTGGGTGTGTTTGCAAAATATCCTTTCGGGTGGATTAGTCACATACTGCCAGATCATTACTGAATTTGGAAGCCAAGTGCTTCCATTTTTTTTGCAATGATTGAGTCAATTTTTTGTATCTAAACTCATATTCACATATACAACCTTATACTTGTTTTGAGGCTTTCTAAATATATTGCTGACAGAAAGACCCAAGGCTCCGATACCTGTAGCTATGGCCATATTTCTTATATCTCTTTGAGAAAAAAGAGGTTGATATTTCTGTGTGAGCCCGTTAAAAACATTTAGAAAGTCGTAGCCAAAACCTCCGATGGCGGCGTAAGTCCCCAATTTTCTTAGGTACCCGTTTCGATATTTTATTTTTGGCGTTAATACATATTTGATATCGGCATAATGAATGGGCAAAATATAAGTAGTGAGGGTATCGTAGCTTATTGTTCCTATCAGATTTACATATCGATACACGTTAAAATATCTAAGATAAATACTGTCATTGGCTACTTTGTCTATCAGGGCGTCATATTGGCGGCCATCTTTGGTGATCATCGAAATGTCTATACCTGCGTAATAACTTTTTACCGTAATCCCATTTCTTTTTTTGACAGAAATAAAATCGGGTGCCTGTGCTGACACAGACAAGGAAAGGGGACACAGAAAAAAAATCAATAGCAGTCTGAACATTAAGACTAAGGTAAACTATAAACAATTCCGGATGTTTATGGATTTGTTAAAGCAATAAGAAATTTAGGGGTTACAAAAGACCTATCCGTTTGGCGAAATCAGGGTGCAGATAGGGTTTCAAATCACTAAAGGGAATCCAAAGCTTTATCTGCCCCATGGCGTACGCTGCAATTTCGTATGGTGTGTATATGAAACCAATTCCAGTACTGGTGATATAGAAATTATCATTTACCGGAATCTTATCTACAAACAATTGATTACTCAACAAGTCCGATGCTTTGATCTGATACTTTTTGCGATAGCTTTTATCCAATAGTCCGCTAAGAATGGAACTATCCATTGTGAGGATATCATTTAATTTCAATCGTTTTTTCTGCTCAATATCATAGCAAAATACATTGGTTCCATAATTCCCATGTGCGCCGCCAGTATATTCATAAACATACAGGCTAAATGAAACAAAATTGTTATCCAGGAAAATAATATTGCCTACGTTATCATATTCCCTATTTAAAAAATAATGCTCCTCATCCGGTGCTGTATTTACGCCAACCAAACTGCTGTCCACATCAGCTTTGTATTCTGATACGTATTCCTTTGCAATAGCATGAAGCGTTTGGCCAAGATTTAACGAACTATATTTTTTATTGCCTTCTGCCATGATTTTTTTAAACTGACCATTTAGCCAATTTGCTTCCTCCGAAGTGCCGGATGCTTCTGTCATAGCTATTGAAATCCGCAGCATGGGAGTATCCTTTTTAAATCCAAGATATTGCGCTGAATCGTAAACTCCAATACCAGCAAATTGCAAGCTATTGATGGTCTTTCTTTCTTTTAGCTCAAAAGGATAACTTTTCTTTCTGTCTGCACTGGTCCAAACTCCTGTTAAGCTGCTATCGCTGATGAATACTGAAAGATTTGCAGACAAACCATCTGAATTAGCAACTTCTTCAAATAAATATATACTATCACTGTCTTCCTGTTCCCAATCTTTTATCAAGAAAATGGGTTCCCCTTTTTCTACATAATAGTAATTGGCATCTATATTATTATGATACTTTAAAAAGTTCATCACTACCTGTTTTCCTGCAATAGTACCTTCCAATGTTTTATAGAGAAATGCGTTTTTGGTAAACGTGCCGGTATTGGGTGTCATTGTTGCCGTATTATCTAATGCAGGCTTTTGGGTATCCTCGTTTTTGCAGGCAGTAAAAAGTGAAATAAAGAAAATAAGAAATAAATATGCACGGGTCATAGTGAAAAGGTTTTTGTTCTGGGTTTCAAAATTACAATGACCTGCTTAACTTTGGCACTAAATTTTTTTTGTTTGAATATTTGTATTCTGCATTGGGAAAGAGAGTCTTTCTACAAAAGATCCATCTGGTTTTTCACAATAGCAATGGCAAGTAGATGTAGCATTTTCTTAATTCTAACTTTATTGTTCGCAAGTGTTGCCGGAGTTGCTCAGGTAAGAGACTCTGTGTATGTTTCGGTGGAGGATACTGCTTTTGTCCGATATGGTAAATTTGAGCAGGTGTCGCCTTCGCAAATACAAATCGGCGATCATGCTCCTACCACTTCGATGACCTCTGTGCATACCCTTATAAATACTGTTCCTGGGGTTAGAATGGAAGAAAGATCTCCAGGCAGCTATCGGCTAAATATGCGGGGTAGTTCATTGCGCGCTCCGTTTGGAGTAAGAAACGTGGATATTTACTGGAATAATATACCTCTTACCGATCCTGGAGGTAGTACCTATTTCAATCAGGTGGCCTATAATAATTTCACCTCAATGAACTTTGTTAAAAGCACCGCTTCCACCATTTATGGGGCTGGTACTGGAGGACAAATTTTGATTGAGCAAATGCCAACCAAACAAAATGAAGCCTCTCTGGAGCTTATTGGTGGAAGTTATGGATTGAAAACAATGTTAGCTTCAGGGAACATAGTTCACCATCAAGCGAGACATAAGCTTACTTATGCCCATAATCAAACCGAAGGATATCGAGTGCAATCTGACATGCTGCGCGATAATTTGTCTTGGGTGAGCGATTTTAAATTGTCGCCTACCCATCAGCTTACTGCCAGTGTGCTATATGCCAACTTGTATTACCAAACTCCCGGTGCGCTTACATTGGCTCAATATGAGGCCAACCCCAAAGCCGCCAGACCCGCTTCAGGAATTTTTCCATCGGCAGAAGATGCAAAGGCTGCTATCTTTCAGGATAATCTGACCGGCGGGCTTACTCTAAAGAATAAATTTTTTTCCAGCATCATTTCCTCTACAACTGTTTATGGTTCTTACAATAATATTAAGAACAGTGCCATCAGAAATTATGAAAAGAGAGTTGAGCCACATTTTGGCGGTCGGCAATTGTTGGGATTTTCTAAGAAGTTTAAAAGTGGAAGCTGGTTAAACATACATGCAGGTGCGGAAATCAGAACCGGGCAATTTAGTATTAAAGTATTTGGCAATAAAGTAGGCAAGCCAGATACCTTGCAAACGAATGATAAAGTAGCGACATCGACCTATAATTTATTTACGCAGTTTGTTTTTTCTACCCCTAATAAATGGACCGCTACTGCAGCAATCAGATACAATAAAATTAAAACAGCCTTTACCAGGTTGAGCGAAAACCCTGCCTTGCAACAACCTTTTTCATTTAGTAGTGAATGGGTGCCGCGTGTGGCATTAACAAAAAGTTTTGGCCACCAGTTGAATCTGTCGGCTATGATAGCAAAGAGTTTTTCTGCTCCCACCATTGGAGAGCTGTTGCCGTCCACAGGAATTATTAATACCTCCTTGCAGGCGGAAAAGGGTTGGAACTATGAGTTGGTTCTAAATTCGCAAGCGGTAGCAGGGCTTAGTCTAGAAGCATCACTTTTTAGTTTCAGACTAAGGGATGCCCTGGTTCAAAGAAGGGATAATGCAGGAGCAGATTATTTCATAAATGCCGGAGGTGCCAGACAAAATGGGGTAGAGCTGTTTGCTTCCTATGCCTATGTTCAAGTATCATCAGGTTATCCACCAGGGTACTGAACTGATACTTCACATTTTCCACAAAAGCACCAAAAAGCAACTTGCTGCCATTCACCACATGCTGCCAGGCCTCGCCCCAGCCGGTGGTTTTGTAGATCACATAGCCAATCACCGCTATCAGGGCTATCACCCCGGCCACCACCCAGGTAATGGGGTTGGCCCACAGTGTAGTACTTAAAAAGGTACTGGCTGCCGCCCACCCATTGGTAGCCACTGCTACTATACCATCCCATATCGCCTTTGTTTTTTGTGCAGCTACCAGTCGGTTTGTCCACAGGTAGTTTAGCATTAGTTTAGTAGCCACAATACCCAGAATGGTCGCCAACCCTACCATGTAGGGGTTCCCTTCTCGCACTTTAGTGGCCATCCATTCAAACTTATCTGCCACCCATTTCACCGTATCGGCAATGCCGCCCAGCACTATGTTCACCAGGCTCAACACGGGTGTAAGCACCGTCATCAGCAGGCCGCCTCCTTTTATGGCAAATGCCTGCAACCTGGCCCACATTTCTTCTATTTCCTGCATCCCACTTTTGCTTAGGTTTAGGGCGGCATCTATTTCGCCTGCACTGCCTTGCACATCCTTCATCATGCTGCCCAGTTTGGCCGGGTCGCTCACCATAGCGGCTATACCCTGTTTGGCCTGTGCATCTCTTAGGCCTACGCTTTCCAGGAAATTCGATTTCTGCTCATCACTCATCCCTTTCATCCTGCCCTGCAGGTCGCCCATTATTTCTTCTATTTGCCGCATCGACCCCTTTTTGTCAAAAATGGCAATACCGGAGCCTTTCAGCTTGTCTTTTATTTCTGTGAGCTTCCGCTCATCCTTCACCTCGCCTTTCAGCACTTTTTTAGAGTAACTGTCATTGATACCAATGTCGGCAACAAATTTTAGTTTCTGCCCCTGTGTCATTCCCTGCATTTTTTCGGACACCGATTTCATAATGGTATCAAAACTTTTCAGGCTGTCTTTGGCATTAAAGATCTGCACCCCCTCTTTGGCCAACCCCTGCTGCACATCGCTTTTGCCAAATGCCGTAAACACGTTTTGCATCAACACACTGGCATCTGCCGCCGAGGCCACTTTGGTGGTCATATACGAAAACAGGCCAGTAGCCTGCTTCCACTCTATACCCAGGTTTCCTGCCGAAGCTATCAATCCAGGCATATAACTGGCAAAGTCCGAAAACTCTCCAGCACCCACTCGTTTGGCGGCTAAAAAGGTATTCAGCACTTCATCTGCCGACACACGGCTATCATTCAGTATAGATTTGGTAGAGGCAAGGGCTTTGCTCACCACGTCCAGATCGGCTCCGGTGGCTTTAGCTCCTTTCAAAGAGGTTTCAAATATTTTTAAAGACGGGTTCACCTCACCCACCACACTTAGTATAGATTCAAAACTCTGGGGCACCTTGCTCATTTCGGCACCATATTTTTGCCCCAAGTCCACCAGCTCTGTCTTTAGCCCGGCCAGTTTTTCTTTAGATAGTTCGGCAGTCACGTTCACCTTTGCCATGCCGTCATCAAAGTTTAGGGCTGCTTTACCAGCCACGCCTATGGCCGTAGCCGCCAGCACCAACGGGTTAGTAACCACGCTGGCACCAGGTATGGCGTCAAACGCTTCCTTCCCCCATTTCTTTATCCGGCTACCATTGATGGTTTCCAGCTTATTGATGTTTCTTTCCAGCTTATGTATTTCGCTGTTGTAGGTGCGTATGTCTTTTAGGTTCTTGGCAGGTATCCAGTCCCGCTCCGCTCGCAACAAGTTTAGTCTTTCGCGCAGAGCACCCACAGCTCCGCCTGTTTCTTTCAGTAATCCGGCAGTTTCCAGGCTCTGTTTTTCCAGCCTGGCAAATTTGTCAAGCGTTCTGTCAGAGGCAACACCAATATTTTGTAATTTCGTGCTGAGATTTTCTTGAAGCGAAAGTGTATATTGTAAAATATCTGACATGCTGGAACTATTACTTACAATCTTCTTTATTTGTTTTGTAGCCTACCTTTTTATCATTTTCACAAGGCATGCTGTCAAATTGTTGTTTATCGTTGCCGCTATTCCCTTTTCCTTTTTCAGCAACTACAAGTCCTGCTCCCGAAAGGATAAGCTGCTTTGGCAAACAGCAGGCCTGCTGTTTTTGTTGGCAGGCCTGCTATTGGGACTTTTTCTTTTCATTCGTTAAATACTACTGGTATGGAATATCACATGAACTTCTGGGGCTTTCTTTTTTTGGTGCTGATAGTCATCGGGTTTATTCGATGGCTGTATCAAATGTTTTTTGAGTAAGCACTTATTTTCCTGCTTCTTTTTTTCTCACCCATATCAGTTCATTGTACCGCATTGCCCATTCTTCGTCGCTGAGGATATCGGGATCCAGATGAAAATAATATCGGATCATGGCATTGGCAATGCGCAGCCACTCCTTTTCTTCATCCACTATGGCCGTATCCTCTATAGCTTTACCAGCACACTTTCTTTCACCTCTATCAGCTCGGCTATCTTACCCGATGCGCTCAGGAACAAGGCATCATCGGTTTTTATTTCTTCATCGCCCGCCAGCCAGCATCCATTTAGGATTATTTCGTTGAATTTAATCGGGTTGCTGCTCACTACCGAGCTCGCATAAGACAGGGTCTTGCGGTCTGGTCTTTTCAGGTAAGCCTCTTTGCCATCCACGGAAATCTTAAATACATCCCCGTGCTTCGCTTTCCAGTCCGCTATCATTTTAGGCGTTACCGCCCCTGTTGCTACATTCTCTTCCATCTGTGTGTTGTTTTTTTATTGATTATTGAAAATTGAAAATTCACCATTCACCATTCACCATTCACCATTCACCATTCACCATTCACCATTCACCATTCACCATTCACCATTCATCAAGCCACTTTCAGCGCAATGAACGGTAAGGTCACATCCATCACCTTATCGCCCTGTTTGGTTTCCGGGCCATGCTCGGTAAAGTATATGCCTGTAATCACGTTCAGGTTAGGAGGCACCCCTTCGCTGGGGTTGCCAAATGTGGCCGTAGCCGTGGTGCCCCGCAGCTCCAGTATATCTCTTTTTGGTGCCGCGTTCAGTAGCTTATAATAGCCTGCCAGGGTCACGGTTATTTCACCCTCGTAGGTCTTGTTGCCGCTCTGTATGCTGTGCGGCTCGCGGCCCTTGGCGTGCTTGGGTTCACGCTCTATCTTGCTTTTCCATTTCAAAGCTTTTATATCTACTACGTCCTTACCCGCCAGTATCAGTTCCAGATCGGCAAATTCGTAATCTCTGCTGTCAAACATTTTTTTTAATTATTAAGGGTTAATTATTAATTGTGAATTGTGAATGGTTAATGGTTTGATATTTAATAATTGAAAATTGATCATTGATCATTGATCATTGAATATTGAATATTTAATATTCATCATTAGCAATTAACCATTAGCAATTAATTATTGATTTTCATACACCGCCGTAAATCCCAGGAACACATCTATGTATTTGGCATAGCCAAACGGCCTCACCCTTATCTTCACCACTATCTTGCTGGTGCTTACCACATTTTGGGCAGGGTCTATCAGGCATTCCACTCCACGGTCGCCATTCTTCAGGTCGGCACTCAGCTCCCCATTGGCACTCATCTGGTTGGCAATGGCCACTTCCACATTCGCCTGCCAGCTTTTTATAAAACCCTCCGGCAGGGTGCCGTCTTTGTTTATAGCCACCTCATCGTTCAGCTCGTTCAGCAGCGTTTGATAAGCTATGCGATATGCCTTGTCAATGGTTCTGCGTCGGGGAATCAGGCTGTAATCGTCCAAATCCGGGGCCGCCAAAAAGTCGTTGTTGAAGAAGTATCCGCTTCGGTCCACAAAGGTCCTAAAGGTGATATACCCCTTAGCATCCACCGTTTCAAAATCGGCCACTTCCACGGCTTTGTTTCCCACAAACAGGGTCACGGGTTGCACCGCGCCATCCTTCACCCTGGCTATGCTGCGTTGTACTGGGCTCACAGATATTCTGCCCATCAGCGTGCCCAGGCTGGCTCCCTTACTGTCGCTCACCGTATCGCCTATCATAATGCCTACACGGTTGTGCGTGGCGGTTCTTATGTCCACCAGGTCTATCACATTATTGTCAAACCCTGCACCCTCCACTATCGCAAACAAAGGGGCATAGCGGCTCACCGTAAAGTACTCACAAAGCGTTTGTGCATTGGCCTTGGCCAGCCACACATCGGCATCCAGTCCGGTGGTGATGGTAGGCGTGTAGCCAATGGCAGGTTTGCGGCCAAAAGCTATCCAACGCAGTCTGCCCTGGGCAGCCGTCAGTAGTTTTTTGCCATAGTCCTGGGCATTGTCGGCCATATCACTCAGCTTCACCGTGTCCACCACACCCATGATCCAGGTTTCCACATCGGCCTTTGCCTCATTGTAGAACTCCTTCACATACTTGTAGATGTAAGGGTTATTGCCCTCGGTAATGCCCAACCCCACCAGGCTGTCAAAGTTTTTTATAATGTAAGGAGTGGCCAGCGCAAAAGTGCTGGGCACGGCCACACCCGTAAGCACCGCTCCTCCCACACCATCGGGCATGGGCGTGGAGCTTCGCAACGCCCCGTTTTCAAAATAGAGTTTTACGCGAGGTAACATAATTATTTATTGTTTTTTTTAGTTGTAGATTTCCGTCCTGATCCCTCTGAGCTTGTCGAAGGATCTCCTGAGCCTGTCGAAGGATCTCCTGAGCCTGTCGAAGGATCTTCTGAGCTTGATTCCTCTGAGCTTGTCGAAGAACGATAATGCCCCTTCACGGGCTCTGTTTCCTTTAGCGTACTGGTTTGGTGCAATCGGGCATCCCCTTCCTGGTGAAAGAGCATCCCGTCCGCCGTTTCAAAACATTCCTTACTGCCCGGATAACTGTCAAAATATTCCTGTACCTTATTCTTTGCCATATTTATGGTTTTAAGTTTTTATAATAACCCCCTGTAGCTTACCAAGGAGGGGAGGGCTAAAAGGAGTTCACCCTGTTCAACCACCCTGTTCTAAACTTTGCCTGTCCTGGCTGGTGGCTCAGTTGGGTCAAAAAAATTGTTCTTTCTCTTTTCAATGCGTCAAACAGTGTTTTAGCATCCCTGCCATTAATGGTAGTTAGCGTTACGGCACCCACCACACCATCGGCTGTTATGCCGCATATTTTTTGCAAGGCTTTCACCCCACGGTTGCCACTGTGCACCGTGTAGTCGTACAGCAGTTCGGCCAGTCGTTGGTTCATGATTCCCGAACCTTTGATCCGGCTCCAGAACTGTTCTCTGTAATAATCCTGCACCGCTGCCTCCACCGCCATGTCGTTCACCACCTGGTTGTAGCGAAGGGGTTGGTACTTTTTCAGCAATCCCCATCCCCGCCAGCCGGGGTGCATGTTGCGGGCAATCCCCATATAGGTTTCGCCACCACGGTCGCCAGCCACATGGGCATAGCCACCTTCATATTTTTTGGTTCGGTTATATGCTGCTAAAAAATCGGCCATCTTCTATTTTGATTTTTGTGGTTAAAAGAGTGCAGCCTTGCGGCCACACCCTTCTTATAACCAACATCTAAACACACCGCATCAAACAAGTATTACGATTGAGCACTTATAATGGCTCCACAACGCCCCGTAGTAAACGGCAACGTCATAAAGTAGTGCCTAAAATTCATCTTATTGGTTTGCGTAATGGTGTCAATGGCGGACGGAGTGAAGTAGGCCTTGGTAATGCCTGATTTCTTCGCCACATTGTTTTTCACAAAAGCAAACGACCCCTGAAAATCGGTTCCGCCTCCTGCAGCACCATAAGCCAGTTTGGCTCCAGCTGCACTGTACAACGGGTTGTTGGCATAAAAATGCAACTCAAAGCCCGCAATCATCGGTGCCGGTTTGCCCACATTGTAATCTATTAGCTGGTTGCCAAAGTTCTGGCGGTCCAGTAGTAGGTTGTTCCAGTGGTCGCTGCAAAGCACCAACACCACTTCGTCATCCACTTCCAACTTCATGGCCGCCCTCAACGCCACCAGGTCATCATACTTCATCTGTCGCTTACCTCCGGCTAGTGTGCCGGTGGTCACCACCACGGGCGTAGTGGCCCCATTGGTTTGGGGAGCTAAAGAGTGAGCTGCCTTGCCATACTTCTTTTTGGCAATGGCTATAGCGTGCGACTTTACCGCATCGTCTATCTTGTTGAACGAGGCACCCACTATCTGATCATCGCTCAGTGTGGTGCTCTTGGTCTGGTACTTGTCCAGCGTCAGCTCTATTTGAGCATGGGTATATACCTGCTCGGCCAGTGCCACCGCGTTGTTGATCAACACATCCGGTTCAAAACTGCTGGTAGGCACATATATTTTATTGCTTTCCGATAGGTCCCCGGCATTGATCACCGACACATCCACATCTAGTTCGGCAATCCCATCCAACCACGGAGCTCTCGCCGTAGAGGACAACTGACGAATAAATCTACTCGACCACACTTCCGGAAAATTCACTAAACTTGGCATCTTATTTCTTTTTTTGTTTATATATTTTTTATAAATTCCTGAGCGGCAAAGGATCTCCTAATCCTCTCACCTCTACCCATGCACCATCTTCTCAAAGGCCGCTTTGTTTTCGGCTCTAAAAGCCAACTGCTCGGCTTCGGTTAGTTTCTCAAACTTTTCAATGGTCATGTCTTCGGCACCTGGTTTCCCTGGATTATCCACCCCATCTGCCAGGCTTTTTTTGCTGGGCAATGCCGCCAGGGTACTGCAGGCCAACGCCTCGTTTTCGGTAGCCAGTTTCAGCCAGTCGGCCTTGGCCGTAGCATCTATCTTACCGGCGTCCACCGCCTCGTTCACCAGCTTTTCCGCCGACAGCTTCTTTTGCGCCATTGCAGCATCCTGCAAGGCTTTCAGCGCAAGCTGGGAGGCACTCAGTTTTTGTTCCGTGTTTTCTAATTGGCTTTTTAGATTACCAATGGCCGTGTTCAAGGTGTTGTCATCCACGCCATCAGCCGGGTTTGTAATGGTTTTATCCAAACCAAGTGCCACCAACGCAGCCACGCTTAGTACTATTTTTTTCATATCTGTATTTTCGGGTTTTGTATATTTCTCTTCAGGATGGGTTATCGGCTTCATGGTTAGTTTTATCGCATCTTCACTCATGGGTTCGGTAGCATCTGCTGCATATAGCCTAATGGCATTGGCATTGGCAGGTATGGCACAAATACTAGCTTCCATCAGCTCGCATCGTACCAGTTCGTACACACCGTCGGCTTGCATTTGCATATCCCCCGGATTAAACAGCACCCCTATCGAGGCTCCGTTTATATACCCCCTATCCACCTTGCCAGCAATGCGGGCAGCATCATTATCTGCCGTATCAAATTCCGACAGTGCAGTAAGCCTGTCTCCCTCCACCTGCACATCGGTCCATTTTCCCAGCACGGCACGGGTACTGCTCCAATGCTCGTCCAGCATCACCGGATTGGCACTAAAACGGCTTAGGTCTATCCCACTGTTTCGCACCCGAAACCCGTAGCTGTTCACCTTGTTGCCGTCATTGAGCGTAAATCTTTTCAAAATTGGATCGTTTTTATAAAAGCCTTCGAATCACAAACTTATAAACCCCTTTTACCGCCGTCAAATAACTGCGCAGACCTTGCGCAAATATTTTCAAAGGGATGATATTAAGGGCAGTTTTGCATTTAAAACCGTTTTAAATGGGGCTTAAAAAAAGCAGAATAAAAGAACTGGCCAAAGACTTCTTTGTACAAAACATGGACGCCACCCAGCAGGAAATTGCCGAAATGTATGGCATCACCACCAAAACCGTGAGCGAGTGGAAAAACAAGGACGACTGGGAAACCGCCCGGCGAGACTACCACGCCTCTCCAGTAAAGATCAAACAACTTCTGCAGGACGAGCTACTAAGCGTGGCACAAGGCAACCAGCCCAAACTGAAAGCCGATGGCGTGAGCAAGCTAATGGCTGCCCTGGACCGTTGCGAACGAAAACTGGATCCCACCGTAGTGCATAAACTGCTAAAAGAGCTGGACAACTTTATTTCCAAACACGACCCGGCCTTCGCCACCCAATGCACCCCTTTTCATAAACTATTTCTTCAACATCGCATCAGCCTGGAGCAATGAGTACCAAAGACAATAAATACAACAAACTACTGGTGGACTACGACAAGCACTGCATCCGCATTGCTCAGGCCACCACTATTGATATTCACGAAACACCCGCCGATAAGCTCCTGCGGATCCACAAACTGGAGGCCAACTACAGCCAGTGGTTCGAATATTATTTCCCCAATTTTGCCAAAAGCCCCTGTGCCTGGTTTCACCTGAAACTAGCTACACAGGTTATCAAAAACCCCATGCTCCGGCTGCTGGCGGAGTGGTACCGCAGTGCCGCCAAATCAGTACACATCTGCCTGGGTCTGCCGCTCTATTTGTACCTGGTAAAAAAGGAGCTGCACTTTATGCTGCTCATTGGCGAAACAGAGCCCAAGGCCAACCAGCTACTCAGTGGCTTGCAGGCCGAACTGCTGCACAACAACCGCCTGAAAAATGATTATGGCGAAAAATGGCAACAGGGCGACTGGGCCAACGGAGACTTTACCACCACCGACGGGGTCAAGTTTATGGCCATTGGCTTTGGCCAATCACCCAGAGGGGTGAGGCAGGGAGCCCAAAGACCCGACTACATTGTGTGCGATGACGTGGACAGCAAAAAACACGTAAACAACGACCGCCTCATGCGCGAAAGCCTGGACTACATCACCGAAGACATTTGGGGCACTTTCGATGCCAAAGAGCAGGGCACCGAACGCTTTGTGTATGCCAATAACAACTTTCACAAAAACAGCATCACCAACCGCCTCAAAACCTACTTTCAGGAGGTGAACACCAAACGCAAACAGCGTAAGGAAAAAACCAACACCCTTTACCATACCATGACCGTGTGTGCTGTAAAAAACCTCACCGACTTCACACCGGAGTGGCCTGAAAAAACATCGGCCAAATACTGGCAACACAAGTGGGAGGATATGCCCCGACGTAGTTTTCTGCGGGAGTACATGCACCAGCATGTGGAGGAAGGCAAAATATTTAAGTTCGACGACATCCAGCATCGTAAATGCCTGCCCCTGCAGCAGTACGATGCTCTTTGCTTTTATGGCGATTTGAGCTACAAAGCTCAGGCCGATTACAAAGCACTTATTCTGGTGGGTAAAAAAGGCAGGGAGTTTCATATACTATTGTCCTACGTGCGGCAAAAAAGCCGTGCCGACTGTGCCGCCTGGCTCTACGACCTGTACGAACAGCACCACCTGAACAATTTCAACATCAGCTACATAATAGAGGGGCTGTTTGCGATGGACGAGTTTGTGAACGACTTTGATACCGAAGGCGACAAACGAGGCTACTACGTGCCCGTACTGGCCAGCAAACGACCCAAAGACAATAAGTATGACCGGATAGAAAGTATGGCCGGATTTTTTGAACGCCGAAATGTGCACTTCAACGAGCAGCAAAAAGACAATGCCGACCAGCAGGAACTGATTAGCCAGCTTCTGGCCTTCGAAAAAGGCAGCAATGCGCACGACGATGGACCCGATGCCCTGCACGGAGCTTTTAGCATTCTAAACGCCTACACCGCATCGGCCACGCACCAGTATGCCTTTGGCGAACGCATCAATCACCATTATTGATGGTGAATGATGAATGGTGAATTAATTTTCAATAATCAATTCTCAAACCTCAAACCTCAAACAATTAACCATTAACAATTAACCATTAACAATTAATAATTAACCATTAATAATTAATCATGTTCCTAACTCCAGCCGAGCTCAAAGATACGATCTACGAATACCAGGTAACCGAAATCACCGAAGGCGATGATACTATTGTAGAAAACGCCATACAAGCCGCTATTGACGAAGTAGCCAGCTACCTCACTGGCAACAACAAAGCCGAGTGGTTCGATGGCCGCCTCCGCTACGATGTGGACGCCATCTTTAGCACCACAGGCAGCAATCGGAGTGCACTGATTTTGGCACACACCAAAACCGTGGCCAAATGGTGGATCATCCTGCTCAGCAACCCCGACATTATTTACGAACAGGTGAAAGAACGCTACGACCGCTCCATTGCCTACCTGGCAAAAGTGGCCAAAGGCGACATCACCATCGGCAGCCTGCCTGTCATCTCCCCACCGGCTCCCGACCCCAACACCGATGACCCCCACGACGGTGGCATCGCCATCTGGGGCAGCCGTCAAAAATTCAATCACGAATAATCTTTGTACAATATGAGCAGAAAATCTTCAAGAACCGCCAGGCTATCTGTGGCCAGCGACAATTTTAAAAAAGAAATGACAGGCCGCATCCTGCCCTGGGATCTTCAGTCCACCTCTCGCATGAGAGCCGACATTGCCGCCTGGCGAAAAGCAGAAAACATGGCACTGGCCGAGGAACCCAAAAACTACTCTCTGCAATTGCTGATGGATCAAATCATCAACGACACACTCACCTATTCCCAAATCCAAAACAGAAAGCAGCAATTGTTCACGTCCTCCTTTAGCCTGGTAAACAGCAAGGGCGATACCGACGAGGAACAAACCGCCCGGCTAAAACAGACGGCCTTGTACCGCGACATTACCAACGAAATTTTGGACGCCGATTACCGCTGGTACAGCCTCATAGAACTGCAAGGCAACCAGCACGAGCTCAAGTGCATTTCCATTCCACGCACCAATGTGCTGCCTCAGGCTGGCGTTTTTTACAAAAACTACCAGGAAGAGGACAACCCCATCAATTACCGAGAGTTGCCAGAGTTTGGCAAATACCTGTTGGAGTTCTCCGGTGGTCAGCACCTGGGACTGCTGAATAAGATAGTACCTCACGCGCTCATGAAAAAATTTGCCCAAAGCTGCTGGAGCGAGCTTTGCGAAATCTATGGCATTCCGCCAAGGGTGATGAAAACCAACACCCGCGACACCGCCCAGCTCACCCGTGCCAAAACCATGATGCAGCAAATGGGCTCTGCCGCCTGGTTCATCATCGACAATAACGAAAACTTCGAGTGGGCCAATGCCATTGCCACTAAGGGCGAAGTGTATGGCGAGCTTATACACCTTTGCAACAACGAAATCAGCATGGCCATTAGCGGAGCCATCATAGGCCAAGACACCAAAAACGGCAACCGTTCCAAAGACGAGTCCGCTCAGGACATTCTTTGGCAGATAGTGCAGGCCGACATGGAAAAAGTGGAGCAAATCTGGAACGCACAGGTCATTCCGGCTTTGCAAAAAATAGGCTGGCTAAAGGGCGATATCCGGTTTCAGTTCGACCCCAGCGAAGACCTGGAACAACTGTTTCAGTTCGCCACCGGCTTGCTGCCGTACAAAAACATAGACAACCAATGGCTGGAAGATAAATTTGGGGTGAAGATATCGGGCGACAAAACCCCCACAGACACTCCGGAAGACAAAGCCCTTAAACTGGCTCAGTTACAAATCATTCAAAATGCCGCCGGTGGACAATACCTTGTATAAACAAAGCCTTTCTTTTGGGCTGCTTCATGCCAGTTTGCAGGCCACCTATGGCCATGCCTGTTGCCCGGCACACCTTAGTAGCGGTGGCGATCGGTTGCGCAAACTCATAAGCCGTGCCCGCAAAGCCTTTGACAAAGCTGCCAGCCACCTGCACAGCACCCGGCAATTTGCCTACGAGGACAAACCCGTGCAGGAGCTGCACCAAGCCATCAACGCCAGTTTGCAGGATGCCCTCTCCGGCAGCATTCTACACCAGGTGCCCGATGTGCTGAGGCAAAAACTGCAAACCGATGTGTTTGTGTTTAGCGGCATGAAAACCTATGCCGAGCTAAAAGAAGCCAGCCAACTGCTCACCACCCCACAGGGCCAGCCAAAACCGTTTAGTCAGTTTGCCGAAGACATAAAAAAACTCAACAAAACCTACAACGAGGACTACCTGCGCACCGAGCACCAGTTTGCAATGGGCAGTGCCCAAATGGCCGCTCAGTGGGCTGAGGTGAACCCCAAAAACGACCTGCAGTACCGCACAGCACAGGATAGCAAAGTGCGTAGCGACCATGCCGCCATGCACGGCATCACCCTGCCGGCCACCGATGCTTTTTGGGACAGCTACTACCCACCCAACGGGTGGAACTGCCGTTGCTTGGCGGTAGAAGTGCTGCCCGGCCAATATGCCCGTTCCATAAGCGATGAGGCTATTGCCCAGGGCGATGCTGCCACCACCCAACCCGACAAAAACGGACGAAACATGGCCGCCATGTTCCGGTTCAATCCCGGCAAACAAGGCGTTGTTTTTCCGCCATCGCATCCCTACTACGCACAGCACTGCGGCAAACACCTGCACCTGCGCGGCTCGGCCAACAGCATTCGCATCACCCTCAACAACGAAAAAGACAAATGCCAGTGGCAACAAAAAACAAAGGATAGTACCCTTGTTTCCCAAAAAATAAAAGAGTACGGCAATGGTGGCAGTATCAACCAGTCAATATTGGTAAACCAGTTGGCCAAGGATTATAAAAATGTATATCAATGTTGCGACCATTTTGCCAAAAACGGGCAACAGACAGAAATATTGCCTAAAGTACACAAAGACGATCCGGCATACCAAAACTTCTTTGGCGACCTTATGGGCACCAAATACGAAGGAAAATGCCCCGACTTTAGGGTAAATGGAAAATATTACGAACTGGAAGGATTTACCACCAATAATTTAGATAAGGCAGTTAATAATATGCTAAAACGAGGACTAAAGCAGGCATCACGAATTGTTATTGAAGATGTCGGCCTTTCAATAACAAATATTAAAAGAACTATTTTCTACAGAAAAAAAGGCGGAATTACCATTGATGAAGTTTGGATATTTAAGAACGGGGTTTTGCAAAAAGTAGATTAAAAAGAAACAGCTACCCGAAGATAGCTGCACTGACGCCGAATCCGTAGAATCGACAATGCAAATATACAACTATTTCAAAAACTTTTCACAAATGAAAATCTTTATCAAAAACTGCAAGGATACCATTAACCAGGCAAATAATGCAGGTAAATTAACAGTCAGGTGGTGGACCACCAAAGCCAGCCAGCCAGCAACAGTATTGCCAAAAGAAAAGCCATCAGGCAAATGGTTTCGCAAAGCAATTGACCTTTGTTGTACTTTGACAAAACAGGTTGCATATCTGCTTCAGGATGCTCCAGTAAGTGTTGTATTTGTTCCAAAACATCTTTGTCCATCCTGCTGTACTGTTTTAACGTCAACCATAAAAATGCTGCACCAAAAAGGATACAAATGGACAATAGAACAGATACCCATTGAATCCACGGCCAATAGCCTCGCATTTTTGAAAAATCAACTGAAAAACATAGCACCACTAAAGCCGCAGCGGCAGTAACCGTATGCTTTACCAGAGAAATACGAAAATCTAACCTGGTTAGTTTCAGGTCAGCGTATTTGCTAATAAGTGAATTTATTTTCTCATTCATAAACATTTTTCTCTCAAATATATTCATCGCTTTGCATTTGACAGATTACGGATTGCAGATTGACACTTTAAAATCACCCATTCACAATTCACAATTAACCATTCACAATTCACAATTCACAATTAACCATGCTGGACTTTAATACTTTCTTCCCCGCTTTGCTGGCCGACATTAAGACCAATGCCGCCGAAGTGTTTGACCTCAACTTTCAGAACAAATCTTTTTTTGGACAAAACTGGCCACAAACCAAACACGCCATCAGCCGGGGCAGCCTGATGATGCGCACCGGAACCCTACGCCGCGGAAACCGGGCAGTGGTGGTGGGGCACACCATTGTGTTTAGCAACAGCCAGCCCTACGCCAGCCTGCACAACCAAGGCGGCACCATCACCGTTACTGCCGCCATGAAACGTTTTTTTTGGTACAAGTACTACCAGGCCTCCAATGGCTTGGTGTTCAAGGTGAAAACCCGTGCCGCAGCCAACACCGCACGCAACCGAAACCTGAGTGCCGATGCCGCCTACTGGAAAAGCCTGGCACTGATGAAAGTGGGCAGCAAAATCACCATCCGACAAAGACAGTGGATAGGCCACCACCCACAGGTGGACGAACTGGTGAAACGCAACACCGACAAGCATGTAGCACTCCTGAACAACCAAATAACCCAAGCCTTAAAACAACGATAACGGATGAAACAGCTTTTAAACAATATTCAAACCCGGTTGAAAACCGAAATCCCCACCCTGTTTGTGGACGAGGACTGGGGCCAACTGGACTACTTCATGCCTGCCGCTCCGGTAAAATATCCCTGTGCACTCATTCATGTGGGCAACATACGCTACCAAACCCTGGGGCACAAACTGCAGCACGGTGTAGCCACTGTGGTGATTACGGTGGCCGATGTCAAGTTCACCAACACCAGCAGCAATGCCCCCCTGCTGCAAAAACAGCAGGCCTGGAAAGTGTACGATACCATACTGGCCGTGTACCAGGCTTTGCAGGGATGGACACAGGCCACCCCATCGGCCTTTGGTCCGCTCACCCGCACACAAATGGTGCGTAGAAAAAACGATGACGGCATTGGCCTTTTCGACCTCTATTTCGAAGCCGCCATTAGGGACGACAGTGCCATGCAGCCTCGCGACATCCAAAAACCTATCACTATAGAAATTCAGGGACCAGAGTTCATCCCGTTTGATGAATGAGCCTGAGTCTGCCAAACGGGGGCGAGGCTAAAACAAAGACATCTGATGGGGATCGGGTGGGGGTGTCGCCGTAAGTGGGGTGCCTTTTATGTTCATCCAGGCGCGGTAGCTGATGAAAATATTGTGCTTTGGAAACACATGCCGCACTATATGCGTGTCTGGCACATCGGGATGCTTGTGCTGCTGATACACAGCAATCACAGATTTGATCCATTTTATGTAATTGTGTCGGGTGTACATGCCAGGGGGTGGGGAACACACAAAACTAAAAAAGGTATTATCCATTGAGGATAACACCTTTGCACAGTTGTTCACACCTTGTTTACACCCTAGTGGGCGGCGGGATGGCGGCGGCTACGGCATTCCTTAGCAGACGAAGAAATACCAGGTCGTCCGCCTCGTCGGCCTGTGGGCCGCAGGCCTCTGCATCCAGCAAGGCCAGGCGGCTGTAGCGGTAGGCCAGGTCGTCCAGCCGGTCCTTGAGCTCCTGCGGGCTCACCTCTTTGGTCAGCAACTCCTGTAGTGCCGCCAGGTTGATGGGCTCAGTAGGCATGGCGCACCTCCTTTTTGGTGGTTTGCTCCTCCACCCCTCTCCTTTGGAGAGGGGCTGGGGGTGAGGTCTCCACCGGAGCCTGCCGAAGAATGTCCGCCTGAGCCTGCTGAAGGCGATGGTGATCCAAGATGTGGCGCGCATAGTCCTCGGTTACAAAAGGCTGCTCATTCACCGTAATAAAATGCGCCGGGTATTTGTCCTGCTTTCTGGCCAACTGATTTGCATGTGTGCTTTGCTGCAGCAGCCACATAAACGCCGTGTAGTTCACATACCACCGGCCATTAATGGTAACGCCACCATTGGCTCTTAGCTCCTTCATTAGTTGATTTACGGGTTTCATAGGGTACCTCCTTTTGTTTGATTAGGGTAAAACTCTAGGGCCAGCACCGGCTGGGCTGCCAGCATTACATGCCGGTTGTTCATTACCTGTTTCTGGCGGTATAGGTGCAGGGCAAACTCATCGGTAATGTACAGCTTGCTGCCCTCCTTTACAAAGTGCATCCAGTAGCGGTGGCGGCGGTCACCATTGTTGTTGGCTTTGTAGCCTGCCCGGGTGAGTATCTCCCGGTACGGGTACAGCACCCTGTCGTTGATGCGACGAGGTTTTAGCCCCTTGAACAGGGTAGTTTCTTTTGGCAGGTGGCTGATAGCCCGCAACTCTTTTTCTTTAGCAATAAAATAACGGCGAATGGAACGGCCTGTCTCGTTGCGTTCCAGCATGGCCAGCTCTTTGGCCATGTCAAGGGTGAGAAGATAATCTGTGCCAGGGCGGCCCGAACTTTTATACAAATTTGTATAAAAGTCCTTGCCAATTTCAAAACCAAAATCTTTAATTCGGTTTTGTACCCAATTAGAAAACTGTTGCTTTGATTTTAATTTTTGATGCAGCAACCTTGCATCAACCAATTGAACGCTGTTTTGAACTACAATTGGCAATAGTTCGTTTTTTGTGGAAGTCATACAAAAAAATTAAAACGAAAGCCTCATTACTTAGGTGTGACTTCCAATTTTACGCTGGGCGTAGAATCAGTGCATTGTTTCCTTTGCACCACCTTATAACGAGGCTTTCGTTATTAATAATAAATGAAATCTGAGTTTTTGCCCTGATTAGTAAAATTGGAAGTCAGGGCAAATATAGGAAATAATTTAATGGGCGAATATATTTTTAAAAAGCAGTTATTTACCATTTGAGACCTTCAACTGAAAATGTAATAGGAACAAAGCCCGTATTGTAAAACTCAGGTTCGATAACTAATTTTCTAGCCGTTTTAAGTTTTTTTATTATTTTTTGCTCACTCCCTAAAAAAACTACATCAGAACCTCCCGAAGTACTTCCTTGGGCCAGAACCCGTATTGGTGGTTCCTCATCAAACCGTATGCGGTATGTTTTATCGTCCATAAACCCTGTAAGAAACTGGCAGGAGGTACAATAAATATAAACTTCGGTAGAACTTTTCCATTTTCTAATAGAAAGTTGAAATTGCGATTCTCCGTATGGCATATCAAAGGTTACAGGACTATCGGCAATTACAGTGGCAATTATTCTTTTTCCGCCATCCAGTGGGTCTTCTTCTTCGGTGTAGCTCCATTTTGTAACATTGTCGTTTGTGGCATTCGGTATCAGCGAGGTGTTGTTCTTTGGCGGTATGGCATTTGTATCTGATGTGGATGTTGGTTGTGATTGTACAATAGCTTTATCCGTAGGGGAACATCCTTTCATACAGGTTCTGCATCCTGCAACTAATAGAATAAATACAACGATGGGGATAATAATTTTCTTCATAATTTGTGTGTTTTTTTAAATAAAATAACCCTAAATATACCGCTTCTTGTTTTATATATTTAATCCGCAATCCTGCCTTATCAATCAGTAACTTTACGAGCATGAAACTAAACAATCGTTTTGAACTGTTGGTATATGGTCCGTCGATACTGGAGGCCAAAACGCTAGATATGATACTAAGTGCCTGCCACGATGGGCAGCCACGCCCACAGCGGGTTTTTTACGAGCCTAGCGGCGAAATTACCCAGCACGATCTGGAAAGAAAAATGCAAATGCTGCTGGACGATGGCTTCCTGAAAACGATGGGTCATGATTTTATCATCACCTCCAAAGGCATGCTGCACCTATCCAAGGGCGGCTACTTAAACCAGGTGAAGAAGAGCAAAAGAGCCGATTTTCCATTTTGGCTCAGTATCATTGCGCTCCTTATGTCCCTCACCGGGCTGGTAGCCAGCATTCTTGATTCTTGAGGCTATATCTCTTTTAAAAATATAGGCTTTCCAGCCTTCAAATATGGCTTTGCAGGGCCACACCACCAGTAGCAAAAAGCCACCATACAACATTTGTTTTACTGTTTTCATCCTTTTGTTTTTTTAGTTGTTCCACAATTCTTTATTCAGGTAGGTTTCGGCATACATCATGGCCACGCCGTCGGGTATTTGGTGCAGGTAGGCCTCCAGGTAGTTGTAGGCACGATCCTGCTGGCGTTGCGCCAGTTGGTTCCATTTTTTTTCGGCTTTCTTTTTGCTGCTATTGGCTGGCCATCGGCAGCGGCCATCGGGTCGTTTCCAAAACTGGTCGAAGCTTACGGCGGTTTGTTTTTGCTCGGTAAGCCGTGCCTGTTTGCTGCTTTTTAAAACGGTTTTAAGCTCGCTTAATGTGCGGGGCATCCTATTGTTCAGCCATTGCATTTGCAGGGCTGTGAGTGTGGCCCCCGTCAGATCAAACTGCATCAGCAGCCCTTGCTGGTCGAACCTAAACAGCACTTCGCCCTCAAACTCGGTACTGGTAAGCAGGTATGTTTTCATCTTTTACTGATAATTGAAAATTGAAAATTGATAATTGAAAATTGATAATTGATTATTGATAGTTGAATATTGAATATTGAATATTGATTATTGATCAAGAAATGTTTTCCTCGTTTTTTGTTCCTGCTGTGTTCTTATTTTTTCTGCCAGGCCCAGCAGCACATAAAGCTCTCCGGTGGTGTAGTCGTTAAAGGCTTTTTTTTGTCCGTGCACGCCTTGTTTTTCGGCCCATGCAATAGCCTGTGCGGTGCTGCGGCCTGTGTTTTTGAAAATGGCAATGATGCCGCGGCGCATGTTGTTGGCTTTTTCGCCGCCAGGGTATTGCCAGGTGTTGGCCTTGGGCGGTGGCGGAGTGGCAGCGGCCATGCTGTCCAGCCTCAGGGTGAGCTCGTGCAGGGCCACACTGTCCAGGGCTTTGAGGCTATCGGTAGCCCCGTTGGTAAAGCTTAGTACAGCCTGCTCCTTGGTCAGGTGCGGGTGCCTGCGTAGCACCGTAAAAAATCGGGCATATTTATTTTTCATACTTCGTATTTTTTTTAAAAAACCTTCGTTAAGCGGGGAGTTATGTGAGATGCGACTTCTCACCTTGTATAACTTCCGACTTTAGACATGATATCAAAGTTTGTATTTTGACTTTCATTTCTGATTTACAGTTTTTGTCATTGTGATTTAAAAAGGCTTCCAATGTCCTAACAGCATCCATCATTGTAACCAATTGACCTTTATATGCTAATTCCTTATAAGCTGCTTGATTAAGAAGTTCAACCATTCGGCTAAAAGACACTTGTCCTGCTTCGACATAGCCAAGCATTTTTTTAATTTCCGCTTCTTTAAATATTGCCATTATGTCTATCTTTTATTGCTTTTATTATTATTATTGTAATCCCTAAAAATAATCCTATACACCCATAGATACTTACCATAATTAATTATTTTGAATTGTTTCGTAATCAATCATTTTATTCCAATCAGGTTCTAGTGTTCCTGGCTTGCATTGGATTTCGGCTACTATTTCATCTCCTAAAACCAAATAATGATAATTGTATTTATCAAGCAACTCTTGTGCTTTTTCTCTTGTAAATGCCTTTACTTTCATTCCTTCAACGCAATGTAATTCTTTGGTTTGTTGGTTTAAGACTTGCATTTCTGTACTCCATATTTTCATAATAATTTTTAATTAGTTCCTCAAATGCACCTCACATAACATTACATTGGCGTTATGGTGGCTTGACGTTAAATGCTCAACTGTGTGCTGCTATTTGGCTTTTGTGCTATATTCAGCAGACGTTCTTCGATTTCCACCACAAACACCAATGCTTTAACGTTAGCGGTCAGTTGCCAAAACGACTTTCCAACAATTCAAGAACAGCCATCAGAGCTTCTTCGTAATACTGATGAACACTTGCATCAAATACTCCACTTGCTTTTTTGTAATCATCTTGCTGTTCTTCTTTGAGAAATTTGAGCAAGGCAACCGCACCGCTAACATCGGTTTTGCGTAATGCCTGCATTTGTTCTTTAGTCAAGTTTTGTAGTTCCATTTTACATTTGTTTTAAAGTGAACGTTAGTTTTTCAATCACGGCACTAACGCAAAGCCGTGAACCGTTATGTGCAAGGCTAAAATTTCGGCACTAAACGAAGATTAGGGTCTTCAACAATCATCCAAAAAATAACCTCTAATTCATTTGAAATTTGCCAATTACCTTTATTAAAAGGTATAACTTCCTGCCAATTTGATTTACCAGTAACATCGTATTTACGAGTTATGTAGCACAAATAATCATCGTCAAATTCAGGTATAAAATTATTCGGTAACCATATTTGTGGAGATTTAACAACACGTTCTTGTTTAATTAGTAAACTACCATCTTTTTGAACTTCTGAAACTTCCGTAACTATCATCGCATTTTCGGTGACAAAATAAGCTTCTTTCGCTTCTTTTAATGTTTTATATCTAATCAGCGGGGATTTGTCAATTACTTTTCCGTAGATAGCGTAATCAATACGTATTGATTCTTCTTGATGCTTTAAACCCCCATCTATAAGGTCTGAAATTCTATTTTCATCGTAACTCATAATTCAGGGGCTTTTGTATATTTACCTTTTTCGTCAATATGGGAGAAATTTTCCCATAATTTTTGCAACTCGTTGAACCTTTCGCTATCTCCATCACGCCATCCATATTTTGACCTTTTATCTCTAAGATACTCTATTTCTTTTTTTACTTCTTCTTTACTCATAATTTCTAATTTAGTCATTTTATGTTTTATTTAAAGTTTGTAATCCCCAAACCATTCACCATTCATAATTCACAATTCACCATTCACAATTAACCATTCACCATTCATCATTCCCCATTCCACCACCGCCACCACATCACCACCCCTGCACCCGGCACATAGTTTCTAAAAAACGGGGAGTACTGCTCCCGAACTTCGGTAGGCACCTGCGCCATAAACACCCCATCCACCAGAACCACCACCGCCGAAATGATTAATACACTGAACATTTATCAAATTGTTAATTGTTAATTGTTAATTGTTTGAGGTTTGAGGTTTGAACCTCAAACCTCAAACCTCAAACATTCATCATTCATCATTCATCATTCACCATTCACCATTCACCATTCATCATTCCCCATTCCTCATTACGCCACCTTATCCTTCTTTACGTCCACATAGAACTGTTCTTCCTGCTCTATGCACACCCCAATGGCTTCCAACTGCTTCATCACTTTGGCATCGGTTTGCGATTTTAGAATTGCGGTTTTGTCCACATCTTCCTTCACCTTCACAAATGCTTTTAGCAGTCGGTTGCCTTTGAGCAGGCTTACCACAGCATCCCAGGTAATACCCCTTTTTTTGGCCACACTGGGCGGGTTGGTTCTAAAGCCGATGACGCAGTTGCTCAGCTCCAGGCTTTTGCCTTCCCACTCGCCCCTGTTTTCTTTGGCATAGGCTTCCAGCAGGTCCACAGGCTGGGCCAGCTGCTCGCGCAGGTCGGTAATCTTGAACTCGTACTGCTCCCGCACCTGCTGTAGTTTTTCGTTCAGTTGGGCTTCCAGCTTGCCCAGTGAGGCACTTACACTTGAATAGGTGTTTGCCGCTTGTTGTGCTTCGGATAGGCTCACACCTACTACTGTCTTTTTTGTTGTTCTTGTCATTTTGTTGTATTTAAAAATTGAATTGATCATTAAATTTTAAAGCTGCACGCCCAGTTCGGCCTGCCGTCGGTGGTAGGCTTCGTACAGATCGCCTGCCGCCTGGTGCACGCTAAGGCCGCTCATAAAGGGTTTGAATATTTCTTTGAACCGGTCTATCATGTCGTAGCAACAAAACAGTTGCTCATTGTTGGTGCAGCTGCGTATGCTGGCAGCGATCACCTGCTGGTAGGGTGCGAAATGTTTGGAGGTCATACGTAGTATTTTTGATGTATATCGTTGTTGATTTTAAGTAGTGCCACATAAGCCGCATTGGTATAGTCGCGGTTGGGTGCTATATAATCGTTGAACATCACCCGTAGGGATATGGCCTGCATTGGACTAAGAGTGATTTTGTATTGCTTGCGCCATTCCAGTTGCTTGCGTTTCAGCACGGCCAGCACTTCTTGCAGGCCGCAAAACAGCAACTGATCCTCCAATGGGGGCATGGGCTCGATGCTAATGATGTGCTCTATCATTCTTTGCAGTGTGCTTATGTCTGTTTCGCTAAGAGTGAGCTTGTATTTCTTCATGCTGTGTGGGTTGGGTAAATATTCGGTTTCGTTTCAAAAACTGTTCAAACAAGGTGTAGAGTGCTTTGTCCTGCACCCACACTTCTTTCTGCTGGTGGTACTGCTCCAGGCTTTGTATGCGGTAGCGCAGCAGCTCCTGATCATGGTCCATCCACATGGCCAGCCACCAGTCCCAAAAAGCCAGCTCAGGATTTTGTAAAAAACATTCTTGCTGATATAGGCGAAGTATCCAGCGTTCCACAATGGCACAACCGGCCTCAAACAGCAGGTGGTTCCACTGCTCCACCGTCATGCCGCTATGCTGCATCATTTGCAGGCTACTGTCTATGCGCTGATTGGCTATCAGTGCCACATGGCTCATTTGCTTTTTCATGAATCAGTTTTTTTATGATGGCTTCGGTTTTGGTCACCAGCACCAGGGTCATTTGGTCCTGTACTTCCAGCCTGTCTTTCACCGTGTCTCTGGCATGTATCACGGCACTGTGATCTCGCTGGCCAAAGTGATAACCTATTTCTTTGAGGGAGCAAAGCGTGTATTTGCAACTCAAGTACATGGCCGTGTGCCGGGCATTCACCCACTCCCTTTTTCGGCTGCTGCCATAGATATTGGGCATGCTCACGCCCGACACACTGGCCACTATTCTGGATATTTCGGCCATGTCCATGCGGTACATCTCGTTGTTCTCCAGCACCAGCAGGTGAATGCGATGGTCGAACCGCTCCTGCAAGTGCTTTTCGAAAGCCAGCACCCATTCCTGTACAGCGGCTACGGCACTCATAGGGAAGCATTTAATAACATCGCTTCTCGATTGGCTATCCACAGTTCCAGTTGCAGGCTTTTGCCTATTTTTACGCTCAGTGGCTTTTCCTGACGGGGCTGCTTCACCTCTATGCCTATTTCTTCCCCCACTCGGTGGTTGAAGGCATCGAAAGAATGGTCGTAATGGGTATAAAATACCGGGTCCGCATACACATCGCCTTCCAATATCCTCTCTTCGGTGTTAATCTCTAGAATCATGTAAACCTTTTCCATCGTTATTGTTTTAAGTGATTATTGATTATTAAAAATTGATTATTGATTATTGATTATTGATTATTGAGCCCCCCAATACAGCATTGCTTTTTCCTCATCCACACCGATCACGCCACCTGGCACCCGGCCACTTATCTGCGCACTAAGTCCCTGCACCCTAATGATCACCTGTGCCAGCTTTTTGCTCATTACCGCCGTGGCTCCTTCCGGCTCTCCCCTGCGTTCATGTGCCAGCACCACAAACAGGGTGTGCTTATGCTCCCGCATCAGGCCCACCAGATCGGTACTGCGTAGCTCACGACCATACACGGTAGTATTGTCTATAAGCACCACTCCCGGAGCGTGGCGGCGTGTAAGCATAAGGTGTATATCTGCCACAGGCAGGTAGTCCACAAACAGCAGGCGGCTGTTTCGATGGTGCAGTTTGGCACGCTTCACGGCCTGCTGAAAATTGCTGCCCGTGCCTTCCTCCGCACTCACATACAGCACTTTTCTAAACTGGCTCAGGTACTCGCTCAGTTTGAGCGCAAACCAGGTCTTGCCGTTTTTCTCCATCCCGTAGAGCAGCCATAGCCCACTGGTTTCCGGATGTCCGAAAACCTGCTGGTAAAGACCGTCAAATGGAAATACTGTATGCACTTTGTCTAATATTTTGTTGATAGTGAAGGGTCGCTTCATGCCGCTTGCTGTTGGTTCGGTTCCTGTCTGTTTGTCTATTGTTCCTGTTGTGGGCTGGCCAGTATCAGCAAGCTTTCTGCTCGCCTAAGCCCGCCTATATTGCCGCTATCGTCTGTGGTGATACATTTTTTTACAATCTCATTCATCCGCACTTTGTTCTTCATGTTCACACTAAGCACATCGGTAATCAACTTTCGGTAAAAAGCTGTTTTTTCATGCCGGTCCAGCGGCACAATGGTGGTGTACCGCTCGCTAAACCGGCTAAATAGTTCGCGGTAGCCTACTTTTTTATTGGCAATCCCCCGCTCTATTTTCTGGCGCAGTCCATCGGCTCCCATCATATACCAACCGCAATGCTTGTCCGTGGCGTTCCAGTACTCTTTTAGCTCCAGAAAAGCCGTGTATTCCAGGTCTCCGGCTTCGTCTATGATGATGATGGGCTGGGGTAGCATCTTTAGCGCATACTTGGTATTTTCCTTCACTTTCACCAGCTTGTCGCTACTGTCCACACCAATGGTTTTGGCCAGCAGCCGCACAAACTGTTGTTTTCCTTTGGCCTGGCTGGCATCTATGTAAAAACAGTTCTTCAAGTTGCGGCTCAGGTAGCGGGCAGTGTAGGTTTTGCCAATGCCGCAATCATCCACACAAATCATAGCCTTACTATGGGCTTGGCAAAAAAGCACTTCCTGCTCTATCAGCGTAAACACGTCGGTGCGGGCGGCCACCCATTTGCGCTCGGCTGTTTCCACGTTCAGTTCTCTGGCCAGGTTCAGCCATTGCCCATCGCGCAACAAGCCTTCCAGTCTATCGCTGTTTTTGATGCGGCTAAATACGCTATAGTTGATTTCGAACTGTTTAGCAAACTGCTGATCTGTGCCATCAAAGTTTTTGCGCCGCTCCAGCAGGGAGGCCGCTATCTGTTTTTTGAATGCTGGGTCAATCTGTATCATCTCGGTAAGTTTTTTTTACTTTTTTTTTAAAAGGGAGGTGAGTGAACACCCTCCTCCGTCCTTCTTATCCTAAATCAAAATCTATCGTAAATGGTATTGCCACCCACTGGCACGGCTTCCATCTCCTCCATGTTCCGTTCCTGCAGTATTTCTGTTTCTGTTTCCCTCATTCCCTCTGATCCTTCCGGATGGTGTCTCACTGAGCCTGAGGAAGGGGTCGAAGGGTCATATCTTTTCAATCCCGGCATTACAAATTTTCGGTTGGCGGCAGGCTCGCGGTGGTCTATCACCTGCACGGCTGTCAAATTGTTTTTTTGCTCACGCCCAAAGGCTTCTATCGTGTTCGCATAGGCACTCATCAACTTGCGACCTTTTTCCTGATCGGCTGTGCGGCCTATCACACTTCGGCTATAGGTGGGCTTGGCCATTGCTTCGCAGATCTGCACTTCTCCACCACGCAAAAACACCACAGCATGAAGCACCTGCCCGTCATTGCCATCCAGCCAGTAAATGTCCAGAGCCTGCCCTTCCACATGCTTCATCTTCTCTATTAGGGGGCGGCCTGTCAGCACCACGCCTTTGTCGGCTATCAGGTGCTCATGGTTGTTTAGTTGTATGATTCCTGCTTTGCAGCTCGTTTGGGTTTTGTAGCCCAGGTGCGGCAGTATGGCTTCCCAGTTGGTGTCGCTTAGTGCCGGATGCTGCTTGCTGGTAAACACTTCCCAGCAGGTCATTTCTTCGTGTTTGGGATGCGGACTATTGTTCCAGTCTTCTATGTCTCTTAGGCTGTTTTGAATAATTTGGTCATAAGGCACTATGGGTACCGGCACACTACCTTTCTGATTGTCTTCTTTTTTGGCAAACGGACGGCCAATCCATCCGGCCTTGCTTTTTTCTTTTTCGTAGCGCAGCTTACCAAACATCCGCTCTATATATTTGCCCCTGGCATTATTGGCCTCTATGCGCACGTGGTCAAACAGGGCTCCCGGCCTTAAAAAAGTGTTTTTGAACATACTGTTCAAGCTGCTTTCGCATTCCAACTCAGCAGGCAGCCGGAATCCCCACTGGGTGTAGTTGCGCAGTAACTGCCGGTAAAAATCCACTATAATCCCCTCCTTGCTTTTGCCATGCACCATCACCGTCCAGGCTTGGCTGCCAATGTCTATGCCCATGTACAGCCAGACACGCTCGCCCTTACTGTACTCAAATGGGGGCTGCCGGTCGTCTATGCTCATTATTTCTCCTGCATACTCGGGCAAACTAAGGGAGTGGTAGGGAAGGAACTGCCCCATGTACTGCTGGCGGTCGCCACTACGAGCCAGTCCGGTGCCTATTTTGTCGTACCACTGCCCCAGATAGTGCACGATCACCCCGTCTGTGATGGGTTTGAAATCGGAAGGGCTGAACACTTCGCCACTTTCGGTATCCACCACCTCCACATATCCGTTCAAAAAAGCTTCGTATTGGCGGCTCACTTCGGTGCGAGTGGGTTTGTGGGTTTGGGTGGCAAACAGACCGTTCAGCAGGGACAGCATATCGGTGGTCATCAGGCGGCGGTTTTGGTTTTTGGCCCGGCCATCTATAAGCCCGGCATAATCATATTCACCATCCTTTACAAAGGCTTTATAAGCATCTTTAAAGCGTCTTTCAGTTGTGGGTAGGCTAGGTGCCGCCGTGCGGTATTTAGCCACCAGGATGGTTCCAAAAGCGGCCACATCGCGGCATATACTGGCCATCATCCCCTTACAACTTCCACCTTTGCTGCGTCGTTCCAGTTCTCGGGCCTTTTGCAGGCGCACACAGGCCGCTAGTACCGAGGCGTTCACAATATATTGCTCCTGCTGGGTCAGGCTTAGGCGGCTGCCATCCTCAAACTGAAATACCTTAGTGTAGTAATGAACGGCAGCTTTGTCGGTTTGGTAAAAACGCTCCAGGGAATTACTTATCTTTCGCGGATCGCCCAGGGCTTCCTGAATGTCGGCCCGCAGGCTGTCATAAGCCACCAGCATTTGACGACCATTGCCACCCTTGCGAATCTTTTTGATGCCGTAGTCTTTAGCGTTGTAGCGAGATATCTCCAGTTTCAGAGATCCTTCGCTTTTGTAAAACGCCGGAACCAGTTCATCCTTGTCCACCACCAGTATATTATTCCACTCGAAAGGCATATTTGAAAAAATTGATTTAGAAATTTGTTTAGCGTGTTACTGCTTTCAGCTCATCATATTTTTTTTGCCAGGCTTTTCTGATCTCTTCAAATCGCCCTGCTGTGTGCTGACCGTTCAGGATGCCGTAAACATATTGCACCGTTACTTCAAACTTTTCGGCCACCCAGTAGGCCGCCTCAGCTTTCATTCTGTCTCGCCTTACAGGTTTTTTAGTATTTTTACTCATTTTCTACTGTGTTTACTTGTTTAATTATGCAATTATAGCAACAATAGTATCTTAAACCAAATTTTATGGCAACTAATTTAACCAATGTAAAGGAACGAGTATTGCATCTAAGTGATTATAAAGGAATTAGCAGGGAATTATTTTTTGATACATTAGGGCTTTCTTATGGTAATTTCAAAGGAAAAGCAAAAGAAAAAGCATTAAGTTCAGAAACATTGGCAATAATAGTTGCCGCTTTCCCTGATATTTCAACAGATTGGTTATTAACTGGAAATGGCTCTATGCTAAGGGAGAGAACTATACAGCAGGCACCGGCTGGCAGGCTGCCAAGGCCCAGCCAGCCACAAGCATCCATCAAGTTCTATGATGTGGACTTTGCCGCAGGCGATGTGCTTTTTATAAGCGACACAGACACTATCAGCCCAGCCTATACTATGGACATACCAGAGTTTGGTGGTTGCACTGCGTTTAGAACCTATGGAGATAGTATGGAAACCTTAATAAAATCGGGCAGCATACTGTTTGCTACCTTGGTACAGGAGTGGCAAAGCCACTTGGAGTACGGGCAGATATATGGCATCGTGTGCCACGACAATCGGAAGTATCTAAAATACATCCGGAAATATGCCGAAAGCCCTAAAACACATTTCCTGCTTCGTTCAGAAAACAAAGATTACGACGACTTCGAACTGCCAAAGTCAGCCATAAAATCCCTATGGTTGATACATGGATGGATCAATAAACGAACATAGAATAGGTTCCAAATGTCCAATAAATAGTGTGTGCGTATATATAAACCCCCCTTTTTAGGCCATTTTGATATATACTTTTTCTTTAATATGGTTGATTCTATTAGCTTTCAGGGCGCACTGATTTGCAATTTTCCACACAATCGAAATTGCGTTTGGGCGCATTTTTATGCCAAAAACGCCCTTTTTCGCTGATTGAAATGCTTTTACTCGCATTTTTAAACCACGTTTTGTTGCTCCAACTGTTGCTCCAACTGTTGCTCCAACTCTATTTTTGTCATTTTTTGGGGCTTTTTGGCATGGTAATGTTTGGGTTGTTTTCTATGGGTTGTTTGTCTATATTTAGGGTTTGTTTAAATGGGCTGTAATGCAATACACACGGTTATTCTGGCTATTTCACCACATTGTATTTACCTATACTAAAAAACCCCAATTAAGGGGCTTATAATTCACCACCCAAAATAGTGGTTAATTGTAAAATGTGGACATTTGGTTTTTTCTTGGTGTTTCAGCTTTTTTTGCTTCAAACCCTTATAAACATTAGGTTTTTCGGCTTTTTTTTACTCTTTGTTTTTCGGACATCTGGAAACCTTGCCTATACAAGCCAGGAATGGCATATTGAAAGATGGAAAAATTGTTGCTGCTTTCACAAAAAATTATTTCAGGTATGAGGAATTTATAAAAGACAATATTGATTTTTCCGGGAATAAAATTCCAGGAGTACCTAACAACACGTTCACTTTGATGAACGATATTTATTTCAGAAATGGATTTTATTGCTCGGCTTCTTATTTTGGTAATGCAGAAATTTTTTTGAACGATGCGAACACGGCTTCAGCCAAACCGTATCATCTCCTAGGAGCCAGACTGGGGTATAATCTTTTTTTTAAAAAAATGCGATTGAATTTTTATGTAGGTGCTGAAAACCTGTTGAACGAAAGGTATAGTTTGGGAAATGATATCAATGCACTGGGTGGCCGATATTACAATGCCGCACCTGCAAGAAACTTTTTTACAGGAGCGGCATTTAGTTTATTCAAGTAGCTATTATCTAAATATTGTAGTAGTAAGACTAGCCGCCTCTATAGCCATTTTTTGGTTGTAGGTAGATGTTAGTTTTTTGTAATTGATCAAATCAATGATGGTACCAATTAGGCAAAGTCCTCCGGTAAAAAAATACAGAATACCCAGGCCAATATCCCCAATGATGAATCTTTGAATACCTGCTACACCTACAAAGCCTATCAGCGTGAGTACTAGCATCAAAGTAGTATCTCGTCTTTTACCCTGATAGATAGCAAGAAAACTTTGTTGCTGTTGTTCGGTCATGGTATTGGTTAGGTTCATTACCGTTACAATTTCATCATACTCCATATCCGGAAACATTCTTAGTAGTTGTTGTTGGTCCATATTTATTTATTTTATTTAGTGTATAAATTGATTTGCAACTTTGATAAAAAATAATAAGCACTCCAGGAATTCCTAAAATATGTGCGTCAAACGATTTGGCAAACTCAAAATGCAGCGCATAGTGCATGGCGTGTCCAATTCCACAACCCGGACACCAAGAGAGTCCCAAAGTCTTCAACAGGCAAAAGGATATTCCACTTTCTACATCCATTGAAGCTAAAACAATCAAGACTCCATTCCAAATAATAACTTCATGATATTTTCTTAAAAGTCGGTGCATTTTTTCAATTTGAAATGTAAATCTAAGGCGCACTACTTTTTATCGCTACTGAAAATCGGTAAACTGCTTTTGTTAGTCGGCAGGAAACGTATAATCAATATTTAATAATCAATATTCAATAATCAATAATCAATATTCAATAATCAATGATTCAATAATCAATATTTAAGAATCAATATTAACTCACTACATTACTTTCTCAATGCCCACTTTATCATTTCTTTCCAGGTTGGTTTTTTACCATACATCAAAATGCCGGTACGGTAAATTTTCCCTGAAAACCATACCATCAGTATAAAAGACCCGATTAACAACCCCATGCTCAAAAACAATTGCCAGTAAGGAACCGTGCCCGGCAATCCATAAGCAACCCTTGCTATCATCACAATGGGAGAGGTGAAAGGGATGATGCTGGCCCATACTGCTATTGGACTTGTGGGGTCTTTCATGGCAATGGTAAGCATGAAAATGGCGAAAATGATGATCAGTGTTACCGGGAAAGAAAGTGATTGCGCTTCTCTCACATCCTCGTTCACCGCACTACCAATGGCTGCATAGATGGAGGAGTAAAAAAAGAAACCTCCCAAAAAATAAAACCCAAACAGCACTAGAAGTACGCCCATATTGACACTTGTGAACACAGACTGTACACCTCCTACCACCTGGCTCATGGATGGGTTGGCGGTTACTGCTGCCTTGCTAATATTGTACAGAATAAAAACAAAAGCAATCCATAGCAAAAACTGGGTGAGGGCTACCAGAGCTACTCCTAATATTTTACCCAACATCAATTGAAATGGTTTGACGGAAGACACCATTACTTCAGCTATACGATTGGTTTTTTCCTCCATCACGCCCATCATTACCTGCGAGCCATAAATCAACAAAATAAAGTAAATCAAGAATCCGGCTACATACCCTATCAGCATGGCATTGGTGCCATCCGCAGTTTTATCCTTCAGATTTTCTGCCGACACATCTAAGTGGCTTTCTGTTAGAGTAGCTCGTTTTTCTTGATCAATTCCAAGCTCCTCATATTTGATATCATTCCAAATGCTATTTAGTTTGGACTGCACTTCGGACATAGCACCCAGGGTTCGGTTTGCTTTTATGGATATGCGATCCGGACTATTGGAAACAATAATATTGGATGGAATGACGGCATATCCATCATATCCTTTATTTTCAAATTGCTTTGAAAAACTATCTAGATCTTCATGGACGAGTTCTAAGGTATTGGACGGGTATTCCTTATTGACTCTGTCTATTTTTTCGGCAGTGAATTTTCCGGAAGAATCTATAAGGGCTATCTTAAGATGTGTGCCGGATTTTTCTCCAATATAGGTAGTGCCAAAAATTAACCCAAAATATAAAAGCGGAAAAAGTAGGGTGGAGATAATGAATGTTTTTTTTCTCACACGGGTTAGGTATTCGCGCTGTATGATTAAGATTGTTTTGTTCATTTTAGTTTATGCTGTTGGGTAATGATTAATTATTCATTTCCTGAAAACGTCGGGCAAGTGGCGTGCCTTCCACTTGTTTTATAAATATTTCATTGAGACTAGGCAATATTTCATTGAAAGCGTCAATGGCTACACCCTGTTGGAGCAAGTATTGCAAAATGTCATTGTTAGACCGGCCTTCATGTTTTTGAAGAACAATGCTTTTTTCGGTGGCCTGTTTTATTTCAAAAATATCATTGCTTTTTAATGCTATCGGATTAGAAAAAGAAACTTTATAAATGTTTTCTTTGAAATCCTGTTTCACCTGATTTACGGTGCCATCCAAAATCTTTTGACCTTTGTTTACCAGAATAATGTGATCGCAAATTTCTTCCACTTGCTCCATACGATGGGTACTAAAGATGATGGTGGCTCCTTTTTTTGCCAGATCGTAAATCTCATCCTTAATCAGATTGCTATTCACCGGATCTAAGCCACTAAAGGGTTCGTCCAGTATTATCAATTTTGGATTGTGTAGTACGGTGGTCACAAATTGAAGCTTTTGCTGCATTCCTTTGGACAGGTCTTCCACTTTTTTATTCCACCAGCTTTCCATTTCAAATTTTGCAAACCATTGCTTAATTTTTTCTGTAGCTTCTTTTTTGGGAAGTCCTTTCAATTGTGCCAGATAAAGGGTTTGCTCACCAATTTTCATTTTCTTGTACAAGCCTCGTTCTTCGGGCATATATCCGATTTTGGAAATATCGGCAGACGGGTCAAATGGTTTTCCATCAAAAATAATGGAGCCACTATCCGGGTAAAAAATTCCCGTAATCATTCTTATTAAAGTGGTTTTGCCTGCGCCGTTTGGTCCCAACAGACCAAATATTTGTCCCTGTTCTATGCTGAGGCTTATATCGTCTACTGCTTTTTGTGTAGCGAAATTTTTATTTAAATTCTTAACTTCAAGTAGTGGCATTCGGATATGGATTGTTTTTTTAAGTGCTTAACAAAGATAGAGGGTTAGGCTTTCTTTCTGAATCATAATTTCTGATAAGTATTTATTCTTAATTCAAGCAGTTAAGGTTTTTGTACCTGTCAAAATTTTTTATTTCCTCAAGATTGTTTAATCAATTCCTGCAACTTTGTATCTTAACTATCATATAAATGAAAAGAATATTTCTATCTTCTTTATTGGTGACAATTATTCTATTGCTTACTGGCTGGGGCTTTTTAGTGCATCGTACCGTTGCGCAATTGGCCATTTATGAATTGCCCAAACCGATGCAGGCATTCTTTTTTGCCAATAAGGACTCTTTAGTTTATGGAGCCCCTCGTCCAGATATAAGGCGAAATGCTATGCCGGATGAAGGAAGTAAGCACTTTCTGGATTTAGAGTATTTTGGAGATAACCCTATTGAAAATATTCCCCGACAGTTTTCTAAGGCCATTAATCAATACAGTTTAGATACCTTAAAAAAGTATGGAACACTACCCTATGTTATAGAGGAGAATTTGCAAAAACTTACAGATGCCTTTCGGACACAAAATGCAGATAGTATTCTTTTTTATGCCAGTGATTTGAGTCATTATATTTCGGATGCACATGTACCCTTGCATACCTCTATCAATTATGACGGGCAGCTTACTGGTCAGGATGGGCTTCATGACCTTTGGGAAACTACAGTGCCAGAAGTGGGGGTATCCAATTATGATTTAAGCAGCCGTCATAAAGCCACTTATATTGCGGATCCTTCTCAATTGATCTGGAAAATACTGGCGCAAAGTCATGCTTTATTGCCTGATATGCTGGCCAAGGAAAAAGTGGTGTCAAAAAATTTTACCGAAGCCACCAAGTACCGTTGGGAAGTGCGTTGGGGGAAAAACAGACGATTTTATACAACGGAGTTTGCCCGGCAATATAGCGCAGCATTAGGCGCATCAATTAATGATCAGTTAATCGCTTCGGCCAATCATATCTCAGATTTCTGGTACACAGCCTGGGTCAATGCCGGCAAACCGGATTTGAATTCAATATTGAAAAGACCGTACTACAAGTGCGTTTTTAAAACCGAAAGAAAGGCGTTCAAAAAAAATCAGTTGATGAAAAAGCGGATGCTGATTGCCACCCAAAGAAGAAATCGGGACTAGTGCCTAGTGAAGTATTTATTTTAAATCCATGACAAGAATAGGGCTGATATCGGATACACATCATTTTCTGGACGAGGCGGTATTTAAATATTTTTCCTCTTGTGATGAAATTTGGCACGCGGGCGATTTTGGGTCGATACAAATTGCCGAAGCACTAAGAAATTTCAAACCCCTGAGGGGGGTTTATGGAAATATTGATGGAATGGATATTAGAGCATCGTATAATGAGTCTGCCATTTTTCGGTGTGAGGATGTAAAAGTGATGATAAAGCATATTGGTGGTTATCCACCCAAATACAATGTGGAGACAAGAAAACAGATTATGATAGAAAAACCGTTACTATTTATTAGTGGTCATTCTCATATTCTCAAAATTATGTTTGACGAATCAATGCACTGCCTGCATATCAATCCCGGTGCGGCAGGCCGACAAGGTTGGCACAAGAAAAGAACGATTGTGCGGTTTTGTATAGATGGCAATCAGATTAAGGATTGTGAAGTGATTGAACTGGAGCCAAGATGATTGATGCATCAGGATCTCAGGATAAAGAAGCTGACGGAGGGATTGTTTTTTCAGTATATCTGTTTGGTTTGTAGATCTCAAAACAATACTAATGAAACCTCGAATCTGGTCCTTTTTAGTTTCAATCGTAATGGTGATTTATTTCGCCGGAATGGTTTTTCAGCAGCATGCCATACAGATGGTATTTAAGCCTTTGTTAGTAAGCACCATGCTGGGGTATTTTGTTTCTGCTACCCTGGCAAGGGAAAGCAATTTGAAAAAGTGGATCATCACCGCCCTGGTTTTTTCAATAGCCGGTGACACCCTGCTCATGTTTGCCAATCAGCATGAAGGGTTTTTTTTATGGGGACTCATAGCTTTTTTGCTGGCACATATTTTTTATATCATTACTTTTCACCACATACGAACCACCGAAAATATTTCGGGCAAATGGCAGGTGGCAATTATTGTAGCCGTGTATTATTTTTTGCTGATTGGGTTGCTAATGCCCTACCTGGGTTCTATGAAGTTTCCAGTTATTATTTATGGTTTGGTGATTAGTTTTATGCTGCTCATTGCCACACATATATTTGACCTGAAAGACAACCTGACAGCAAGATATATATTAACCGGGGCAATATTCTTTGTGGTCTCGGATTCTGTTTTGGCGATTAATAAATTTTACCAGCCTTATGAGTGGGGTGCATGGGCAATAATGATTACTTACATTCTGGCGCAATGGCTAATTGTGAAAGGCTGTGTCAGATATCTGCTAAATAAATCCATTGAGGCCTAAAGCCGATTACTCAGAATCTTCAAACGGACTTTACAGAACCAATATCTGGTATGGGCATTTTAGGAATAGGCATAAAAAAAGCATCGGTTTTTGGTGCCGACAGGTTGCCCTGTCCATCACTTAAACCCGATGCTTTTAATAGCTTCTGCATTGTCTTGTAGAGTAGATATCGCCTGTTTTAAGTAAGCATATTGCTATGCAAAGTTAAACAGCCTCCAACCCACAGAACAACTGGCAAGGCTTCCGCTAAAATGTTTGCTGGTACTTATCGGGAGTGGTTCAATGCACTTTGCCTAAACATCTTCAGGTATTTTACTACCTGTTAATCATTTTTGCATCGACTCATTGACCAGCATCCTGATAATGCTTCAGCTTGTTTACAGCTTCTTGCATTTGCGTTCTGTATGTTTCCAAAACAACATCCTGCGTGCATTGCTGCATTGTAAGCCTTTTGTTTTTTCCACGATACATATTTCAAAGAATCTGCTGTAATTGCACTCTTTAAAACCACATCTTTATTAATCTTTCGAAAACTAAACTTGTTATTTCTGAAGTGCATGATGAATATACGATTTCAAGCATGGGGTTTCCAAATTATTCTTTTTATATATAAGCACCTCTTATGAACAAAGAAATGCACATCTTACCCTGAGGGTTATGCACAGGTTCGCACCGCTTATGCACAGGTTTCTGCACATGTATTTTATCTGTTCTCCTTTTTTGTGTTTTGGATTTTGTTCAACTATAGAATCTTATTTTTTAATACTGTAAAGAATTAAAGAGTGGATATTTTACCAGTCTGTAGGGGATTTGCAAATCAGGGTTTACTAGAAAAAAATGTAGCAGACGAAGGTGTATCAATGAGTAAAGGCAACTCGCATTAAATATAGAAAGAGTGGCTTCAGTGAAACTATTTTTTTCAAAAGTATAGAGATGGAGGTATCTATTATTTTTAAGTTTGATATTGATTTCTTAAAAACCGTAAGTGGTTATTAGAGGCGAAGAATAGGTGGGACACTTTTTATTCACCAGCATAAGTGTGCGCTGCTTCTTCAAGTTCAGGGTAAGCGGCCTTTAAACTGATATAATTTCATGGATGCCTTTAACCGAATCTCAATACCCGAGAGAAACCGTGGTAACAAAGCGGCTATATGTTTTTCGTTAAAACCATAAAATGAGATGCATCGCTAGAGGTTATATGAATGTTATATCATCGGGATATCTGTACATTCATACATTTTCGTAAATTCGCTCATGGCAATTTTTAAATTTAGAATATATTTTGAGGACGATGACAGTGTTTATCGAGACGTAGTGATAAAGCATACACAAACTTTTTTGCAGTTGCACGAAGTGATTTTAAAAGCTTACGAGTTTGACAATAAACATCAGGCTACTTTTTTTCGAAGCAACGACTACTGGCAAAAAGGCCGTGAAATTACATTTGAAAAATATGACAAGAACTATAAGGCCGATCCTTTATTAATGAAGGATACTACGATTGGGTCTGAAATAAAAAACACCAACCAAAGATTTACATATACCTACGATTTTCATAAACAATGGAACTTTCTGATTGAACTAATAAATGTAGCCAAAGAAGAATCCGCCAAAGTGGTCTATCCTTCGGTAGTGAGAGCGGAAGGGCTGGGCCCCAAACAGTATGGCACCAAAGGTTTGTTGGGTGATAAGTTTGCAGACATCGAAGAAAAGTACGATTTGACACGTGGTGCCGAAGGATTTAATGTAAAAGATGCGGAAGGGGAAGATTTAGGAATTGAAGAAGCCTCAGATGAATATCAGGAAGAGGAAGATTAATTTATTATCCTTTCACATTAATTTTCAGTTATCAAAACAATAATTGTCGTTGCAGGACCTACTGCCGTGGGCAAAACGGCCTGTGCTATTGAACTGGCCTCCTATTTTAATACGGTTATACTTTCTGCCGATAGCAGACAATGCTTTCAGGAGCTAAATATAGGTGTGGCCAGACCAACAGTGGCTGAGTTGCAAATGGTTCCGCATTTTTTTATAGCCTCACATAGCATCCATGAGGAATTGAATGCTGCCTGGTATGAAACATACTCCCTGAACCTGCTTCATCAACTATTCGAAACAAAAGATATCGTGGTGGTTTGCGGTGGTACCGGTTTGTATATTAAAGCCCTAACGGAAGGACTGGATACTATACCAGAGGTAGGGACTACTATTCGGCAAAAAATAGTGAGTGGTTATAAGGAGAATGGAATAGGTTGGTTGAAACAGGAACTATTGTTGAAAGACCCTCTTTTTGCCTCCCAGGGCGAAATGCAAAATCCTCAAAGGATGATGCGGGCACTGGAGGTAGTAGAAGCTACCGGCCAGTCTATAATTAGTTTTCACAAAAAAGATCAGGCTGCAAGGCCATTTAATATCATCAAACTGGGTTTGGAGCTGAGCAGGGATATACTGTATGAAAGAATAAATGCCCGGGTGGATGCTATGATGGAGGCAGGGCTGGAAGAAGAAGTAAGGCAGTTGTTACCATATCGGAAATTGAATGCTTTGCACACAGTAGGATACAGAGAAATGTTTGACTATTTTGATGGGGAAACTAGTAAGGAAAGAGCCATTGAACTGATAAAACAAAATACCCGGCACTATGCCAAAAGGCAAATGACCTGGTTTAAAAAACAGGAGAATATGCATTGGGTAGATTTAGAGCTGACAAAGAATTTAAGCACTGTTGTGGCACTTTTGTTCCAGGGGGGCTAATCTAGATCTGGAATGCAGGACAGAAAACGAAAAATAAGAAAGGTGAAAAGAAGCTGAGAGTTGTGCATTATAAATTGAATCTGCGATAATGAAAACAATAGAATACTTTTTGGTTTGATTACAGAAAACTCTTTCCTCTGCGATGCCCAAAAATAAACCCCAAGATAAAGAACCTTACTCACCGGCTAATAACTTTTCTATTCGGAATAAATATTGGAAATACTCAGGAAAATTTATTGTACAAGAAGATTCAGGATTTGAAACAAACAGGTTCAATTTTTAATAAGCAAGAAGCATTTAAACCTGCTTCTTCCCAAAGTACTGCCTTCCAACAGAAGTGTATGAACTATCATGATGTAACTTTTTTTTCAGTTGAAAAAGAGAAACGTAAAGAAATAGGAACTACAATATCAATCCCAATTCAACTTTCATCATATAACCTGATTTAGGAACTTAGTGAGGAATTTCTTCCAAATACTACTATCAAAAAGCAAGATGGGATACCCTATTTATTAAATAAAATAGGGAGGAACTGCCTCGTGTTTAAGTTGCTGTGAATAAGTAGGACATAAATAAGTCTAAAATTAGGATATATGAATTAAATCATGCTTGAGCGAATTAGAGTGGATAGTCTGCAAAAATAGCTGGCGCATTTATGCAAGATAAAGTTCCATCAATACACTGCAAAAGTCTTAATGCATCTTTCCAAAAAATCAACTATAGTAGCTATCTTTGCGGCCTTTTAAGATGAAATAATGGAAGATTCTCCCAGAAATTTATTGGACACCAATTCCCTTTCCGAAACAGAGAATGCCATTTTGCAACTCTGCAAATGGATTCGATTGGTATCGGTAGCCGGTTTTTCAATTGGTGCTATTGTTGTGGTAGCCATGCTGATGAATGGTTCTGATATTCTTCACCAGTTTGCAGAGACCTTACCCTATAAAATCAAAGGATTGTATGGTATATTGGTGGCTGTATTTTTTGTTGTGTTTTTTATAACTGCCTTATTATTGTATTCCCTTCACCGGGCGGTAACCTTTATCATCCAGGGTCTTCAGCAAAAGAACAATGTCATGATTGGCCAGGGATTTGGGTTTCTAAAAAAGTTTTTTATCACACTTGCAGTGATTGGCGTGGTTCAGTTTCTGTTCAATCTGTCTAATTTATTTTAACTATGAACGAATTTCCGGAACAGGAAAACAACGATGATTTGGAGAAAAGCAGAGAGATACTGCCGGTGGCAAAAATTGCTGGCGTGGCGGCCATTATCTCTATTCTGGGTACCATTGCGGGCATTTTGGTTTTAATTGTTTCTCCTTCATCGGATGTAGTTGTACAACAGGAGGGACTGGATGAGGCTGCCGCCCAGGTGGCCAAAACCACACCCTATATTTCAGCGTTCATGTCGGCCATCATTGGAGGCATTTCTTTTTATTGTTTATATCGATTTTCTGTATTTGCGAAAAAAGCAGGCAAGACAGGCGATCACACACCTTTGGTAGCGGGACTTAAAAGTCTTGCAGGTTACTTTAGGCTTTGGGCAGTACTATTATTTGTGGTGATTAGTTTTTTGGGAATGGCGTTTATTGGCGGCATTCTAAGTTCCTTGTTTAACTAAAGAACACGCTATTTTGTAGATAGGAAATTATAATCCATCAAAAGTTTATCCAAAAAATCATAAGCACTCATTGCTGATTCTATCTGCAAATATTTTTTTACTTTTTCTGCAGCACTGATTACAGATGTGTCATTTCTGTTTTCCCGATAGCGAGACAGTAGATTTTTTATGGCATTCAGATCACGGTCGCTAATGTGCATCACTTGTGGGAATAGGGGCACATAGTCTGTTGCTACTTCCCGAAACACAGTGCTATCCAAGGTTTCCTGGGTATTGGTTTTTATCACGATGGTCTGCGCAAGTATATCTCCAATGCGTTGCGCTTTTTTTGAGTTGGCCACAAGGAGTACATCTGTCAGAAAAAAACCAATTCCAAATACAATAGTCAGCACGATTTCTGTGGTGGCAAATCCAGATAGGGCATATATAAGCAGAAAAGCCAAAATGATAATCCATAAATCGGAAATGCGTAGCAACCATCTTATCAGGAACTGACTGATCGACGGTCGCCCTCCATTCAGGCTCACAACCCTGAGGTTCATGATTCTCTTTCCAATACTTAGGCCATTGGTGCTAATCTCCATCAATATATGATATAGAAATACAGGCGAAAACAAGATTAACTGAATGGCCCATAAATTGAAGCCTTCATCCCCTGGTCCGCCAAAAGGAAACAGATCCAAGATTTTCATTGCCAGAACAATGTACAGATATTGTACCAGCATATCTATTAACAAAGCCATAGTTCTACGCCCCAACCCTGGCGCATCAAAGGCCAGGTTGATATTAAAACTTGTAGGAATGTTGACAATGGGCATGTCCAATTTTTGTGTAAAATAGTGATTTTATTCCTTTGCTTATTTTTATTTGACTTAGGCTTGACGGAATTTTACCGGAAGAGAATTGGTAGAGTGCTGGCGATGAAAATCATTATTTTTTTAAGCTTTATGCCATCGGTTCGATTACCTGTATTTTTGCAATCTTATGTCACATCTTGTAATTACAGATAATAACGAATTGGAAGAAATCAAAGATACACCCAAAGCTCATCCGGCTTTGAGAGTGGCCGCTACAATTCTTTCTTATATTTTTCATCCGGTGTTTATTCCAGTGTATGTAATAGCATTTTTGTTATATATCGAGCCTTTTCTTTTTGTAGGCGAATCTGCACGTGACAAGGTGCTCACCCTGGGTAGGGCATTTATCAATTATACATTTTTCCCACTTGTAAGCATATTGCTTTTAAAAGGGCTTAACCTGATCAAATCAATAAAACTACAAGATCGTAAAGATCGAATTATACCTTTTATTATTTGTAATATTTGGTATTTCTGGATTTGGTATGTGTGGCGTGGATTGCCTGATGCTCCAAGGTTTTTAATTGTGTTTGCCTTTAGTGTGTTTATTGCTTCCTCCATTGGGCTGCTCGCTAATACATATTTGAAAATAAGTATGCACGGCATAGCACTGGGAACGGCTACAACTTATTTATGTCTATTGGCGATCAATCCTATTTCTTCTAATATCACTATTTATCTTGCCTTTGCCTTGTTAATTACCGGATTGCTGGGGTCGGCCCGACTATTACTGAAAGCTCATGAACCTGTAGAGTATTATGCCGGACTTGGTGCTGGAACACTGGCCGTATGGATAGCAAATCTGATTGTGTAGTTTCAATTTATCCTAACTGTAGTTAGTCAGATTCATTTTTTAAATATATTCGCTCCTAATCCGTAGAAGAGGAGCCAAATCCTTTTTTATCTTAAACATTCATTTATTAATAAATTCAGATGAAAAGAATCAGCATTGGCCTTTTGATGCTGGCAGGTGCTCTGCCGGCACTGTCCCAAAAGGTGAAGTTTACAGAATTCGATTTGAGCAATGGGCTGCATGTGGTCCTTCACGAAGATCACACAGCACCGGTGGTAGTCTCCTCGATAATGTACCATGTGGGCAGTAAGGACGAAATGTCCGGACGCACTGGAATGGCTCATTTTTTTGAACATTTATTGTTTGAAGGTTCAGAAAATATCAAACGTGGGGAATTTGATAAATACGTATCTAAGAATGGCGGAAGAGCCAATGCCAACACCACACAAGATCGTACATTCTATTATGAAATTTTTCCCAGCAATCAGTTAGCAACTGGTCTGTGGCTGGAGAGCGAAAGACTGATGCATCCTGTGATCAATGAAGTGGGTGTAAAGACTCAAAATGAGGTAGTGAAAGAAGAAAAAAGAATGCGGATGGACAATCAACCTTATGGCAATCTGATTAGCTCAGTGTTTGACAGGTTGTTTGCACAACATCCATACCATTGGCCAATCATTGGAAGCATGCAAGATCTGGACAATACCACGCTCCCCGATTTTCTGGCTTTCAACAAAAGGTATTATGCCCCCAATAATGCCGTGTTGGTGATCGCTGGTGATATAGATCCCGTAAAGACCAAACAATTAGTAGAAGCTTATTTTGGTCCAATACCAAAAGGTCCTTCAATTCCAAGAGTGAATGTGCAAGAAGCTCCGGTTACGCAACAGATTACAGATACTGCTTACGATGCCAATATTCAAATTCCGGGTATTATAGCGGCCTATCGCACACCGGGTATGAAGTCGAGAGATGCTGTGGCATTGGACATGGCTTCACAGATTCTTAGTGGAGGTGCCAGTAGCCGGATGTATAAGAAAATGGTGGATCAAAAGAAAAATGCATTGCAGGTAGCGGCCTTTAATTATACCTTGGAGGATTATGGTGCTTATCTCACTTTTGCCTTGCCCAATGGCAATCAAAATTTAGACTCACTGTTGGCCGACATAGATGCGGAAATTGTCAGGCTGCAAACCACCCTGATTTCAGATGCAGAATTTACCAAATTACAAAATCAGGCCGAAAACGATTTTGTGAGTGGCAATAATACAATGATGGGTATTGCTGAAAGTCTGGCGAATGGATTTACTTTTCATGGCAACACCAATTATCTGAATACAGAACTGGATTTGATCATGTCTATTACTAAAAAAGATATTCAGGATGTAGCCAAAAAGTATCTAAACAAAAATCAACGTGTGGTTTTGTACTATTTGCCGGAGCATAAAGAGGCTAAATAAAATGTGGTAGCCTTTGTGAACAACATGCTGCACATTCGAAGTGCTGAAGCTACATGACAAATTAGATTACAACCGAAAGTTTTTGCAATTCCAAAGAAAGCAAAAGACCAACCAAAATTTTTTAAAGATGAAACGCCTGTGAATGATTTTTTTCACACAGGGCAATAAATGTCTGGCGTTCCATCCGTTTCACAATAAAATAAAAATAATACGGATGAAAAAAATATTTATCGCATTTACCGCTATTGTATGCACCACTTCGGTTTTTGCTCAAATAAAAATTGATCGGACCAAACAGCCCAAATCAGGGCCGGCTCCTGTCATTAAGATTGCCGATCCTGCAAACTTTGTATTGCCAAATGGAATGACCGTGTTGGTAGTAGAAAATCATAAACTTCCTAAGATAACCGCCAGTCTTAGTTCCAACAGGGGCAGTATTATCGAGGGAGAAAAAGCAGGTGTTATTAGCCTGATGGGAACTATGCTAAACGAGGGAACCAAAACATTGACCAAAGAACAGTTTGATGAAAAAGTAGAAATGATGGGCGCCTCTGTTTCGCTTGATGCTGGTGGTGGTAGTGTAGCGGCGCTTACCCGCTATTTTGCACCCAGCCTAATGTTGATGGCCGAGGCACTTAGAAATCCAGCCTTTAAGGAGGAAAGTTTAGATAAACTAAAATCTCAAACGATTACAGCGCTTAAGAGTCAGGAAAAAAATGCAAAAGCTATTTCTGGTAGAATTGTAAACGCCATTGCTTTTGGAAAAAACAGTGCCCAGGGTGAATTTGAAACAATCAAGTCTATCGAAGGATTAAGGATGGCTGATGTAAAGGAAGCCTATCAAAAATACCTTAGCCCGGCAAATATGATTTTGACTTTTGTAGGCGATATTACTCCTGCCAAAGCAAAAGAACTGACCTTGAAAGCTTTTGGTAGCTGGAAAGGAGCAAAGATTCCAATTGCAAAAGACGCACCAGTTCCCAATCCGAAACAGACCGAAATAGATCTGGTAGATGTGCCATCAGCAGTACAAAGCGAGGTGACTGTTGCAAGTTTGATAACCAATCCTATGAGTAATCCTGACCATCATGCATTGGTGCTGGCTAATCATATTTTGGGTGGTGGTTCCGAGGGGAAATTATTTATGAATCTCAGAGAAAAACATGGGTTTACCTATGGTGCCTATAGTACCGTGGGAGCCGGTCGATATCAGGCAAAGGTTAGTTCCAGTGCTTCTGTCAGAAATGATAAAGTGGATAGTGCGGTGGCAGAAATTGTAAAGGAAATTAATAATATGCGTGCAGGCAATATATCGGCTGATGAATTAGCCATTGCCAAAGCAGTGTACAATGGTGGTTTCGCTCTTAGAATGGAAAGCCCTCAAACTGCGGCAACTTATGCCAGCAATATCTTAATTAATAATTTACCCAAGGATTTTTACAGAACCTATTTGCAAAAAATAAATGCTGTTACCGTTGCAGACATTAAGCGTGTAGCACAGAAGTATTTTTCCACATCCAATACCAGAATCTTTGTGGTGGGTAAATCATCCGTAGTAAAACCAGGGCTGGAAAAATTGGGTTATCCGGTAAAATTGTATGATGCGTTCGCCAATCCGGTTACAGAAACAAAGACCACCGCCATCGACAATAACCTGACCGCCCAAACAGTAATTGATAAATACCTTGCAGCCATTGGCGGCAAAGCTGCACTGGAAAAAGTGAAGGCTTTTAGTGCTGATATGGTGATGAGTGTAAGTGGACAGAATTTGGATGGCATCATGAAGAAAGCTGCACCGAATAAGTTTTTGATGCAACTAACCATGCAGGGAATGACAGTGATGAAAATGGCGTTTAACGGTAAAGCAGGGTATCAGGAGCAAATGGGACAAAAGAAGGAAATGGGTGCTGATGATATTGCCAACTATTCAGATGCCAGAGGTGTTTTCGATCAGATTTTTTATACGGACGCCGGTTACAAAATGAGTCAGCCTTCGATCGAAAAAGTAAATGGCGAGGATGCTTATAAGGTAGTAGTTACAAAACCAAGCGGTAAGGTTTCTAGTGAGTTTTACTCGATAAAAACAGGACTGCTATTAAGAGAGGAGATCAAAGTGAAAGCAGCAGGTCAGGAAGTGGAAACCTCTTTTGAATATGGAAACTATGTAACTGTTGGTGGGGTGAAATTTCCAGGTGAAATGACACAGTCAGTAGCTGGTCAACCGTTTAGTTTGACTTTGACAAACTATAAAATAAACGAAGGAGTAAGTGATAAAGATTTTGAATAGAAGTTGATAGCTGGGAAATAGTGAAAAAATCCCGAAAGCACAATATAAAAATGCAGCTACAAAAAAGTAGCTGCATTTTATATTTATAAGATAGTGTAGTAAAATCCCTACGATATCCCCTTTTCTTTCATCACTTTGTTCAGCCATTTTAATAGGATAAATAAGAACAAAGCTGCTCCAAACAGCAACATAAAATTTAGCCAGAAATAGCTCTCCTTATTGGTGTATTCGTCCCATTTGCTGGATAGCACTCCACTCAGCTTATTGCCAATGGAGGTGGACAAAAACCATCCGCCCATCATCAGCGAAGTGATGCGTGCCGGGCTCAGTTTGGATACCAGCGAAAGCCCCATTGGGCTCAGAAATAGTTCTCCTATAGTGATGACTCCATAACTGGCCATTAGCCACCAAACACTTACTTTATCTGCTCCATTGCTTCCTGTTTTCACCGCCCAAATCATAACCAGTACAGACAAAGCGGATATCAATAATCCCAAAGCAATTTTGGATGGCGTGCTGGGCTCTTTTCCTTTTTTCCTCAGCCAGGTAAAAAATGCCACTATCAACGGGGTAAGCAGGATTACCCAAAAAGGATTGATGGACTGAGTGAGCGATGGTAGCCATACCTGAACCTGGTCTCCATCCAAAAGGGGTGTTTCTGCCAGATTCATATTTTTAAAGTAAGTTGGATATTCCATGCCGCTTACCTCTACTCCATGTTCCTTTATTTTCCTAAATTGCTGGTCCAGCAAAATGGTGGAATCTTTTTTATAGGTCAGCGTCTCCGTAAGTTTCAGCGAACTGAGTAGTTTGCCTCCTGTTCCGTCCACGTGGCGCTCGGTATAGCGGCTGGCCCAGGTGTTAAGTGCAGAACCATTCTGCTTGAAGATTGCCCAGAAAAGAATCACCACTGCGAAAATAGAAAGTAGCGCAGCCATTGGACGGCGTTCGTCCTTAGGACTTCTTATCAACAAGGTGAGGAAGAAAACCATCACCGGTATACAGGCAAAGATGAAAGCGTCGGTGCTGTTGCTGTCGAAAATAGCACCATCTGTACCCAAAATAAAATAACCAATTACGGCAAATACAATGGCAGGTAAAATCACTAAGCTAAACACTTTGGCGATGGTCATGTCGCCTTCTTTCAACGGTTTGCGGGTGTCGTATTCTTTAAAATGTTTTTTGCCAGTGATAAAAATGATGACTCCTAAGAACATGCCCACACCGGCAGCAATAAATGCCGCACCCCAGCCAATGGTGGAATATAATGCGGCTCCGAAGAAATTGCAAACAAAGGCACCAATATTGATACCCATATAAAAAATGTTATAGCCCTCGTCTTTTTTCGATTGGTATGTTTCGGTGGAATAAGTGTTCCCCAATAAGGTAGAGATATTGGGTTTAAAAAAGCCATTACCCAAAATAATTAAAACCATTGAAGTGTACAGCATTGGCAGGCTTCGAATACTCATCAGGCAATATCCAAGACCCATCAGAATTCCTCCTAACACAATGGAATTGCTGTAACCAATTTTTCGATCGGCCAGCATACCTCCCAAAAAGGGTGTGAAATAGATCAATGCGATGAAGGTTCCATAAAGAGAGGCGGAGTCTTTCTCATCCATACCAAAACCGGCGGTGGCATCTTTTAAATAAAATGTAAATATGCCCAACAACAAATAAAATCCGAAACGTTCCCACATCTCACTAAAGAAAAGAAAGGGCAAAGCTTTTGGGTGATTCTTCCACATATTTTTTTGTTTTATTATAAAGATAAAAATAACAAAAAGCCACTTCCTGAAAAGTGGCTTTTTTCCAAATTATTTATTGCTTCGGTTATTTCACACCGTGCATCATCTTTTTTAGCAAAGGAGAAATAAATACCAGAAGGATACCTGCAATACCGCAAAGCACCACAAATACCATGAAGAATTCATAGAGATTATGTATCTCAAATCCAACAAAAACATGATTGGCAGTAGGTATTTGGTTCTGAAACATCAAATCGGCTTGTTCGGGAGTCAGTGTTACTTTCTTGTCTAGCACATCCTGAAGGTTGATTCCTAGTTCACTTGCTTTTTTAAATTTATCTCCGGTGGCAGGCATGATGGAACCAAGCGTTCCCGCCAAAGCATACCCTGCTGCATTTGAAATAAAGAACACGCCATATAAAAGAGAGGAGAATCTTTTCGGTGCCAGTTTTCCTACCAGCGAAAGTCCAATAGGGGATAAGCAAAGCTCACCACAGGTTTGTAAAAAATATAATAGAATCAACCATTTGATGGCCAATAAGCCAGAGTTGCCTAAGTCTTTTACATTATGCGCAATGATAAAATAACTCAATGCAATAATGACCAGACCAAAGGCCTGTTTCAATGGAGATACAGGTTCCTTTCCATTTGCTCTCAATTTATCCCAAAGAAAACTAAAAGGAACAGCCATTATAACAATGAAAAGCCCATTGAATATTTGAACCATGGAAGGCGGCATATTCCAGCCAAAAAAGTTTCGGTCGGTTTGGTTGTCGGCAATAAAGGTGAGTGAAGATCCGGCTTGCTCAAAGGCAGCCCAGAAGAAGATTACAAAGAATGATACTACATATATCACCAGTATCCGGTCTCTTTCAATCTTTGTGATCGAGGTATCTGAAATGATAAGGCCCGCCAATGTTAGGCCGGCGGCATAAACGGAAGAGTACACAAGATTTTGACCCATTAAAAAATGAAACAACAAACCAAGACCGACAAACGCAAGGATGGCAGAGAGGATAGATTTTTTGGAGAAATTAGCTGTTTGTGCTTCGCCTTCTTCAAAGTCTGCCGCTGTATTGTTTTTGGGAAGACCACCAATTGCCCGGCCTTCGGGAGTGACTACATACTTATTCTTAAGAATGAAAAAGGTGATCGTTCCCAGCATCATGGCTAAGGAGGCGGCTAGAAATCCCCAGCGAAAAGCGTGAATATCTCTGATGCCATCCACATCCTTCACATCGCCTAACAGCGGGCAGATCAGCTGTCCTAGAAATGCACCTAAATTGATACCCATGTAAAAAATGGTAAAGGCAGAATCTAATTTGTTTTTTTCCTGCTTGGGATACAGGCTGCCCACCATGGAGGAAATATTGGGTTTGAAAAAACCATTTCCAAAAATGATTATACCCAGGCCTACCCACAAAAGTGTTTTTGCCAGATCCATATTTTGACTAAACAAAGAAGCACTGCTAAACATGAAAAGCTGGCCAATAGCCATCAGCGTACCTCCGAGCAAAATACAGTTTCTGTTACCTAGATATTTGTCGGCAATAAAACCTCCAAGCATAGGTGTGAGGTAACAAAGTGCCAGAAAACCACCATAGATAATGGAAGTTTCTGATTCAATGATTCCCAGCGAATTGATCATGAATAATGTGAGCAGCGCACGCATTCCATAAAAGTTGAAGCGTTCCCACATTTCGGTGCCGAACAGCACCCATAAGCCTTTGGGATGTTTAGTTTTGGAAGGAATCGTTTCCATTGTATTCATTTTAGATTTTTTTATATGAGCAAAGAGTGCCCAAAATACGCAAAAATCACAAACCGAAATTTTCATTTTATAACTATCTTTCGCCCCTGATTTCAAATTAAATATAAGCGAATGAAAATATTACTACTTGGTGGTGGTGGCAGGGAACATGCACTAGCCTGGAATATGAAAGAAAGAGGAAAAGGTAGCCATGACTTATTTATTGCTCCCGGCAACCCTGGTACTGCTGACTGTGGGATTAATATATCCATTGCCATCACCGATTTTGAGGCCTTGGGAAAATTCTGTTTGGACCATGCCATTGAGATGGTGATAGCTGGTCCCGAGGAGCCATTGGTGAAAGGAGCCTGGGATTTTTTCCACCAAGAAGAATTAAAACATATTCATTTTATAGGGCCATCTCAGTTTGGTGCTCAATTGGAGGGTAGCAAATCCTTTGCGAAAGCATTTATGGAACGGCATCACATTCCTACTGCAGCATATAAAGAATTTTCAGGAGATCAGTTTGAAGAAGGGCTTGAATATTTGAACAATCATTCACTCCCCATCGTATTGAAAGCAGATGGGTTGGCAGCCGGAAAGGGGGTGGTAATTTGTGCATCTACTAAAGAGGCTGTTCAGGAGTTTGAGGAAATGGTGGTGAATGCAAAATTTGGAGACGCCAGTAAAACAGTAGTTGTAGAGCAATTTTTGAACGGAATAGAAATGAGTGTATTTGTGCTCACAGATGGGAAAGAATATGTGATATTGCCTGATGCAAAAGATTACAAAAGAATTGGGGAAAAGGATAGCGGTCTTAATACCGGTGGTATGGGAGCCGTGAGTCCGGTGCCTTTTGCTACAGAAGCGTTTATGCAAAAAGTAGTACAAAGAATTATTGAACCTACAGTGAATGGGCTACATCAAGAGGGGATTCATTATACAGGGTTTGTATTTATCGGACTGATAAAAGTGGATGATGAACCTTATGTGATCGAATATAATTGTCGTATGGGCGATCCGGAAACTGAGGTAGTGATGCCAAGATTGCAAAATGATATAGCTGAACTATGCCTGGCTGCCGCAACGAATACTTTAAAAGGAATTAAGATTGAATCTGACCCTCGGTGTGCCGCAACAGTAGTGGCAGTGAGTGGTGGCTATCCTGGAAGTTTTGAAAAAGGATACAAAATTACTGGTCTGGAACCGGCACCTGCCAATTCTATTATTTTCCATGCAGGAACAAAGGAGCACGAAGGGCTGATTGTAACAAATGGTGGAAGGGTGCTTTGTGTAACCTCTTTTGGAAACACCATAGCAAATGCAGTAGCTACATCAAAGAATACACTTTCCAGTATTCACTATGATGAGATGTACTATCGGAGAGATATCGGCTACGAGTTCGAGTAAAATCATTAAAGTCAGGGTTTGCTGAAACAATCCCTGACTTTTGAATATTCTAATGTAGGATGAAGCGAATGAGGAAAATAAATTTCTACATTCTTAATTTGTTTGAACTCCTTCTTCCAGTTCCATAACCAGTTGGTCCAAATGCGTTTGCACCCATTCTGGCATAGGTTGTTCTGAACTTGCCGACCACTCGTTGCCCGTTCTCTGCATTCTAAAAAAAATGCGGTTGCCACGATCATTGGCGGTATCCACATCAAACACATAATCACCGGCGTTATTGTTTTTCTTGAAATTGAACTCTCTTAGTCTATCCTCTATTTTAACTAATCTGCTAAAATGAATAATCTTTACAAATGAAGTATGCATATCTTTTATCACCTTTTATCCAACTGCCGCTATAGTATTTTCATAAATGAGTTTAGCAAAATACAATAGTGGCGACAGGGCCATTAAGCCGTCTAAGATAAAGTAAAACAAGTAATCATTTTTTGTTTTGACAGCCCGGTGATAAAGTGCAAATGTTAAGAGTGTGGGAACCAGCAGAATAAGCAGGTCAATTATTTTAAGATTTTCAAAATTTAACATCAATATAGCAGAAACAACATTGACTGAGATCAAAAAATCAAAGAGGTATTTTATTTGTAGAGGGGATAAAATAGTGACTAAACTCTTTACACCACCAGCTTTGTCGTAGTCCCTATCCCTTAAGTCAAAAAGAATACAAATGGGAAAAATAAGTGTAAATCGATTTATTGCAAACAATGTAAACCCAACTTCCCATTCTTTGGTTGTGACCAAAAGTGGTAAAATACTGGTGATATATGTCCACATCACAGCCAATAGAATTGTTTTGGCATAGATCACTTTTCTGAGAACAAAAAATGGTTTGAAAGGAAACTTGGGCGCAGTGTACATAATAGTGAGAAAAATGGCCGGAATGATCCATTTTATGTATCCTAATTCCTGAAGCAAAAAAATGCCACTTCCAATGGCACTGCTGACAAAAAAGAACAAATGGACCGGTTTGTTTCTTCCTAGCCAAAAAGTTCTGGAATCTGTAATTTCTGTTTTTTCATCTGTAAGATACCAATGAATACTGTAACTGGCCAAAGTGGAAAAGAATAGAAACCACCCAAAATGAGAAGGTGGAAAACCGATTGAAAAAAGATGGGTGGTATAGCCTGCCATGACCACAGCACAAAATGCAATGAACAGATTGCTGAAAATGATGAAGTCGAAAAACTTTCTGTTATGAGTTGATGACAATTAAAAATTATTTTTACACAAAAATATTTAAAAACATTATGGATTTAGGTGTAAACCTGACAAAAGAAGTTTTTAGCGATGCAATGAATTTTGAGGAAACAGCTCTCAAGGTTTTCAGATTTCAATATCAACAAAATACTGTTTATCAGCAATATGTAGATGCACTGAAGGTGGAAGTAGCATCCATCAAAAACTTGCGTTCTATTCCTTTTTTACCTATCCGCTTTTTTAAAACCCATAAAGTGCTTAGTACCGATTTTGAGGCTGAACTTGTTTTTGAAAGTAGCGGCACCACTGCAACCGTCAATAGTAAGCACTATATAAAAAGTACTGCAATTTATGAACATAGTTTTAAAGCGGGTTTTGCACAATTTTATGGGGATATAAAAAATTGGTGTATTCTGGGTTTGCTCCCTTCCTATCTGGAAAGAAAGAATTCTTCTCTGGTCTATATGGTTCAGTCGCTGGTGGAAGAAAGCAAGCACCCGCAAAGTGGGTTTTATTTATACGATTTTAATAAGCTGTCTGATACGCTAAAGCAGTTAGAACAGAATAGGCAGCCTACCTTATTGATAGGCGTAACTTTTGCGCTGCTAGACTTTGCTGAAAAGTATAAGCAGCCTTTGCATCATACCATCATTATGGAAACCGGTGGAATGAAAGGCCGAAGAAGAGATCTGATCAGAAACGAAGTACAGGATATATTAAAAACCTCATTTGAACAGGTCGCTATTCATTCGGAATATGGAATGACAGAATTGTTGTCTCAAGCTTATTCCAAATCCGAAGGCATTTTTTATACACCGGACTGGATGCGTATTGTTTTGAGAGAGGAAGACGATCCGCTTACCATAAAACACAATACCGATCACAAAACACGTGGCCTCATAAACATTATTGACCTAGCAAATATCTATTCATGCAGTTTTATTGCTACAGATGATCTGGGTGCCCTTTATCCTGATGGATCTTTCGAGATAACCGGTCGGTTGGATAATAGCGATTTGCGTGGGTGCAGTTTGCTATCCCTATAAGCTTCACACCTACAATCCATTGATATAAGTGGTAAGATAATTTACCCTGTTTTTGAGCCATGTATTCAGCGCATTTATATCCGTTTGGTAATTGGCACTGCCTCGCTTCCATAGTGAATAGTCTCTATTACGAGCACCTTCATTTAGGTATGCCCATTCATTTACTAAAGATTCCAGATTATTGGTGCTGGTAAAAGAGGCCCATTTTTGTTTTAAAATAGTTACTACCTGAGGGTCTGCCAGAAATCTTGAAAAAAACTTAGTGCCTGGCTTGGATTTTGATCCCTGCCAGAAAAAGTTATTATAGTGGACAAAATGTTTTTGTGTGCCTTCGTATCCATAAGCCCAATCGAAATCCCAAATTGGTCCCATCGAAAATTTTCCGGTAGCGGTCTTATGCATATATGTGCTTTTGGGATGATTGAGCTCCTCATTATCTGTTAGCAAATAAACGATTAAGAAGTTTGCCACGGATCGGGGGTCAATATAGTCGGCATAATTATTATTGGGAAAGGAGGAAGCCCACACTAAGTTTTCCATTTGCTGAAATTGACTTTTTATTTGTGCCAATTGAGTGGCATTGTCTGGTTCAGGGTCTTTCACCATCACCGGAAGTTGATAGTTGTCCGACTTAAATTTCCAATCTTCATCGTAATAAGCATCCATCTCCAATAGCAATCCATCATCACCCACATTTACCCGGTTGTCATCCAGTTCTACCTGTTCTGTAAAAAGATACAAGCCCTTGTATGTTCCATTTATTGTTAGTTCCACCGGAATGAAATTGTTAGTATATGGCATGGAAAGTTTTTTACCCATAGTAAAGGCAATGCTGTTGAGCAAATGAGTTTCGTCCAGATAGTTGGCTAATAACACCCAATCTTTTTCTTCTGCCAGTCCAAATAAGGAAGCCTTACTATCTAATTTTAATCGGTATGGTTTTTTGGGATAGCTCCATGTGGAATTGCCTCTTCCTTTTATCTGAGTGGAAGCAGAAAAATTATTATAAATCCCTTTTCCATCAATACTAACTGTAGCTTTTAGATAGTCGTCTTTTGAAGTAATAGGAGTATTACCGTTCGTATTAATGGTGAGGTGAGGCAAACTGTCATTCCAGTTGATCCTGATTTTGAAATCGTGTCTTTTGCCATTCTCTGCATAAAATGAGTAAACAGTATCCTTCCTAAAATCCACTATGCTGGTACCACTAGTCTGATCCAGACTGTTTAAAAGCACTTTGGAAGCATTGGATGCAAAACTTGGGATGATATTGTGGTGAAATTTGGAAAGCCTTCCTGTGATATTATCACCATTAACAGTGAGTACAATATCGTTGAGCAATTGAGGATTGTTCTTTTTTTCCAGAATAAAGGAAGTGACTTTTATGGTAGAATCACGCGTGTCAACTATTGGCGGAGGCGGATCTTGTTTTTTAACTTCTTCATTTTTGGAACAGGCAGCTAGCAAACTTGTCAACATCAAACAATACATACCTGCGATAGCAATTCGTAAATAAGATTTCTTCATAATAAATATTACCCAATAAAACGGGCTTGTGGTAGTTGCAAAAGTAGGCATGAAAACCGGATGAAAGGAATAAATATTGTTTGATTAAATAATTGCAGGCACCTCCAATTGTAGCTTATAGCGAGGTTTTTATTTCTTCATCGCATTTCTTTTCATGTTGTCGGCCAGGTCTTTTCCCAGATATTTTTCTATTCCGGCATGTATGAAGTAAATAACCGGAGTCATCAGAATTGCTACCAAAAATTTATATAAATAATTGCCGATGCAAATGCCCATTACCAACCTGAAACTCCAGGGATCGCCCTGATTGTTGCTGATGCGAGGACCTACATAAAAGGCAATAAACAGGACAACAAAACTGTCAATGAATTGGGAAACCACGGTAGAGCCTGTAGCTCTGAGCCAGATAGCTTTTTCTCCTGTGACTCTTTTGATGCTATGAAAAATGAAAACATCCAGAATTTGCCCAATTAAAAAAGCGGTGAGTGAACCTATAATGATCCAGGATCCCTGACCCAAAATAATTCGATAAGCATTATCTGCATTATCAATATTTTGATTGGTGAAATTGTTGATCCAGAAATCGGCAGGCTTTAGGAAAATGGCACCCTGAAACATGAGAAAAGTATAAGCAATTAAACTGGCAGCCAAATAGGATAAAAAACGCACTCCGCGAACGCCATAATACTCATTGATGATATCCGTCATCACAAATACTACCGGCCACAACAATACGCCTGCAGTAAGGTTAAAAGAAAAAGGGGTGCCAAGAATATTTAGATTTAAGGCTTCTACACCCAATGTTTTTTCCAGAGAAAAAATTTTCACCCCCACCACTTCGGCAATGATGGCATTGGCCACAAAAAAAGCACTCAGAAGGAGGAAGAGTTTTACCGGCTTATTTCTGAAAATAGTATGGATCATTTAAATAAAACAAAAATAAAAGCAATATTACAAAACAGATCAGGTTAAAACCAATAAGCCAGACCGGAGTGTGCCCGAACAATTTTTTGCGAAACAAAAATATGATCAGATACAGCAAATTGATCAACGGGATAACCACAAGACTTAACCCATATCCGGCTGTAATGATGGTGCTGCTCATCACCTCATCTCCATTCCAGTTGAACAAGAGTAGCGAAAAGGCCAGCAACATCATAATGCCGGAAAGAGCTCCCACTCTCGATAAAAATAATAACCAGCGCATCTGCGAATTTCGTGTAAAATAGTATTATTTTGCCCAAATGTTTTCACAATTGGTATGGTGAGTGCCAGGGCAGGAAATGCTTATTTCAAAACTTGTCATTCTATGTCTCATAAAACTTTTACAGCCAAATTGATGAAAATAGAAGACTTAAAACAATTTATACATGAAGAATAACTGGGTTAAAAAGGCCTTGCCTCATTTGGTGGCCATTATTGTTTTTTTGGTGGTGGCACTTATTTATTGCAAACCGGCATTGGACGGAAAAGTGTTGAACCAGATAGACAATAGAAATGCCCTGGGAGCGATGCACAATTCGGTGGAGTACAGCCAACGGCACAATGGTCAGTTTCCCATGTGGTCAAACGGCTTGTTCGGAGGGATGCCTGCTTACCAAATTGGTGGAGTGGCCGACAATAGCATTGCGGTGTATGTGACCAATATCATGACATTGGGTCTGCCTAAACCATTTCAGTTTTTCTTTTTGGCCAGTATTTGTTTTTACCTTTTTTGTCTTACCCTTCGGATCAATCCTTATGCCGGTATCATGGGAGGACTTGCATTTGCCTATGCTACCTACGATCCTGTGATTATTTCAGTTGGGCACGATACCAAGATGTTGTCGATGGCATATATGCCTGCTGTGCTAGCCGGGTTGTTGCTGATTTTTGATAAGAAGTATTGGATTGGCGGACTGCTCACTGCACTGTTTACATCAGCCATTCTAGCTATGAACCATGTGCAGATTGTGTATTATTTGTTGATTGTGATTTTGGTGTTTTCAATAGTGAAACTGATAGACTGGATAAAAGCAAAGGAATATAAGCACCTGATCATGGCGTCCTGTATTGCTATTGTAGCAGGACTTACCGGGGTATTAACCAATGCTATTTTGTTAATGACCACCTACGACTACCAAAAGTACACCATCCGGGGTGGTAGTTCTGAATTGTATGTAACTAAAAAAGGGGAGGTGCAAACCACCGGTTTGGATCAAACGTATGGATTGAGCTATAGCCTTGCGATTCCTGAACCACTGATCATGATGTTTCCTAAGATTTATGGAGGCAGTAGCGATAAGGACGAAGTGTCTCAAGAAAAATCCAAAGCTATTGAAGCTATCCAATCTATGCCAGCTGATCTGGGCAGACAATTGCCCTTACGATATTATTGGGGCGGAATGACCAAAGAGGGCGAAGTGGGATCCTCTGGCCCGGCTTACGTGGGCATAGTGATTTGTTTGTTAGCTATATTTTCATTCTTTATAAAAACCAATCGATTCAGAAGATGGATCTTGATTTGTGTGGGCATCAGTATTGTCCTTTCATGGGGTAGTTATTTTGAAGTGGTGAATAATTTTCTGTTCCAGTATTTACCGCTTTATAATAAGTTCCGGGCACCTTCCATGATTTTGGTTATCCCACAATTGCTATTGGCTTTGTCAGCTGCCATTACCGTAAACTATTTATTGGAAAACAAAGACAAAGCAGAAAATGCCAAAATCTTTAAACAGACCTTGATGGCGGCTGGTGGCCTGTTTATATTGGCATTGCTATTGTATGTTTCTTTCGATTACCTGAGTGCAAGTGATAAAAGTATTTTGAGACAAGTGGGCGATTCCAATCAGCCGGAGGTTTTTGAATATCTGAAATCTTTTTTTGAAGGATTGAAAGCAGATAGAAAATCCTTATTTATGGGAACGATCATGCGGAGTTTGTTTTTTGGTGGAGTGGCGATGCTTCTGGTATATCTGGCTATAAAAGAAAAGTTAAAGGCCACTGCATTAGTCATCGTATTTTGTTTTTGGGCTATGCTGGATATCTTTTTAGTAAATCAAAAATATTTCAACAGCGAAAGTTTTGTAGAAAATCATCACTTGGAAACTGATTTGGTTCCGGCAGAACCGGATAAGAATATTTTGATGGATTCAACTTACTATAGAGTGTTTAATGTGGCAGGTAGTTTTTCAGAAAACATTACTTCATATCTATACAATTCAGTAGGTGGATATCATCCTGCAAAACTGCGTATCTATCAGGATCTCATCGAGCATCAGTTAAGCAAACCTAATCTGAATTTTTCTGTATTGAACATGCTTAATGCAAAGTATATCATTAAGAAAGATAATAATGGTGTTACCGAAGGGTATCAAAAAAATGATGCTGCTTTGGGTCCTTGTTGGTTGGTTAAGCATATTCAGTATGTAAAGACAGCAGATGAAGAAATGAAATCATTGGATCACTTCAATGCAAAGGATACGGCATTTGTATTAGCACATTTCAAAACAGATGTTCTAGCTACACCTCAATATGATTCAACGGCCTCCATTCAGTTGGTGAAAAATGATAACGATGTGATAGATTATAATTTCAAAGCAGCTAACAACCAGTTTGCTGTATTTAGCGAAATCTATTATCCATCGGGCTGGAAAGCTTTTGTGGATAATAAAGAAGTGCCGATTGCTAGAGTGAACTATGTGTTGCGTGGAATTTCAGTACCGGCAGGTAAGCATCAGATTCAATTTAGGTTCGAGCCAAAGTCTGTATCCACCAGTAAATCTCTTGCAAAAATTTCGTGGGTATTGCTGGCGGGTTTCATTGTCATGTTTGTGTTTAGTACCATTAAAAAAAATAAGCAAAGTGCTACAAAGAATGCATCATAGCAGATTGTTTTGAATAAAGAACTGTCCATAATCATTGTCAATTACAATACCTTTCAGTTGTCGTGTAACTGTATCCAGTCACTGTACGACAAAATTGTGGATATTGAATTTGAAGTAGTATTGGTGGACAATGCCTCCACGGAATGTGATGCTAGATTGTTTCTGGAAAAATTTCCAGAAATCACACTGATAGTTTCTGACCAGAATTTGGGTTTTGCTGGAGGAAATAATCTGGGTGTAAAAAAAGCTCATGGGAAATATTTGTTGCTCCTGAATAGTGATACTGAGCTCATAAATAATGCTCCGGGTATTTGTCTGGATTATCTGAAACGCCATCCTGAAGTAGGTTTGGTGGCTGCGCAGCTACAGTATCCCGATGGGAAAATACAACACAATGCCCGTCGTTTTAGAACAATAGGATGGGAACTATTGGAAATTTTTCCGGTGTATAAATTGTTGCCAAAGCATAGACAGGAAACCCTGATGCTTCATCACTATTTTGATCACCAGCGCAATGTGCAGGCCGACTGGGTTTGGGGCACTTTTATGATGTTTGAAGCTGCTATTGTTCCCAGACTGCCTCATAAAGAACTGAACTCAATGTTTTTTATGTATGGAGAAGATGTGTTGTGGTGCTGGGAGATAAAACAGTTGGGGTACGAAATTCATTTTTTAGCAACAGCGAAAACAATGCATATCCATCGGGGGAGTGGCGATGCCGCAAAATGGAAACGAACTAGAAATGCCAGCAACAGGCATCATGCCATCTTCATGAAACAAATGTATAATGGATTCCTATGGTATGTGTGGAAAGCAATATTCGGCCTCAAACAATGGGGTATTTTACAAGTGATCAAAATGACTGGTAAACACAAGTTATAATACTTTGTAGAAATAAGGCTTATTGGCTAAAATGACAGGTGCTTTGCCAATCAGATATTTCACATTTTTAGCAAAATCCAAGGGTTTCGTTTTTTTGTCAAAAACACGCATCAAAAATAACAGAGGAATGGTCATTGTATAAGTCAATAAATGAAGTAAAAACCAACCCGAACCAAACTCTTTTCGGATGCGTACCAAATTGCTCAACATCAGTTGCAAACCTTTCTTCCCATATACATTTAAATACCCACTCTGTTTATTATTGAATAGTTGTCCGGAAGATTTTCCTTCCAGATGAATGAGTTTGTAATAATTATAGAAACCGATTTTATACTGTTTTTTTATTCTGCCACACCATTCTATTTCCTCGGAATAAAGAAAAAAATCCTCGTCCAGCGATCCGGTTATTTTCAGAATTTCTTTTCTGAACATCAGGCAGGCACCATGTATCCAGTCCACTTCCACCATTTGTGGCGTTTCGGTATCGGCATAGGTTTTTTTTATCCTAAGCCCATTGTTTATCTTTCTTAAGATGGTGCCCACGCCTGGCAGTGGCAATAAAGTATTTAGACCTCCTTTTACGTTGTAAAAGGCCGAGAGTTGTTTAGATCCATCTTCAAAATATAATTGTAAGGTGGCAGCCCCCAAATCTGATGAGCTAAAACTCAGGTATAGTTGTTCTATGGAGTTGTCCACCACATAAGTGTCGGGATTTAGAAGCAGGACGATATCGCCTGAAGCCAACTCCAGTCCGCAGTTGTTCGCTCTAGCAAAACCAGCATTGTACCCAGTTTCTAAAAGGAGGGTATTCTCAAAGTTTTTTTTAATTTCAATAACGGAAAGATCCTCAGGACTATTGTTCACCACAATGATTTCGTGAGGGATATTTAGTCCATATTGGTACAGACTTTTTATGCTTTGCAAAATAAAGTCAGTACTGTTATAATTGATATAAATGATGGAAAGCATTAGGAAACAAAAACCGGCTTTTTATACATTTTTCTAAATAGCAAATATAGCGAGTGGAGCAACTTGCTTTTATCTATGATGGCAGCAAGTTTTGTTTTTGCATTTTGGGAGGCAGCATAGGGGCGGCCAATCAGTTTGGATCCGGAACTATTTAGCTCCCGAATCATTTCGCTTACATCGATAGTTTGTCTCTGTCTTTTTTTGATTTTTAAAATTTTGTGTACAATGGTTTGGCTATACTTATGCATGAATTGTTCCCCATTATTTTCAATAACAGAAGTGAATGCTGGCAACTGAGATTTTAGATGTATCAGATATTGAACCAAATGGTCAAATCCTTTGTAATACAAATCGGTAGAAGAGGAGCTGGTAGTAGCGTTCTGATGAATGCGGTACTCAAAACATTTTTTGTCGGAGACGGCCATTCCTCCTTTTAACGCCAGGGCAATAAACAATTCCATATCGGCAAAAAGCAGATTGGGGTATGGGGGAATGCCGCCCACTTCATCATAATCTCTGGCTCTCATCATAAACCCTGTCCCCATCAGATCAATACCGCCGAGCATGAAAGTAGCTATTGCTTCTTCTTTTGTATAGTTAGGCTTCATGGGCCTGCAGGATCTCAAAAATTTACCCCCTCCATCTATAAAATTAAAATGCGTTTGATACAAACTGCAATCCGGATAGTTCGTAATCAACCGACTCATTTCCTCCAGATAGTCAGGGAGCAATAAGTCGTCATGTCCAATAATCGTCATAAAAGTTCCTTTTGGAATCTGAACGATTCTGGCCCAATTTTCTTGAATGGCCAATGCAGTGTCGGCAGCAACAACGCTTATTCTGTCATCCCGGAATGACTGAATGATTTCAAGAGTCTTATCTGTACTCTGGTTTTCAAGAATGATTAGTTCAAAATCGGCTATACGCTGGTTCAAAACACTTTCAATACAACTTTTTATGTAGTTGCCACCATTTTTTACCGGAAGTATGATGCTGAATCTGGGCATGGAAAAGGAAAGATAGATTATTATTTTGGAGGGATATCCCTGAACGCAAAAATATTAAGTTGCAGGTCAAACGTTCTGCGTTTGGTTATATAAAATGGGTTCGCGTAAATATTGTCTGCTTCTTTGATGTAGTACATAAAGCCTGACTGTATCAGGATATCAAACAGTTCATTCAACTCCTTTGTATTGTCAAAGTAGCCATGATATTCGATAAAGAAATTTTGAACATTTTTCAGTTCGTCTATACAGTCTTTTATGACCCTGTATTCAGCACCTTCAATGTCCAATTTCAAAAAATCAATTTTTCGATTTAGAAAAGTTTTCAGTGGCACAGCCTGAATGGTTTGCGATTTTTTTGACTGGAAAGCTGTGTCTGTATTGCTACTCATGGTGCCACTCATATCAAACTCAAGAAGTTCCTCCTTGTCCCAAATAGCCTGATTGAACAAAGTAATATTTGCAAAACTAGTAGTGTTTATTTTCAATAATTCAAAGTTGAAAATATCGGGTTCAAAGGCTATAATTTCTGCTTGGGGATATTGAAGCTTAAAGCTGATAGTACTAAGGCCAATATTGGCTCCACAATCTATAATAACCGGTTGCTCATTCCTTGTTCTGAATTTGTAAATCTCACCAAAAAATATTTCCTTAAGCGCATGAATCAACTCCACCGGATGTTGATACTGCACCTTTATCCCATGGATGGTAACCTCACCTGGTTTGTTATAGAGTTGGTGTTTTATTTTTTTTTCCTGAACCCAAGTGATCCCAATCTTTGAATATGGGCTGGTGAATAACTGGCTTATTTTTCGTGGTACTGCCTTTAAAAATTCACCTATAAGAGAAGTCTTCATATATAATGCTTTACCGAATTATCTTTTTAAGTTTTTCATTATCTCCCCAAAAACTCATGGGTTCGAAGTCAGCATAAGGATAAAATCCAAGATTCAAATGGATGAAATGCTTCTTTTGTCTTAAATAGTTCATGACAAAATCTTTCACACATATTGGCTGATTGCTACAAATGTTTACAATGCCTGTAATTGAAGATTGAAGACTTGCTGCCACAATATATTTTGCTACTGTTTCCACTGGCAAAAAATCTCTAATCTGCTCACCACCACTCATATTGAAGAACTGATCACCTTTTTTGATTGCTGCATCCAATTGAGGGATCAATGAGTTGGAAGCCTGTCCGGAACCATACATATAAAACAATCGAAGCCATTTGAAATCAAATTGGAATTGCCTTTGTAAATTGGTAATAAAAAGCCGCAATTCATTTTTAGCAATGGCATACTGATTATCCGGTGCTGCTACCATTTCTTCGGTTAAGGCACCTTCCTGCATACCATACTCAAAACAAGTGCCAATGATGTTTATATTTTTTAATCCTTCGGATATTATTTTTTCCAAAAAATATTTATGTGCCGGTAAGTTTTCTTTTGTATGATGTGCAGATTTGTAGTTGGGCAAACCAGCCCATGCCAGATGTATCAGGCAGTCGGGACGGTGAAAGAACTCGAATAGGTTTTCGACTTTATCAATATGTCCAATTTCTAGCGGAATATAAATCACCTGGCTAAACCACCCAGCGCTAGAAGCTTTTTCAATGTCAGTGGAACTGGCAATCACGGTGTGCCCTTGTTGAAGCAGGGTTCTCACTACATGATTACCTATAAATCCAGAGGCTCCGGTTACCAATACTTTCATGGCCTAATCTATAATTTGTAAGCCCGGAATGGCTACCACAAATTTGCCTCCCCAGTCTTTTATATAACTCAGTTGTTGCGAAACCTCTTCCTTTATATTCCAGGGAAGAATGAAAACGTAATCTGGTTTTGTTTCTTTAATGACAGATTCGGTCACCACTGGAATATGGCTGGCGGGTAAATATTTGTTTTGCTTGTGTGGATTGGCATCTACTACAAAATTGATCAAATCACTTTTTATACCACAATAGTTCAACAGGGTATTGCCCTTTGCAGCGGCACCATAGGCGGCTACTTTTTTGCCTTTTGTTTTTTGTTGTATCAAAAATTGAATGAGGTCGGTTTTTATTTTGAACGCTTTCTCCTGAAAGTTTTTATATCTGTCTAGGTTCGAAATGCCAAAGGCAAGTTCTTTGTCCAACAGATGCTGCACATTGGGCGAGGCAGGATGTTTGTCATCGCCAGCATGTTTTGCATAGATTCTTAACGAACCTCCATGTGTGGAAATCTCCTCCACATCAAACATGTCCAAACCTTGTGATTCAAAAATTTGCTTTACTGTAAAAAAAGAAAGGTAAGAAAAATGTTCATGGTAGATGGTGTCAAACTGATTGTTTTGAATCAATTGCAACAAGTGAGGAAATTCCATAGTGATCACACCACCTTGTTTTAGGATGATTTTCATGCCACCTACAAAATCTTTAATGTCGGGGACATGTGCTAATACGTTATTACCTAAAAGAAGATCTGCCTTTCTTTGCTGACCGGCAAGTTCAGTGGCTAGTCTTACTCCAAAAAAGTCTACCACACTTTCAATGCCTTTTTTGGCTGCAGCTTCCGCAGTATTGGCAGAAGGCTCAATGCCCAGCACCGGAATGTTTTTTTCTTTAAAATATTGCAACAGGTAGCCATCATTGCTGGCAATTTCTACAATGAACGAATTTTCATCAAACCCAAATCGATCCTGCATTTTGTCTGCATAGTGTTTGGCATGTGCAAGCCAACTGCTGGAAAAAGAGGAGAAGTAAACATACTCATTATTGAAAATCGCCTCCGACTTTTTAAATTCATCCACCTGCACCAAAAAACATTGGGGACAGGTGAAAACCTTTAACGGAAAAAAGGTTTCAGGTTCGTTCAGTTGCTCTTTAGTCAAAAAGGAATTTGAGGCAGGGGAGTTGCCCAAATCGATAAAAACATCCGTAAGGTTGGTTTTGCAAAATCTACAGTTCATCCAAATTTAGTATTACAGGGGTAGGTGATTCAGATCTCTTTCAGAAATTTCGGCAACTGGAAGAGGCCATTGAATTTTTATTTTAGATTCGTTGTACAAAATACCCGATTCGTATCCGGGTTGATAAAATTGTGTGTGATGATATAAGAATTCCACATCGTCAGTTAATGTTTGAAAACCATGTGCAAAGCCTTCGGGAATATAAATCATCAATCTATTTTGGGCTGACAATTCAATGCCATACCATTGCAAGTAAGTAGGCGATGACTCCCGAAGGTCTATGATCACGTCATACATAGATCCGGTAATGCATCTAACCAGTTTGGTCTCTTGATAGGGAGGTAGTTGAAAATGCATTCCACGGATAGTGCCTTTTTTTGATGTATAGGAATGGTTCATCTGAACCCACTCTTTAGTATGTCCAATTTTCATAAACTCCTGTTTACAGAAGCTGCGCATAAACCAACCCCGGTTATCTATTCTGGGCATTGGAGTAACTATATAACTTCCTGACAGAGGAGTGGGGTCAAATGTCATAAATTTTATTTCAAGTTCTATAAAAAAAATTGCTTTTACAGATGCAGATTTTCTTTGCTAGCCGCTTGGTCAGTCATTGCACCAAAGAAAGTCTGTGAAAAAATGGTCAAAAAACAGAACAAGCAAAATTAAGGCTATACCACCAACCTCATCATTTTTTAAAGGAAGTAAATTGTGGCCTATCTGTTTTAAGTACTTGAGGTAAAGCACATGATTATCAGATATTAATCGGCAACGCCAATTCTCTTAAAAATTTATCTAACCCTTTTTTCTTTTTTTCATCCATGGTATAACTAAGATTGATCGAAAAATACTTTTTCAAATCATAAATGTCGTTATGATGTTCCCTGGCTATTTCATCAATATGATGCAAACCAAAGGCATTAGCCTGATCAAATTCCTCAATAAATTCTGTAGGTAATTGTTTTGTGCTTACCCAAGCTGCAAATACAAAAGGCAGCCCGGTGGCTTGTTTCCATTCGCCAGCTAGATCAAAAATGTATGTGGATGAACTTCTCTTTTCTAGTGCCCGATCGCCAATAATCAGCGCAGCAGTATCTTCCTTTATTTTTGAAATATAAGATTCGTCTGAGGTTTCGACCAGTTGAGGGGAAATCTGCCAATGGTGCTTCAAAAGCCATTTTAGCAATTGTACCGAAGATCGACTTTGGTAATCTAAATATATTTTTTTAACATGACCGATAGGCACTTCGCTGAAAAGTGCCACAGATGCCACATCGCCCACTGCACCAATGCAAAAACTTCCATTGATGTAATAGTTTTCCAATTGTGGAATAATGGCCACCGGAACCAAACCCAGATCTATTTCATTGTTTTTAAGTTTATCCGCCAGCAAAGCTGGGTGGGCCTCGATCAGTTGAATCCTGTTTTTAATCGGCAATCTTTCTAATCCGTAAATCAGGGGACGGGAGTTTAAATAACTCACTATGCCTACTCTTATCTTTTCTTCCACGCTGAATGCTTATTTTTGCGCGGCAAAGATAGACAAGTTGGAAGGTTTAAGTGGTTTGAAAAGTTCAAAGGGTTTAAAACTGTTATTATTCCGGGAATCGGTTTTTTAAATTTGGATTGAGTGCCAACTGTCTTTACAAATCGACAAATTGTAATCTTCAATATCAAAAAAATCAATGTCTTTAACAGCAATTTCGCCTATTGATGGCCGATACAGCAAACAGGTACAAACTCTTCAAGATTATTTTAGCGAGTACGCTCTGATTAAATACCGGGTTGTTATCGAAATAGAATACCTTTTTCTGCTGGCCGATAAAAAGTTTCTGAAATTGTCGGCAGCGACTAAGAAACATCTGAGTACATTAAAGGAAAACTTTAGTGTGGAGCAGGCCGAAATGATCAAGGAAATTGAGAAGACTACAAACCATGATGTTAAGGCTGTGGAGTATTTTTTGAAAAGTGAAATGGATAAAACAGATTCCAAAGATGCAAAAGAATGGATTCATTTTGGGCTAACTTCTCAGGATATTAATAATACCGCCATTCCTTTGCTATGGAAACATAGTCTGGAGTACGAACTGTTACCGGCCTATCTGAACCTGGAAAATAGGTTGCTGGAACTGGCCCAACAATGGCAGGATATTTCTATGCTAGCCAAAACTCACGGACAACCGGCCTCACCCACCAAGTTGGGCAAAGAGCTGATGGTGTTTGTAGAAAGAATAGATAATCAGATTCAGTTATTGTCCTATATCCCATTTGCAGCCAAGTTTGGCGGAGCCACCGGAAATTTCAATGCCCACCATGTAGCCTATCCAAAAACGGACTGGGTGAAATTTGGCAATCAGTTTGTGGAAGATGTTTTGGGATTGCAAAGAATGCAGTTCACCACTCAAATTGAACACTACGACAACCTGGCGGCTCATTTCGATTCCATTAAAAGAATCAATACCATTCTGATAGATTTGTGCCGAGACATGTGGACCTATATCAGCATGGAGTATTTCAAACAAAAAACAAAAGCAGGCGAAGTGGGTTCTTCGGCCATGCCACATAAAGTAAATCCCATCGATTTTGAAAATGCCGAAGGAAATCTGGGTATGGCTAATGCCATGCTGGAGCACCTTTCAGCCAAATTGCCCATCAGCAGATTGCAAAGAGATCTCACGGACAGTACCGTTTTGCGAAACATTGGTGTGCCCATGGCTCATACCATCATTGCTATTAAAAGTATTGAAAAGGGCATGAACAAATTGTTGCTAAACGAGAAAGCCATAGCGGCCGATCTGGATAATAACTGGGCTGTAGTAGCAGAAGCCATTCAAACCATTTTGCGTCGGGAAAAATACCCCAATCCTTACGAAGCACTTAAAGAACTAACCAGAGGCAAGGATGGAATCACAAAAGTATCTCTACACAAATTTATCGGTACATTAAAAGTATCAGCCACCATAAAAGCAGAGTTGAAAAAAATCACCCCAGATAACTATACGGGTGTAGTGGCACAATATTAAACCACATTTATTTTTTTTTAGTCAGCAGCAGAACATAGAGCAACTTTCTTGCTACGCTCAGTTGGCTTGTGGAATATATGGCATCCCACCTATTCGTAGAAAACTTAGGCAAATAAAAAAACACCTCGAAAGATTAGAAAATTTCGAGGTGTTTTTTTTATGATATCACTTATTCTCCTTTATGTATCTCACTGGTAAAGTGAAACTGAATATCTGGGTTGTTCGATATTTCAGTATTCAGAAACCACTCACTTTGAGCCAGATATACATCATGTCCGTCCTTGTCCAATCCGCTATTAGCTTGTTTGAATCTTACAAAATCGTGTAGTTTTTTGTGATCCGTGCTGGTGAGCCAAGTGGCTTTGTAAAACGGTAAAGCCCGAAACTCAACCGCCGCACCATACTCGTGCAATAAACGGTATTGAATCACTTCAAACTGTAGTTCGCCCACACAGCCAATAATTTTTTTGGTGCCACCAAACTGGGTAAACAATTGCGCCACTCCCTCATCCGTTAATTGCGCCAAACCCTTTTCAAGTTGTTTGGTCTTCATCGGGTCTTTGTTTACCACCTCCTTAAATATTTCAGGGGAGAAGGAAGGGATGCCTGTAAAATAGAAGTTTTCACCCTCCGTCAGCGTATCTCCAATCTTAAAATTGCCGGTATCAAACAAGCCCACCACATCTCCGGCATAAGCATCCTCAATCACACTTTTGTCCCTGGCCAGAAACGAATAGGGATTGCTAAATCGTACATCTTTATCTAATCGCACATGGTGAAAATATTTGTTGCGTTCAAATCTTCCGCTACATACTCTGAAAAAGGCAATACGATCGCGGTGTTTTGGATCCAGATTGGCATGTATTTTAAAAATAAAGCCACTAAGTTTAGGTTCTTCTACCTCCACTTTGCGCTCGCTGGTTTCTCTGCTTTGGGGCATTGGCGCAATGCGAATAAAAGTATCCAGCATTTCTTTCACCCCAAAATTGTTGATAGCACTTCCAAAAAAAACAGGAGATACTTTTGCGGCGAGATAGTCCGCCACATTCAACTCACCATTTACACCATCCACCAGTTCTACATCTTCTCTTAAAACAGTAGCGTCAGATGCTCCCAGTTTTTCAGTAAGTAAGGCATCGGAAATGTCTTCTATGGCAATAGCATCTTCATCTTCGGCTTTTGTGTTGGCGGCAAAAAGTCTTAAGTTCTTATCGTGCAGGTTATATACTCCTTTGAACTCCTTTCCACTATTGATGGGCCAGGTCATGGGATGTAATTGTATGTTCAGTTCCTTTTCAATTTCCTCCAACAGATCAAATCGATTTTTACCATCCCGATCCATTTTGTTGATGAAAACAATTACTGGCGTATCGCGCATCCGGCACACTTCCATCAGTCTTCGGGTTTGGTCCTCCACGCCGTTCACGCTGTCTATCACCAGAATAACACTGTCCACAGCGGTAAGAGTACGGTAAGTGTCCTCTGCAAAGTCTTTGTGACCGGGGGTGTCCAACAGGTTGATTAGAATGCCGTTGTATTCAAAACTCATCACCGAAGTGGCCACCGAAATGCCACGTTGCCTTTCAATCTCCATGAAATCAGAAGTAGCCGACTTCTTGATTTTATTGCTTTTTACAGCCCCTGCCACCTGAATGGCTCCACCAAAAAGCAGAAATTTTTCAGTTAGGGTTGTCTTTCCCGCATCTGGGTGGCTGATAATCGCAAAAGTGCGTCGCCTCATTATTTCATCGTGAAACTTCATTTCGTATTTTCTTAAAAGGCGGCAAAGATATTATCATTTTACGATTTGTTATTTATTATATAAGCTCCGCCGTCTTTACATGCAAGCCTTTATCTTTGCCCAATGCCACAGTTAAAAGTAAAAATTGTCAATCAGTCGGAACATCCGCTGCCTGCATACGCCACTTCCGGCTCTTCGGGCATGGATCTAAAAGCCTCTATTTCAGAGGATATAGTGCTGAACCCACTGGAAAGAACTTTGGTGCCAACCGGATTATTTATTGAACTGCCAGAGGGCTTTGAAGCTCAAATCAGACCTCGAAGTGGCTTGGCTATCAAACAGGGGCTTACCTGTCTGAATACTCCCGGCACCATTGATGCGGACTACCGGGGAGAAATAAAAGTGATTTTAATAAATTTATCAAACGACCCACAAACCATTCATAGCGGAGACCGGGTGGCGCAAATGGTCATTCAGAAAGTTGAAATGATTCAATGGATTCCAGTGGAGGAATTGAATGAAACTGTTCGGGCCGCAGGAGGTTTTGGTCACACCGGAAAAAATTAGAATATGCCAGGCATGAAAGATTTATTTATAGTATTAACAGCAACCATGTTATTTTCTTGTAGTGCTGCAAAGAAAATACCTAAAGCACCACCAGTAATCAGGGATACAGCCTCAGCTCCAATCGAAACAGAAACACCTGCTTCGGTGATAGGTAGTTTGAATCATATCGACTTCAAAACTTTCTCAGGCAAAGCTGATGTGGATTTTGACGATGGAAAAGGAAACCAACGAAGTCTAAGTGCCAAATTGGTGATGATAAAAGACAATGCCATCTGGATATCAGCAGGGTTGATGGGTTTTGAAGGAGTACGCGTACTCATCACCAAAGATTCTGTAAAAATGCTGAACAAACTGGAAAAAGAATATACCGCCTCCAGCTTGGCCTATTTGCAAGATAAGATAGGGCTGCCTGCAGATTTTGAAACTCTTCAAAATCTACTGATTGGGAATGCCGTTTTTGTAAATAAGGAGAATGCCACAATGGAAAAAGGGACGGATAGGTATGTGGTATCTACTCAAAGCGACAAATTCAAAAACGTACTGACCGTGCTGTTGCCCGGATACCTGCCATCTGTTAGCCAGTTAACCGATACGGATGAGACTCAAAAAAGAACGGCTCAATTAGATTATGCGGATTACAGGTCTATCAGTGGCAGAAATTTTTCTGCCCTTCGAAATATCAGTGTGAAGTATAAGAATAATATTAAGATAAAACTCAATTACAGATCAGCCGATTTTGATGGAGAAGTCTCCATCCCTTTTACGGTGCCTTCGAGTTATAAAGTAAAATAATTGACCTCTGCATTTAGTATTAATAGAATTTAGCATTAGTAATGATTTTTTCAAGTCTTGGAAATAGCGTCTTCAAATTGTTCGCCCCGAATTGGAAAATGTCCAGCATCGGATATTTTAGAATTGCCTTTTTATTTATTTTCTTTTGGGTTGCACAACCATTGCTGGCTCAAAAAACCAGCGATAAATCCGATATGGAGGCTGAACGCAGACATTTGCAAAGAGAACTAAGACAGATACAAGAATCCTATGATGCCGTGAAAGGACAAAGTAAAAACAGCTTGATGCAATTGGCTGCGCTGAATAAAAAAATAGATGTACAGGAAAAATTTATTAGAAATATTGGTAAGGAAATCACATTGATCAATGATGATATTTACTACAGTGCTATCGAGATTAAGCGTTTGAAAACACAAATGGATACTTTGAAAGCACAATACGCTAAAATTGTTGTGTATGCCTATAAAAACAGAAGCAACTATGATTACCTGAACTTTATTTTTTCTGCCAAGAGTTTTAATGATGCAATGAAGCGGGTAGAGTATCTGAAAAGCTATCGCAACTATCGGGAACAACAAATGCAAACCATTGTAAAAACCAGAGACTTGATAAATACCAGGTACAGTCAGCAACTGGTGAGCAAGCAAAAAAAAGAAACGGCTCTGGGTAGCAGAACCAATGAATATAATGTGTTGGACGGACAGCGGGTGGAAAAAGATTCTGTTGCCAAACTATTACAATCTCAGGCCGGGCTACTTCAAAAACAAATTGTAAAAAAGAAAGAGCAGGATCGGCAGCTAAAACTGGATATAGCTTCAGTAGTAAGGCAGGAGATAGCTGAGGCAAAAAAAATTGCTCAGGAAGAGGCCAGGAAAAGAGCAGCCGAAGAAGCCAAGGCAAGGCAGCAGGAAATGACAAAACAGCGCAATCTGGAAACAGAAAAAGCCTTGCAAAATGTGAAAATCAATCCTTCGGCTATGCCGGAAAATAAGGCAGAGCCACAGAAGGAAATAGCGTCCACGCCGCCAAGAGAATTGAAGTTTGATCCGGTAGATCCGGGGAGTACAACTACCTATCGAAATGTACCGGGATCTAATAATGAGATTGCGGCCAATTCGAAACCGGTAGTGGTTCCAAAAGGCAAAGCACCCTCGCCACTGCCGCCAAGCATCAATGTCAATAAAACACCTGTCGGCGGATATCTGAATTATCAGGCAGCGGATATCGCACTCAATAGCAACTTTTCACAAAATAGAGGTCGTTTGCCTGCTCCGGTAGATGGTGTGATCACGCTGGGATTTGGAAGATATAAAATTGAGGGAGTGGGGCCGGACATTGTTGGGGATAATCCTGGAGTAACCTACACCACTCAGGTAGGGGCATCGGTGAGAGCTGTATTTAACGGAGAAGTAGTGAGCATATCCAATGTGGGGAACACTTCTTTTGTCGTGATCCGGCATGGAAAATATTTTACGGCCTATAGCAATATGGCTTCTGTTTCGGTAGGCAAAGGGGCCACCGTGCAAAGCGGTCAGAGCATTGGTTCTGTGGCTGCTGATGAAGAAACCGGATCTGGCAAACTTGATTTTATTCTCATGATCGAAGAACGAAATGTAGATCCCAGAGCCTGGTTGCGGTAATGGATGGCGTATTTAATCCAAACGATTTTTTGGGATGATGTTTCTGCCGCAATCCCTGTTCGGAATTGTGCCTAAAACTGAATCGTTTTTTTCCTAGGCAATGTATTTGTACCTTCGCCAACTTTTTAGCATGTGCCTAAAGGCTATATGCGATAGAATAAAATTTAAATCTTAAGTAATAATGGCTTTACAAGCAGGAATTGTGGGTCTACCCAATGTAGGAAAATCAACTTTGTTTAATGCAGTCAGCAATAGTGCCAAGGCACAGGCTAGCAACTATCGTTTTTGCACCATCGAGCCCAATACCGGCCTGGTGGATGTGCCTGATGAGCGTATCGACAAATTAGCAGAACTGGTGGTGCCTGATCGTACCGTGCCCACACAAATCGAGATTGTAGATATTGCTGGTTTGGTAAAGGGAGCCAGTAAAGGAGAAGGACTAGGAAATAAGTTTCTGGCAAATATCAGAGAAGTAGATGCCATCATTCATGTGGTGCGATGCTTTGAAGATGAAAATGTATTGCGTGAAGAAGGAGCAATCAATCCTGTTAGCGACAAGGAAATAATAGATACAGAACTGCAACTGAAGGATTTGGATAGTGTGGAGAAACAAATTCAGAAAAAAGAAAAGCAAGCCAAAACCGATCCCAAAGCAAAAATAGAACTGGAAGTGTTACTGCGTTGCAAAGCACATCTGGAACAAGGAAAAAGTATTCGTTCGCTGGATTTGAACAAGGAAGAAAAAGAAGCTATTGCAGATTTGTTTTTGCTGACCGGAAAGCTGGTACTATATGTGGCGAATGTGGATGAACCCTCTATGCACACTGGAAATAAGTATTCTGATGCGTTAAAGAAAGTGGCCGAAGAAGAAGGTGCCGGGATTATTGTGATGAACAACAATATCGAAGCACAGATTTCTGAAATGGAAGATCCGGATGACAAGGCTTTGTTCATGGATGAGTACAAAATGAGCGAACCCGCTCTGAACCGCCTCATTCGTTCTGCTTATAAATTGTTAGGATTACAAACCTATTTTACAGCCGGAGTGCAGGAAGTGCGTGCCTGGACTTTTCATGAGGGGTGGAAAGCGCCACAATGTGCCGGCGTAATTCATACAGATTTTGAGAAAGGATTTATCAAGGCCGAAGTGATTGGGTTTACTGATTATCTACAATATAAAAGTGAAGCGGCCTGCCGTGAAGCCGGAAAATTGAGGATTGAAGGAAAAGAATATATAGTGAAAGATGGCGACATTATGCATTTTAGGTTTAATGTATAATTAGGGTAACCAGATTCTTATAAAGAATTTTTCAAAAATCCATTAGCGTGCAAATAGATTTGTACCTAATGGATTTTTTGTTTTGGTTGATCTTGAGTGCTTTCGACTTCAAATGATACACAATGTTAAACAAAGTACTGGTGAAAGGGGGGGCTGAAATCACTACCCGGATAGGCAGATGTCATGCATCTAAAGCGTGAAAAATTTCTGATACTGGACAGAAATGATCTGAATTCTTTTATTATGTAATATGAATTTATAGTCAAGTAATTTACTTTTTTTAGATTGTTTTTTGGGAAGCAAAAATTTTATGGAATTGGATCACATAAATGTCAAACTAAATAATAAATTTGTAACCATTGTATAATGTTAATACATGTGGTTATGAATGAATATTTGACAATTTCCGAGACATCAGAATTAATAGGTAAAAGTAAAGAAACGCTAAGGCGATGGGATAGAGAAGGCAAGTTATCTGCTGTACGAGAACCTATGAGTAACTACCGAGTGTATAGACGAGACCAAGTCGAACTGTTGTTTGGCAATTTTATTAATACTAAATCAAAGGATGTTGAAAATAATTTTGTTGAACCACTACATGACTACTCAGTATTGGAATTGTTTGCGGGCGCAGGTGGGCTGGCTGTAGGTTTGGAAAAAGCGGGATTAAAGTGTGTTGCATTGAACGAAATTGATAAGTGGGCATGTCAGACTTTGAGAAAAAATCGTCCTCATTGGAATGTCTTGGAAGGTGATGTCAAGAATTTTGACTTTAAAGTGTACCATAACAAAGTAGATGTTGTAACAGGCGGATTCCCTTGTCAGGCCTTTAGTTATGCAGGAAAAAAATTGGGATTGGCTGATGCACGTGGTACTCTTTTTTATGAGTTTTCCAGAGTAGTGAACGAGGTTAATCCCCCAATTTGTATAGGAGAAAATGTGCGTGGATTATTGAGTCATGAAAAAGGAAAAACTTTGAGAGGAATGATTTCGATTTTGGATGAAATAGGTTACAAAGTAGTGCCTGTTCAGGTTTTGAAGGCAATAAACTACCGGGTACCCCAAAAACGAGAACGATTAATTTTGGTAGGAATTAGAAAGGATATTGATTTGCAGTTTGAGTATCCAAAACCTTATGGGAAAATCTATAATTTAATAGACGCATTGAAGAACGGTGAATTGTTTAGTACAGATGTTCCAAAATCTATGGGTGCTAAATATCCACAAAACAAAAAAGATGTTTTAGATCTGGTTCCTCAAAGAGGATATTGGCGTGATTTGCCACTCGAAATTCAAAAAGAATTTATGGGTGGTAGTTTCCATTTAGGCGGTGGAAAAACCGGTATTGCTCGTAGAATTGGTTGGGACGAACCTTGTTTGACTTTGACTTGCAGTCCTGCACAAAAACAAACCGAGCGTTGTCATCCCGACGAAACTCGTCCTTTTACTGTTCGTGAATATGCCCGAATTCAAACCTTTCCTGATGATTGGGATTTTGTTGGTTCTATGGCACAACAATACAAACAAATAGCTACAAGTGGTTCTATTAATTTTTGGAAAGAAATGGGGTTCAGTGTGGTCGCTTTTTTAAACTCTTATTATACAGGAAAATGCAAATAGGATTATACGAACAGCTTATCAATAAAATTATTTTATCGCAGATAAATCAATTAGATAAAGATCAATTTTTTATAAGTGAAACGAATATTGACAAAGCTGAAGCTGCCAAAGTTTTGGGACAGTATTTGAGCAATGTTGTTCGGTATGCACTTAGTTTAATTAATGGAGATGACTTAGTTGAAAAACAGATAGATTTAGCTAATAAAATAATTCGTCTTCTAAAAGATGAATTGAGTTATCAAGATTTTGATAATGATTTAATTGCCGTGGAAGCTAAAATCCTTTCGGCTATTTTTTCTAAAATTGATGCAGGATTTTCCGATATAGACAAGCATTTAAAAGCAATTACACCTTATTCTAGACTTTCTCATAGTGAGCTTTTTACTGGAAGTAATTCTGGCATCTCATTGGAAAGTGAAATAAAAAAGGAAATTTTATCGGCTGATAAAATTAATTTCTTGGTTTCTTTTATCAAATGGACAGGCATCAGAATATTTGAAAGAGAACTTACTGAATTTACTGAAAGAGGCGGAATACTCCAGGTTATTACCACTTCTTATATGGGAGCTACTGATTTGAAAGCTATTGAGTTTTTAGCGTCATTAAAAAACACTGAAATAAAAGTATCCTATAATACCGAAAACGAAAGACTACACGCAAAGGCTTATTTATTTTATCGAAATACAGGATTTCATACTGGATATATTGGTTCTTCGAATTTGTCGAGGTCTGCACTCACCAATGGTTTGGAATGGAATTTAAAAATTACCACGCAAGAAATCAATCATATCATTGATAAGTTTCAAAAAACCTTTGATACCTATTGGCAAGATAAAGAGTTTGAATATTTTGACGCAAAAAAAGACACGGATAAATTAAGAATAGCACTAAAAAAAGAAAAACAACATGATGCAACCAATATTGCTGCCTATTTTGATATCAAGCCATTTCACTATCAAGACGAAATTTTAGAAAAACTATTCACCGAAAGAAGGATTCATCATCGCAATAGAAATCTTTTGGTGGCGGCTACTGGAACAGGGAAGACGGTCATTTCTGCATTTGATTATAAGCGGTTTAGGCAAGTAAACCAACCCGCTAAATTATTATTTGTAGCACATCGAAAAGAAATTCTTCAACAAGCTCAGGCTACTTTTCAAGGTATTCTGAAAGATCAAAATTTTGGTGAGCTTTGGGTTGATGGTTTAATGCCTGAACGGTTTGAATATGTATTCGCATCTGTTCAAACGCTAAACAATCAAATTTTCAATTTAAATTTAACGCCCAATTATTACGATTTTATTATCATAGATGAAGTGCATCACATATCGGCATCAAGTTATCGATCTGTTTTGGAAAAATTTGCACCAATCGTTTTATTAGGATTAACAGCCACACCAGAAAGAATGGATGGCGAAGATATTTTAAAAGATTTTTGTGACACAATTGCGGCTGAAATTCGATTACCAGAAGCACTCAATAGAAAATTACTATGCCCATTTCAGTACTTCGGCGTAACCGATAATGTGGATTTATCAAATTTAACCTGGCAGAATGGAAGATATTTGCCCGGTGAATTGTCAAAACTTTTTACACAAAATGATTTGCGTGTTAATCATATTTTAACGAATGTCAATAAATACTTAAATAACATTCACCAAGTAAGCGCATTGTGTTTTTGTGTTACACAGGAACACGCTCAATTTATGGCAGAAAAGTTTACGCTGGCAGGACTAAAAGCTGATTATTTAGTGAGCACTCGTAATAACGAGCGGAGTGAATTGCGTAGAAAATTTACACAGAAAGAAATCAACTATCTTTTTGTTGTCGATATTTTTAATGAAGGCGTTGATATTCCAGAAATAGATACCGTTTTGTTTTTAAGACCAACAGAAAGTTTAACTGTTTTTCTACAACAATTAGGTCGTGGTTTACGATTGGCTGATAATAAAGACTGCCTCACGGTTTTAGATTTCGTAGGCAACTCACGCCCTGAATATGATTATGAAGGAAAATTTAGAGCCTTGGTCGGTAAAACCACAACGCCAATTCAAAAAGAGATAGAGGACGATTTTCCACATCTGCCTTTGGGATGTTCTATTGTTTTAGAGAAAAAGGCAAAAGAGTTTATCTTAGAAAATATTAGAAACGCTACTTCGCTAAATAAAAATCAGTTAGTACAAAAAATTCAAAATTATCAGCACCAAACCACCTTACCATTATCGTTAAATAATTTTTCTAAATTTTACCACATTCGATTGCAGTTAATTTACAAACGAGGAAGCTGGAAAAGACTTTGTCTGTTAGCCGGAAAAATTGATGAAATGGGTGATGTCAATGAAATAGAAATTCACCGAGCGATCAAGAAGAAGTGGCTTTCCTGTCATTCATACAGTTATTTTGAATTTATTAAAAGGATAGCAGAAAAAAATTTCGATATTGATTTGTATGAATTGTCTGCAACTGAAAAACAAATGTGCTTAATGTTGCATTATGATGTATGGCAGGATGCAGGCGGATTTGATTCTTTGGAAGAAAGCATTCGAGCAATTGGCAGAAATTCTATTTTAAATCAGGAGATTATTGAGGTGATGCAAATTTTATGCAATCAAATAGACTACTTAGAAACCGATATTTTGCTACCAATGGAACAACCACTAAAAGTTCATAGCCGATATACGAGAGAACAAATTTTGGCTGCTTTTGGGTTCAGTACATTTGAAAGTAAAAGTAGTATTCGAGAGGGAATTGCATTATCAAATGATAAAAAATTAGAACTCCTCTTCATCACCCTTAATAAGTCGGAAAAGAATTTTTCACCTACAACATTATATGAAGATTTTGCGATTAGCGAAACATTATTTCATTGGCAAAGTCAAAATAATGTAAAGCAAGAAAGCGCAAAAGGGCTATCCTATATCAATCATCAACAAGAGAATAAAAAAATTTTACTTTTTGTTAGAGAAAAGGGCGAAGATGAGTTTGGAAACACAATGGGCTCAGTCTTTTTAGGCGAAGCAAAAATTAATGAATACTATGGCAATAAACCAATGAGTATTAAATGGGAATTGCACGAACCGATGCCGCCATACTTATGGAAAGACTCTGCTAAAATGGCTATTGGATAGAATCGCAGAGTTTTATCACGATGGGTAATTTCTCATAAAGTTGAGCATAAGCATCTGCCTCCGTTGTAATGGTCGCATAAAACTCAGATAAAGAAATTTTGAAAACTCGTTTTTGGCTTATACTATATTCTTCGTTTCCAATAATCCATTTTTCATTTGTATTTGAAAGGTCGTCTAATAGAATGTAATAAAATTTTGCTTTTAAAAATACTCGGGAAGCATTTGCTAATTTTTCAAAAATAGCATCAGAAATATTTGTAGAAATATCTCTGTATCCGAAAATAGCAAAAAGTGTATTGTCTGTCGCTTTAATATCAAAACCACTCAAATTCCCAACTTCATAACCCTTTATTCCACCCAATATCTGTTCGTGAAAAGTTCCAATGGAATTATTTATTGATTTGTCTATTTGTCTTAAAATTTCTGATTGAATAAGATTTTCCTCATTTATGTCATTGAACTTTGCATCAAAGGTTAGTTTAATTGTATCCACCTTGTTTGAATAAAAGTTCTTTTTGGTAATGTTGTTCTTAGCTTTTAAATAGGCTTGGTGTAAATTGCCAATGCAGTCCAATAAATGCTTGTCCGAAATGTAGTTTAGGTATTTATTTCTCATTCAATTATTTCAAATTAGTCAGTCGTAAAGATAACACAATAGCTTTATGTGTTACTTCTGGGACGGAATAAATATCGGATATCTAAAACAGGATATGCTCGTTTGTAAATAGGTTTTGTTATCAAGAGGTTTGATGATTCGAATCTTTAAGTAATATTGTTCGAAATTGTTTCAACTTTGATATTTCATTCATCAGCTAGGTGATTTTTTTCTCAAATTTCAAAAAAGGAGAAACCCAATACAGTTTTTCACCTTATTTTTGCACGATTTTTTGATGCTATTTATTCTGCAGTACAAGAGTGCGATGTAACAATGATGGGCAATGCACCGCTGCAGGGAACATAAAAAAAATTTTTGATGTCAGATACACAATCACGCGCTATTTTACTTTTACAGGATGGAACTATTGCCGAAGGTTTTGCTTTTGGGGCCATTGGAACGACCACTGGCGAAATTTGTTTTAATACCGGAATGACAGGCTATCAGGAAGTGTTTACTGATCCGAGTTATTTTGGGCAGATCGTAATTATGAATGCGGTGCATGTGGGAAACTATGGTACCATGCCAGCAGATGTGGAAAGTGACAGTGTGAAAATTTTGGGGGTGATTGCTAAAAACCTCAACGAAAATTACTCTCGCAAAATGGCGGATGATTCTTTGGATGCTTACCTGAAAAAGAATGGTATTGTGTCCATTCACGGAGTGGATACGAGGGCACTGGTCGCTCATATTCGTACCAAAGGTGCTATGAACTGTATCATTTCTTCCGACATTTTTGATGTGGAACTGCTGAAACAAAAATTGGCTGAAGCACCGGATATGGCGGGGCTGGAACTGGCTTCAAAAGTATCTACCAAAACGGTGTATGAAATGGGCGATGCGGCTTCGGATGTTAGAATAGCGGTGATGGATTATGGCACCAAAAGAAATATTCTGAAGTGTATGGTGGATCGAGGTGCTTTTGTGAAAGTGTTTCCTGCCAAAACTCCTTTAGCAGAAGTGAAGCAGTTCAATCCAGATGGATATTTTATCTCTAACGGTCCTGGCGATCCTGCATCTATGGATTATGCGGTGAACAATCTGAAAGAAATTTTGGACGAAAATAAACCTGTTTTTGGCATTTGCTTGGGGCATCAGTTGCTGGCATTGGCCAATGGCATTGATACTTTTAAAATGCACCACGGTCACAGAGGGCTGAACCATCCGGTGAAAAATCTGGTAACTGGCCGGTCAGAGATTACCACCCAAAACCACGGGTTTGGGGTGGATCCTGAATCTGTTAAAAACTCGGAGAAAGTGGAAGTAACTCACCTGAACTTGAATGACCAGTCTATTGAAGGTATTCGAGTGAAGGGTAAAAATGCCTTCTCGGTGCAGTACCATCCGGAGAGTACACCAGGCCCCAATGACTCAAGATATTTATTTGATGACTTTATAACCATGATCAGAGAAAACAAGCACTAATATTGATTTTCTGATCTGCCGGACCCCAAAGAAATGTTGTTCAATATTTCTTTGGGGTTTTCTTTTTGTGTGATATTGATAGAGGGGGAGCGCAGGAGGTGAAAAAATTATTTTTGCAGGTTTTTGCATTTATTTATACTTGTTTGCGCTTTTTTGCAGGTTAATGCTTTATCTTTAGGATTGTATTAACAACGATTGCCTTAGTACAATGCTAAAGAAGGAAAGACAAGCCTATATCCTGCACCAGCTCAATTTGCACAATAAGGTATTGAGTATGGATATGTGTAAGGAGATTGCCGTTTCGGAAGATACCGTGAGACGGGATCTTCAGGAGCTGTCGGATGCTGGTAGGTTGATAAAAGTGCATGGCGGTGCTTTGTCCATGGCCTTTAACGAAGTGCGACCAGAGCCTAGAAACGTGTATTCTCAGTCTCAGAAAAAAATCATTGCTACCAAGGCTTTGCAACTTTTAAAAGAGGGCATGTTTATCCTCACCAGCGGGGGAACCACTATTTTGGAAATGATCAGAGCTATTCCTCCGCAACTAAAACTGACCATTGTATCGGGTAGTATTCCAGTGATCAATGCTTGTTTGTCTCATCCCAATCTGGATATCGTGGTGATAGGTGACCGGCTTTCAAAAGATTCAAAAATAACCGTAGGTGCCGAAGCAATACAGAAAATAAATAGCATAAATGCCGATCTGTGTTTTTTGGGTACCAATGCTATTGATATTGAGCACGGCGTAACGGATAGCGACTGGGAGGTAGTTCAGGTAAAAAAAGCGATGGTGAATGCTTCATCCCAAATAATATGTGTAACGATTGCTGAAAAATTAGAAACATATCAGTCTATAAAAATTTGTCCTACAGATAGAGTGGATTATTTAATTACAGAACTTGATCCGGAAGACAACAAACTAAAGGCGTATCAAAAAGCTGGTATAAAGAGTTTATAGTTTAAAGTTTTCAAAGTAAGAAATAGCTGCAAAAAAACTTCCAGTCCGGGAGAATTTTATTCTGGCTATTCGATTTAACCATTTAAAACAATAAAAAAATAAACAGATGAAAAGTAGAATTGCAAGTTTAATCGGGTGCATATTGCTGGTCTGTTCTGCACTTAGTTCAGCCTATGCGCAATCCAAAGTAGTTGCCGGAAAAGTAACTGATCAAAACGGTAAAGTCTTAGATGGGGTTACTGTGGTGGTTAGGCAAACTAATCGGGCTACTTCCACAGATCAAGGTGGCGTCTTTTCAATTAGTGCTTCTCCTGGAGAAACACTTGTTTTTACTATGGTTGGATACAATAGTAATGAAGTACTGGTTGGGAATTCCAGTTTTATAACAGTAACATTAATCCAAAAACTATCTAATCTGGAGGAAGTGGTAGTGGTGGGTTATGGTACCCAGAAAAAAGGAAACCTTACTGGTGCTGTGTCCACAGTTGATATTGATAAAAGTTTGCATGGAAGGCCTATTGCGGATGTGGGACGGGGGTTACAAGGTGCAGCATCCGGTTTAAGTGTTGTGATTCCAAGTGGTGAGGTAGGCTCGGATCCAATTATCAAAATTCGTGGACAGTTGACTTCTTTCAGGGGGGCTAGCTCACCTTTAATCTTATTGGATAATGTTGAGATTCCCAGTATCCAAATTGTAAATCCAAATGATATTGCATCTATCACGGTATTAAAGGATGCTGCTGCCGCTTCCATTTATGGAGCAAAAGCTTCTAATGGTGTTATTTTGATTACTACAAAAAAAGGTTCTGGAACTGCAAAGCCACAAATCAATTATTCTGATAATTTTTCATGGCAAAATGTATGGAAGGAATTAAAAATGGGTGATGTAAATGCATTACGCTACACCGTGGATGCAGTTGAAAGAATTGGTATTACTACGCCTACTGGAGCATTTTATTATGTTGATAAAGCCAGCTATTTAAAAGCGGTGGAATGGAAGAATAAGTATGGCTCTTCTATAGGTGCCGATGACCCTACTGTTTTTGGTAGAGATTGGTACGTGCAGGGAGCAACCAATCAAAAAATGGGGATGAGAACTTATGATCCTTATGATTATATGGTAAAAGAATGGGCTCCCACTCAGCAACATGATCTCACGATAGGTCAGACAGTGGGAAAGACATCTTATAATATTGGTTTAGGATTGCTTAATCAAAGTGGAATGATAAAACCGGCAAAGAAGGATGAGTTTACCCGGCACAATGCATCAATAAGATTGTCCAGCGAGATAAATAAACTGATAACGATTAGAGGAGGAGCAATTTATTCAAGTAGAAACAAAGAGTATCCTTATGTAACCAATTCAACAACTGCTGACCCTTGGTTGTATTTGTACAGATGGGGGCCTTTGTATCCATTTGGGAACGATGGAAATGGAGATCCCATTAGAAGCCCTGTCAGTGAGGCCGCTGCGGCGAATACTGCCAACATTCTCCAGAACTACATGAATGTAACGCTTGGTACTACGCTTAATTTTACTAGTAACTGGAAATTTGATTTTGACTACACCTATTCAAACCAGAATCAAATCTGGAGAAGACCCGGTACCAGATATACTGCTCGAAATTCTTGGGCGGCTCCTAAATCTAGGGTGGATGCAAATGGTCAGCAGATATATGTAGATAGCACAGGTGTTGAAGTGCCCGTGGGTTCTCCTGGTGCTTTTAAGGCTTATGATTTATCTTATGACACTTACACTTCTGCAGGAGCAAACCCTGATCATCTTTATCGTCAGGTATCTGATTTTACCAGTAGCACCATCAATGCATATACAACCTACAATCTGGATCTTAAAGAGGACCACAATTTAAAATTTATTCTGGGTTTAAACAGGGTCGCTCAGGAAAATGAGTGGCAATCTCAACAGGTGAGCCAATTAACAGATATTAATAATCCACAGTTTGATTTTGCAGTAGGTGCTCCACCAGTGGTAGGAGGCGATAAAACTTGGGAATCACAATTGGGATATTTTGGAAGGGTTAACTACGCTTTTAGAAATAAATATCTGATTGAGGGGAACTTGCGTTATGATGGATCTTCAAAATTCCGTTCAGATCTATGGTGGAGATGGTATCCTTCTTTTTCTGCAGGATGGGTTATAAGTCAGGAGAAATTTATGGAATGGACTAATCCAGTACTGAGTTTCTTTAAAATAAGAGGATCCTGGGGGTCTATCGGTGACCAGACCGTACCCAATACGCTGTATCTACCATTGATGGGTAGCGGGCTTTCCACATGGATAGGATCAAATGGACAAAAAGTTCCTTTTGTGAGCACTCCTCCTGCTATTGTAAATGATATTACTTGGCAGGATATTGAAACAAAAAATCTGGGAGTGGATTTGTCCTTTCTCAGAAATAAAATCAATCTTACTTTTGATTTATTTCAAAGGAATACCAATAATATGATTGTTCCACTTGAAGGTATTCCATTAACTTTTGGCGTGGGTGCTCCCCAAGGCAATTTCGGATCCCTTCAAACAAATGGTTGGGAACTTACACTCGACTTAAACCATAGGTTTGACAATGGAGTGGGTATTAATTTCAGGGGAAATATTTCGGATGCAAAAACTAGAATAAAGGAATACGGCTCTTCCTCACAGGTAAATGCCAACTATAACGGGAAGGATATTGGCGAAATATGGGGGTATCGAACTGACCGGCTTTACCAAATGGAAGACTTTGAGTTGGATGGCAATGGAAGCTTACAGCTTATCACACTTACGGCCAATGAGGTACCAGCGAAATATGTTGGAAAGCGTGCATACAAATTAAAAAGTGGAGCAAATGGTGAAAAACCCGTCTATCAGGTTTTCCTTCAAAATTCTGCAAACTTTTTCTTTGGTCCCGGAGATGTTAAGTTTAGGGATCTGAATGCCGATGGTGTCATTGATAATGGGGGTACTTCATTAAGCGACCACGGTGATTGGGAAGTTATTGGCAATTCTACACCCAGATATGAATATGGAATAAGGCTTGGTGCTGATTTTAGAGGTGTTGATTTTAGTGTGTTTTTTCAAGGGGTCGGCAATCGTTCAATTTGGGGTGATGGTTTCCTTGCAATCCCGGGGTATAACTCTGCGGATGGTGCTATGCCAGCAGCTATTGCAGATAATTATTGGCGGCCTGATCATACCGATGCATTCTACCCAGCAGCATATAATAATGGAGGAAGTGCTACATCCAATAATATGCAAGTTCAGGACAGGTACTTGCTGAATATGTCTTACCTGCGATTGAAAAATTTGTCTGTTGGATATTCCTTGCCTCAAAGTATCCTGAATAGGATTTCTGTGAATTCTTTACGAATATATGGAGCATTAGAGAACTTTATTACCTGGGATCATTTAGGAGGACTTCCAATAGATCCTGAAAGTATCAATGGCTACTCAATGTGGAATACTTCAAATTATAACCTAGGTCGAACAGGTATTGGTATCCCAACATTTAAGAGTGTTTCATTTGGAATTCAACTTAACTTCTAAAAATTTAATTATGAACAAGTTTTTATATATCTGTCTTTTTGCATTCACCAGTCAGTGTTTCCTATCATGCAATAAGGATCTTTTAGACAGGCCTCCTCAAACAAGCTATGTGGATGATGCCAATCAGTACTGGAGAAATGAAGATGATATTCGCATGTTTGCTAATGGTTTTTATTCAAATTATTTTAGTGGCTACAATACCAGTTTTACAGCTGATTATACTCCTGTAAGAGGCTATACCTTTAATGATGATCTTACCGGAAAAAATGTTCAATCAAATTTTGAAAGCAATATTCCTTCTTCCAGAGGATCCAGTTCTGAAAGTGCTGCCTGGCAAAGTCAGTATGCCGGACCTACCTGGAATTTTGCATGGATACGCAAGGCTAATATATTTATAAGTCGAATTGATAGCATATCCAAATCACGAATTTCTGCTGATGCATATAAACATTGGAGTGCAGTCGCCAGATTTTTTAGAGGGTATGAGTATAGCCGATTGGTTAGTGTTTTTGGCGATGTGCCATATTTTGGGTCAGTCGTTTCAGAGAAGAATCTAAGTGAACTTTTCAAGGATAGAGATAATAGGGGCGTTGTGATGGATAAAGTGTATGATGATTTTAAATATGTGCTCGACAATATCAGAGTTAATGATGGAGCGCAATATTTGAATAAATATATCGCAGCTGCCTTCATTTCAAGATTGATGTTATTTGAAGGTACCTACCAGCACTATCACAATCTGGATGCTGCCCGTGCTAAAAATTACCTGGAGCTTGCTGTGCAGGCTGCCGAAGTAGTTATGAGTAACACAGGGTATAAATTTACAAGTGATTTTAAAGCATTATTTACCTCAGATAATCTTGCAGGAAATCCGGAAGTTATCCTATACAGGGCTTATGACGCAGCATTGCAGGTAACACATTGTATTGGATCCTACTCAAATGGAACCGAGGTGGTAGGTGTAGATCCAAACCTTGTATTAATTAAGTCATTTATTGCAAATGATGGAAACGTTTGGCAAAATTCTACAGTACCTAACGCAGCTAGTTTTACTATTTCAAATCTTGCTAAAACCCGAGACCCTCGTTTCGAAGCCTCTTTCATGGACATAGCCAATGGTGCTTCGGCAACATTGTTATATGGATATAAATTTGCATCACGCGAAGCGATCACCTTTATTGGAAAAACATATCCGGCAGCCTGGGGCAGTAATACAAACACCAGTGATGCGCCTATTATCAGACTTGGAGAAGTGGTGCTTAATTGGATAGAAGCAAAAGCCGTGCTAGCACAGTATTTTGGAGGACCTGCAGTAACACAGGCTGATATTGATAAGTCCATTAATGCCATTCGTAGTCGTCCTTTGGAGGGAGCAGCAATTGCAAAAGGTGTTCAGAAAACAGCAGCTTTGAATTTATCAAATTTGCCAAATGATCCTGCACGAGATGCTGATGTTCCTGCACTTATTTGGGAAATAAGAAGGGAAAGAAGGATGGAATTTGTTTTTGAAAATTTCAGATTATTAGATATAAAGAGATGGCATAAACTTAATTATATGGATTACAGTACAAACCCAGATTATTTCCTTGGACCATGGGTTGATATTAATGCAGAAATTCCAAGTTATCTTACCACAGCTACAAAAAATAAGGTAAGAGTAAAAAAACAGGATGGTACTATAGTTATCTGGAATGGGAGCAATAAAACAGATATGGTTGGTTATTGGATGGTAGAAAACGCCCAAAACAGATTAGCATTTACCGAAAAATCTTATCTGTCACCAGTTGGAACACAACAAATAAACGAGTATCAGGAAAAAGGATCCACTTTAACCCAAACAACCGGATGGTAAATCAACATTGTTGTATGTTTAATTAATCATTGGTTCTTCTTTCCCATAAAAAAAAACTGCCAAACTTTGTCAATAGAAATTCAAAGTTTGGCGGTTTTTTTTATTGATTTGAAGAAAGCAAAATAGAAATGCCTACTGTTTCCATCTACCCTTCAAAGTCAGCAGGAGGTGACAAAATTATTTTTGCAGGTTTTTGCATTTATTTATACTTATTTGCGCTTTTGTGCAGGTTAATACTTTATCTTTAGGATTGTATTAACAATGATTGCCTGAATATTATGCTAAAGAAGGAGAGACAAGCTTATATCCTGCACCAGCTCAATTTGCACAATAAGGTATTGAGTATGGATATGTGTAAGGAGATTGCCGTTTCGGAAGATACCGTGAGACGGGATCTTCAGGAGCTGTCGGATGCTGGTAGGTTGATAAAAGTGCATGGCGGTGCTTTGTCCATGGCCTTTAACGAAGTGCGACCAGAGCCTAGAAACGTGTATTCTCAGTCTCAGAAAAAAATCATTGCTACCAAGGCTTTGCAACTTTTAAAAGAGGGCATGTTTATCCTCACCAGCGGGGGAACCACTATTTTGGAAATGATCAGAGCTATTCCTCCGCAACTAAAACTGACCATTGTATCGGGTAGTATTCCAGTGATCAATGCTTGTTTGTCTCATCCCAATCTGGATATCGTGGTGATAGGTGACCGGCTTTCAAAAGATTCAAAAATAACCGTAGGTGCCGAAGCAATACAGAAAATAAATAGCATAAATGCCGATCTGTGTTTTTTGGGTACCAATGCTATTGATATTGAGCACGGCGTAACGGATAGCGACTGGGAGGTAGTTCAGGTAAAAAAAGCGATGGTGAATGCTTCATCCAAAATAATATGTGTAACGATTGCTGAAAAATTAGAAACATATCAGACTATAAAAATTTGTGGTTTGGATAAAATCGATTTTCTAGTGACAGAATGTGACGCGACAGATAATAAGTTGAAGCCTTTTAAAAGTTTTGGAATCAATGTTTTGTAAAAAAAATAAATACGTATTATGAGAAAGACGACTGCAAGTTTTATCTTGTGTTGGTTATCTTGTTTGCTAATACCAGGATTGGCTTTTGCTCAAAGCCGGTCAATAAATGGTGTAGTAGAAACAAAGGATGGAAAACCAATTCAGGGTGTCACGGTTTCCGTTAATGGTACAGCCAGAGCAACCTCCACAGAGCAGGATGGTACCTTCAATATTTTGATTGAAACAGGGCAAACTCTGGAGTTTAGTTCGATTGGTTATGAAACGCAATCCAGAAGAATTGGAAATGAAAATACCATTAGAATTGTAATGGTGGAAGGAAAAGGAACTCAGGAAGATGAAGTGATTGTGACTGCTTATGGCCAAACAAAAGGAAAACGAGGGTTGACCTATCAGGCTCAACAGTTAAAAGGTGATGAGATAGCCGAAACACAACGGGACAATTGGGTAAATGGATTGATAGGCCGGGTAGCTGGTGCCAATATCACTCCTTCTTCCGGTGCTCCCGGGGCATCCACTACTATTGTATTGCGCGGACCAGTTTCTTTGGGTGGCAACAACCAACCACTATTTGTGGTGGATGGGGTTCCTTATGACAACCAAACCATCAATCAGGATAACCTGTTAGGAAACTCAAGTGGTGCCAACAGAAATAGCGATTATGGCAACAGGGCTGCAGATATTAATTCCAATGATATAGAGACTATAACTATCCTAAAAGGGCCCGAGGCCTCTGCATTATATGGCTCTGAGGGAGCGTCCGGAGCTATCGTAATCACTACAAAAAAAGGTAAATCCGGAAGAGCTGTAGTTAGTTATGATAATAGTTTTCGATTTGAAAACATTTACCGTTTTCCAGAAATTCAAACTGTATATACACGTGGTTCTAATGGAATTTCAGACCTTACCTCCACCGGGAATCCTTTTAGTTCAGGTACTGTTTACCAATACTTTGGTGATAAGTATCCGGAGGGTACCAAAATATATGATAATGCCCGTGCTTTTTTTAGAACAGGTAAATCGCAAAGACATAACCTGAATCTGGATGGAGGATCCAATGTGGCCACTTATCGACTTTCTGTGAGCTATAGAAATCAGGAGGGTGTGGTTCCAATGACTGGGGATGAACAAATTTCCACCAAGCTGACAGGTGGGGTAAATATTACGCCAAAGATGAAACTGACTACCTCTCTTGCGTACACCAACATCATTACAGATAAAGCAACCAAAGGGGCTGGCGGCTATTTGTACAATTTGATCAATTTTCCTTCGGATATTGATGTGACAGATTGGATCAATCCGGATGGTACCAGAAAGCTTTATCGCCAGGGAAACGCAAGCCTTTCTGCGGAGTTTGATAATCCTTTTTGGGATGTAAACAAAAATCGATCTCAGGATAAGATAGACAGAACTTCGGTGACAGCCAACTATACTTTCAATATTGCAAAATGGATTTCCTTACTGAACAATTTTGGGGTGGACTATTATTCTCAAACCGGTTTTAGTGTGGTGCATCCTTTGTCTCGTGCAGGATTTTCACTCAATGGTACATATTCATTGTATGAGCAGGTTACGCGAAATATTAGTAATAATACTTCCTTAAATTTCAATAAATCCTTTGGTAAGTTCAATAATTCATTGATAGCGGGTATGGCATTCGATAATCGGAGTACGAAAATTGAATCGCAGAAAGGAGAAAGATTTTTTGAAAGAGATTTTTACTCTATTCTGAACACCGACCCGATTAGCCGGGATGCAAAAACAGTCCAAAATGTGGAAAGATTGGCCAGATGGTTTGCTAATTATTCTTTTGATTTTAATAGAATATTTTATGTTTCATTGGCTGGTTCCAGAGAAGGGAATTCTAAACTGGTCTCAAGAGCTGTGGACAAGGATCCCTACTACAATTTTGGGTCTGCTTCTTCCAGCCTTATCTTTAGTGATATTGGTAATGTTAAGAAAAGCCTTCCCTGGCTTAGTTTTGGTAAGCTGAGGGTATCCTACGGAACCACTGGTAAGGGGCCTTATCGTCCGTACATCATTGACAATAGCTTCTCAGGCCAAATTTCTACTGGAGGTGGCTTCGCCTATGATCTTGCTGCAGGTAACAACTATTCTCTACAGCCTGAGTTTACCAAAAATTTTGAATTTGGAGGAGAACTTAGATTTTTTAAAGACAGAATTTCTTTAGATGTTACTAGGTACGATCTTAGAAGTGATAATCAGATTATTGCTGCACGTTATTCCTATGGAAGCGGTTTTGCCATCAGATTTATTAATGGAGGATTGGTTTCTAACAAAGGGATAGAAACAATATTGAACGTGAAAGCTATTCAGAGTAAGAATTTTAAATGGGATGTGACAGCCAACTTTGATCGCAACCGGGGAGAAGTACTGGAAATGCCAGGAGGTCTTCCCACCTATTACGATTCAGATACCTGGGTGTTTGGAAATATGAGATCTCAAATGTTTGTAGGAGCCAGTCCTTACAATTTAGCTAGTTACACAGTAGTGCGGAATAACAATGGCGATGTGGTCATAAGTCCTACTACAGGGCTACCTGCTACTTCCAATAATTTTATGGAGGTCGGCGACAGGCAGGTGGACTACAAAGTGGGTCTAATCAATAATTTTAATTACAAAAATTTCAATCTTTCATTCAATATAGAATTTAGAAAAGGGGGAGATGTATGGAATGGGATGGAGTATTATTTGTTCCTGACCGGGTTGAGCAAAAAAACGCTCAGCAGAGAAGAGCCTATTGTGATAAAAGGCGTATTGAATGATGGTTTGCAAAACAGTACTACGCCTACTCCAAATACAATTGTGATTGTGCCCTTTAACCGAAATGATTATTATACTTCATCATCCTCTTCCACCGAAGCAGATTTTATAGAAAATGTAAATTGGATGCGTATGCGCGATGCCACATTGTCCTATAATATTCCAGCAAAGGTTCTCACAAAAACAAAATTCATTTCTTCTGCTTCTGTTTTTGTAACAGGTACCGAGTTGTTTATGATTACAAATTATACCGGAATGGATCCAAGTGTAAATGCAAACAATGCCTCCAGCCGGGGTGCTGGTGGTGTGGGTATTGACTTTGGCGCTTTAAGTATGCCACGTGGTATAAACTTTGGGGTTAGAGTTAGATTTTAATGCAAGCAAAAATCAAGAAAATGAAAAAGAGTTTTATTTATATTTTTATTTCAGTAATGCTGATAAGTTCTTCGGGATGCAAAAAGTGGCTGGATGTCAATACAAATCCAGTTGTACCACAGTTCCCAAATGTGTCATCTGTTTTTCCCACACAGATTGCTGCTTATCCAAGAGGATTGCAATATGATGGACGCTATGTGTCAAGGTATATCCAAAATTTTGCGACTTATACTACCAGTGCTGCCAATAAGAACTGGGATAATATGGGCTATGTGGCAGCGAGCGATGCAAATGGAGATATCTGGAGGCAGGCTTACATCGGTTTTGGACGAAATCTGAAGTACATCATCGAGACCAGTATCAAAAACCAGCAATGGGACTATGCAGGTGCAGGGTTGGCTATGCAGGCTGCTATCTATCAATATACTACAGACTATCATAACGACATTATTTTCAAGGAAGCGTTTAGTGATAATCAAACAGCTTTTAGATTTGATGATCAGGAAACGGTTTACAATGGAATTGATTCTATTTGCCGGTTAGCCATCACCTATTTAAGCAACACTAACTACAGTCCGAACCAGGATAGGCTTTCCAAAGGCGACTATGTATATAATGGTGATGCTGAAAAATGGCTAAAGTATGCCTATGGCATTTTGGCAAGAAATTTTCATCGGATTACAAACAAGCCAAGCTACAATGCAGATTCTGTAATATACTATTGCGACAAATCGCTTGCTTCTACGAGCGATGATTTTCTTGTAGCCTTTGATGCTACCAGAAATGATGATGCAAACTTTTTCGGAACTTATCGAAACAATTTGTCAGATCACCGACAAACCAATTTTATTGTTCGACTTCTGGATGGCACCACTTTGACAGGAGTTCCGGCTAGTGTCGTAACCGCTAATAATAGAGATCCCCGTATGAGGCACCTGCTTTCCGCAAGTAATGACACCACCAATGGCAATGGTGGATACAGAGGAGTGGATCCAGGAATTGGAGATCCCTATAGCGCACTAAATAATTGGTGGACCTATACAGCAGGTACTACCAACTATAATAATGCTAGAAAAAAAGTAGGATCGGTATGGGGAGATACCACTTATGCAAACCCCACAGCTAGCACTTTTTCTACCACATATCAAAAATATTTGTTTGGAAACAAAGCTGCTATGCCTGTAATGACAGCCTCAGAAATAGACTTTATGAAAGCGGAAGCCGCATATAGGAAAGGAGATAAAAACACTGCATACGCTGCCTACATAAAAGGAATTAATGATCATTTTGATTTTATCAATCGGGCAAGTTTTCCAAGAGGAGGCACTCCTTTTTACAGTATTAATCCCATCACAACAGCAGAGAAAAATGCATACATGGCAGGAAACAATGTAAAGCAAAATGCTACTTCTCTCACACTGTCAGATATTATGTTGCAAAAATATATAGCTCTTTGGGGATGGGGCTTCTTTGAAACATGGGTAGATCTTAGAAGATATCACTATACCGATTTGGATGTAGAAACAGGTGTTCAGGTTTACACAGGTTTTGCTTTACCGGTAACACTTGCTTCGGAGAATAATGGAAAGCCAGTTTATAGGGCGCGTCCAAGATACAATTCGGAGTATGTTTGGAATATGGAAGAACTAAGAAGACTTGGAGGATTGAACCCAGATTATCATACCTATGAGTGTTGGTTTAGTCAACCTTAATTTTATCACTATAAAATTGAATAAGATGAGAAAAATATTTTTATTTCATATACTTATTTTATGTCTAGCTTTTGCCGGATGTAAAAAAAATACCTTCTCGACTACGGAACGTACTAGTCCAGAAGGAAAAGCTTTGGTGAAGTTTGGGTTGTTTAGTATGTACCCAACCAGTACTTCCCTTACAATTTTTCAAAATAATATTAAACTTTCATCTTCCATTGCCAGCCCTTATGGTTTTCCAGGTGGTGGTTTTAACACAGGAGGGAATTCCTATGCCGATTATCTGGCCATTGATCCGGGAAGCGTAAGGTTTGATATAGCCACAGTGTATCCCAATGTCAACTATATCCTGAGTAATGTGTATAATACCACTTATGATCTTAGTGGAAATAAAAAGTATACAATTTTGGTGGCCGATACTTCTACTTCTACTACCTCCATTTTGTTGGAAGATAATTTTCCGTCTGTATTGGATTCGGGATATGCCTGGTTTCGAATCAGCAACCTAATTCCCAATTCTGGTAGTTTGGATTTCTACAAAAATGATAGCCTTATTGCTTCTAATATCGCCTACAAAGCAAGTAGTGATTTAATCAGCTTGCCTGCTTCACTAGCGGATTCATTTGCTATAAGACCGGCTGGTAGCCCTGGAGGATTTGCCAAAAATGCAACAGCCTATTACAGATTGGCAACCAATACCAATAAAAGAATTTATACCATGGTTTCAAGAGGATATATAGGAAGCGCCACTCCAAGAAACCCGACAATATCACTTATCATAAATAAATAAAATATTGATAATGAAAACAAACATCAAATCTATTTTCGTCTGTTGCTTTGCTATATTGATGCTTTTGGGTTTTTCTTGTAAAAAGAAAGTGGAGATTTCCACTAAGCAAAATATCAATGAAGTGCTTGAATCTAACCCCGATTATTCAATGTATGCCTATGCGATAAAAAAAACCAATCTGGACATTTTTACCAAAGGGCCAGGGCCATTCACTTTTTTTATTCCAAGTAATACCGCTTTTTCATCAATTGGACTAAATTCTACTGCTGACCTAGACAAGCTAGATCCTCTTTATTTGGCAATATTGACCGCCTACCATTTTCAAGGCACAGAAAGAACGTTCTATGAAATACCGGAAGGGCCAAATGCCAGCATGGGAACCCAAACTGGAACAGTACAGTATGGTACCCGTTTCGTGAGTACAGATAAGGCCTATGTAAATGGCGTAGAGTTGCAGGATAAAGGAACAAAAGCGGCAAATGGTATTTATTACAAAGTGAATGAAGTAATTCAACCACCCTATTTTTCAAGTGCCATCATTATGATGCAGTCATTGGGTGCTAATTATAGTTTGATGCTACAGGCCATTGCAAAAACGGCAACAACCACAAGTTTTACTACCACTGCTTCCACCGTTTTTGCCATTCCAAATTCGGTGATGCTTGCTAATGGATATGACTCTACAACCATTGCAGGCATTTCTGGTGTTGCTGCTACCTCGCTCACAAATATCATGCGTTACCATGTAATTCCACAGCGCATTTTTAAAAGTGATTTCAGGTTGGGAAATGTGGTCACCAGATTTACAGGCAATAGTGTAACTATTGGAGGTTCCTTTGGAAGTTTCACGGTGAAGGGAAAGAATAATTCAACCGCAGAACAAATAGGAAATGGAGTGGCAACCGGCAGCGGAGTTTTTTATATCATCAATCAAATGCTTAAACCTTAATTCCTACTTCTACCATAATTACATGAGAGATAGAACAACCGCTGAACACTCTTTAATAGAGTAAATGTTTAGCGGTTTTTTACAATATCAAGTCCATGGCAAACTTCGCTGTTAATTTCCTCACCAACCCCTATCCAAAAAACAAATAACTTACAGCTACTGCAGTAATAATACCTGCCAAATCGGCCAGCAACATAGCACCCACCGCATAACGAGTGTTTTTTATTCCTACTGCTCCAAAGTAAACCGCAATGATATAAAATGTAGTATCTGCCGAACCTCTGAACACCGATGCCAGGTTGCCGGCAAAGGAATCTGGTCCCTGACTTTTTAGGGTATCAATCATCATCGCCCTGGCACCGCTACCACTAAAAGGTTTCAAAATGGCAGTGGGCAATGCATCCACTATTCTACCGTCTGCTCCAACCCAGATAAATATCTGTTTTATACCATCCATCACAAAGTCAAAAGCCCCACTGTTCCTTAACAGACTAATAGCCACCAATAACCCTACCAGATAAGGAATTATTCTTATTGCCACATTAAAACCTTCTTTGGCACCATCCACAAAAGCATCAAAAATGGGGGCTTTTTTATAAAGTGCACCAAGTATAATAAGCAGAAAAATAAGCAGGATAAGTCCATTGCTCAAACTACCCGAAAACAACTGTACGCCTTTTATATCAAGGGTTCTAACGTATAAAATCAATGCAGTGAACAATCCGGTAATGCCCATTACCCAAGCTAAAATTACGGGCTGAAAAACTCTAATGCCCTGTTTAAAAGAAACCACCAGCATAGCAGTAATAGTGGCCACAAAGGTGGCAATCATACAGGGAATAAATATTTCGGTAGGGAACTGCGATTTTAGTGCCACCCGATCTGCAATAATAGTAGTGGGTATCAGCGTAAGGCCGGAAGCATGCAAACACAAAAACATGATTTGAGCATTGGTGGCCTTGGTTTTATCAGGATTCAGTTCCTGAAGGCTTTCCATGGATTTGATGCCAAAAGGTGTAGCGGCATTGTCCAAGCCCAGCAGGTTAGCAGAAAAATTCATCACCATGTGTCCCATCGCCGGATGATTCTTTGGAACCTCAGGAAAAATTTTGGAAAAAAAAGGACCTATTATTTTTGATAAGAACCTAACTCCGCCTGCTTTTTCCGCAATGTTCATAAAGCCCAAAAACAAAGCCATGATCCCTATTAATCCAATACACAAATTGACAGCATCCTTGGTTGTTTCAAAAACACCATTGGCAGATTGCAGGCGATAAACCTTAAAATTTCCATTGCTCAAAGGCAATACATTTCTGCCTTCCCAAATCACAGGTTTATGGTCATCTGAAATTTGTGCAGTGATGCTAGCAGGTAAAACAGTAGCCGCCACTTCTTTTACAAAACTGGTATCGCCACTTTTCCCCGTTACCATTTGAGTGAAAATTTGCTGCTCCCCTTCCTGAAATATATAGCGACCTAAGGCAACTGTTAAAGCAATTAGAATGAATGCACTCCAGATTCTACTTAAAACCATTTATTAAAATATGTTTATTAGCGTGAAATTATGGATTTACCTTTAAACCAATAAGGATAAATATCAATATAGATCTCCTGTCCGAGAGATCTGATTCATAGCATATTGCTGACTATATATTTTGTGAATAGACCACAAAGATCAATGGCGCTCAAAACCCATATACAAAAACTACTACTCAAAAAATATTTTTTTCTTCTTTATAGCCGGTTAGTTTTGCAGCCCTGAACATTTCAGACTCAAAAAAATACAATGGAATCAAAATATATTCATCAAATAGCAATCGATTTATCACTGCCTTTAAAACATGTAACTAATCTGCAACAATTGCATGAAGAAGGAGCCACCATCCCTTTCATTAGTCGCTACCGAAAGGAAGCTACCGGCAATATGGATGAAGTGCAGGTGGGTAATGTAATTGATAAGATCAAGTATTATGATGAACTAGAAAAGAGAAAAGAAACGGTGCTGAAAACCATCGAAGCTGCTGGGAAACTTTCGGAAGAACTGAAAAAAAGAATTGAACAATGTCTTAATGCTACAGAGTTGGAAGACATCTATCTGCCCTATAAACCTAAACGCAAAACCAAGGCAACGGTGGCTATCGAAAAAGGGTTGGAACCATTGGCACAACTAATATTTGACCAGAATAAAACTTTTTCGGATGCTGATCTGGCCGGGTTTTTCAATGATCAGGTAAAAGATAATGCCGAAGCCCTACAGGGAGCAAGAGATATTATTGCCGAATGGATTGCAGAAAGTGAACAAGCCAGAACCCAGGTGCGATCTATGTTTCAGGAAAATGCACAGATTGCAGCCCGAGTGCTTACCACTAAAAAAGAATCAGAAGAAGCACAGAAGTATAGAGATTATTTTGATTTAAAAGAATCGTTGACAGATTGTCCCTCGCATCGATTGTTGGCCATCCGGCGCGGTGAGAAAGAAGGTTTTTTGATCATGGATATTGCGATAGAAAAGGACTCCGCAGTTGGTGCACTCAAAGAGACTTTTGTAAAATCATCCAGCGCAGCCGGACAGCAGGTGGCCCTGGCTACCGAAGATGCATACGGTCGATTGCTGAAACCTGCTATCGAAACCGAGTTTAGAATGAGTAGTAAAACTGCGGCTGATGAAGAGGCCATCCGGGTTTTTGCCGAAAATCTTCGCCAGTTAATGCTGGCCTCTCCATTAGGGAACAAGCGAGTATTGGCCATTGATCCAGGCTTTAGAACTGGTTGCAAAGTGGTTTGTCTTGACGAGAATGGGAGTTTCTTAAAATATGTTACCATTTTCCCTCATGCACCCCAAAACGAATGGGCTGCTGCTACTTATACCATCAAAGATTTGGTAGAAAAGTTCAATATTGAGGCAATAGGATATGGTAATGGAACCGCCAGTAAAGAAACCGATAAATTGGTACGTGGTATCGATTTTGGCAGGCAGGTATCGGTGTTTATGGTTAATGAAAGTGGCGCCTCTATCTACTCGGCTAGTGAAGTAGCCAGAGAAGAGTTTCCGGATCAGGATGTAACAGTGCGCGGTGCTATTAGTATTGGCCGCCGGTTGCTGGATCCATTGAGTGAATTGGTGAAAATAGATGCTAAGAGTATTGGCGTAGGACAATACCAGCATGATGTGAACCAGAATCGACTCAAAGAAAGTTTGGACAATGTGGTTCAAAGTTGTGTGAACTTTGTAGGAGTGGATTTGAACACAGCGAGTAAACATTTGCTCAATTATGTATCCGGACTCACGGCTACAACAGCCAAAAACATAGTGGAGTACCGCACAAAAAATGGTGCCTTCATTTCACGAAAGGATCTGCTCAAAGTGTCCATGCTCGGCCCAAAGGCTTTTGAACAGTGTGCCGGGTTTTTAAGAATTCCCAATGCATCAAACCCTTTAGACAACTCGGCCGTACACCCAGAAAGCTATGGCGTAGTAGCAGATATGGCTGAAAAGCTCAATTGCACGGTGAATGATATTATTTCCAAACCTGACATCAGAAAACAAATCCATGTAAAAGATTTCATTAGCGAAACAGTAGGTGCATACACCGTTGATGATATTTTAAAAGAATTGGAAAAGCCGGGTCGTGATCCTCGTGATACGATTGAAGAATTTAGGTTTGCTGATGGCGTGTCCACTATGGTGGATTTGAAACCCGGAATGAGATTGCCCGGTATTGTTACCAATATTACCAATTTTGGTGCTTTTGTGGATGTGGGTGTGAAGCAGGATGGTTTGGTGCATGTATCCCATCTGGCCAATAAGTTTGTAAGCGATCCCAACGAAGTGGTGAAACTGAATCAGAAAGTAATGGTCACTGTGCTGGAAGTGGATGCGCAGCGGAAGCGTATCTCCCTTAGTATGAAAGAGGAGAACAGAATAGAATCAAAACCAAAGACTCAAGTGACAAAAGATGTGCAGGTGGACAGTAAATCGAAAAACAACTTCCATTCCAGTTTGGATGCGTTGAGAAAGAAGTTTGATAAATAGCACACTAAAAGGTGTGTAAGCGGCATCGATCGTTTTTGTGGGAGGGTAAATATTTAAAGCGAACACAAAAAAGGTTTAGCAGATTTTTGCGGCTGTTGTGTAGGTTGAATTCACTTTCTTTTGGCTAATTTTGCCCAATGCAATCAACAATCATAAGCAGTCCGGTGAGTTTCACTTCCGGAGCTGTAAAGGAAATAAAAAGACTGATCAGCGAACCTGGTTTTGACACAACTCAGTACTTGCGGGTAGGGGTAAAAGGAGGCGGATGTAGTGGTATGAGCTATATTTTGGGTTTTGACAGCAAGGCGGAAAACGATAAAGATTTTGAAGTGGAAGGAGTAACCTGCATTATAAATAAAGCACACGAACTGTACCTGGCCGGAATGGAAATAGATTGGAGTGATGGGCTCGACAATCGTGGGTTCACCTTTACTAATCCTAATGCAAGCAGCACCTGTGGCTGTGGTACCAGTTTTGCTGTTTAACAAAATCCTTCATGCCAAATATCCATTATTCTCATTGTCCGGTTTGTGGTTCAGAAAATGTACATCCTGTTTTCAACGTTCAGGATTATACGGTTAGTCAGCAGGAATTCCAAATACAACATTGTGATAACTGCACTTTGAGGTTCACACAGGATGTGCCGGACATCAATGCAATTGGTCAATACTATAAATCGGAGGATTATATTTCTCATACCAATACCAGCAAAGGACTTATTAATACCTTGTATCAGAAAGTGCGGATACGCACCATGAAACAAAAAGCAGGGATCATCAAAAAATATACGGGCTTACAAGTCGGTTCTTTATTGGATATTGGTTGTGGTACCGGAACCTTTCTGCATACCATGAAACAGCAAAACTGGCAGGTAATGGGTTTGGAGCCGGATGCTGATGCCCGTAAGGTTTGCCGGGTTACTTATGAGATAGAAGCGGCTCCGTCTGACAATCTTTTTTCATTAGCACCTCACAGTTTTGATGCCATTACCATGTGGCATGTGCTCGAGCATATTCATCCCTTGCAGGAGTATATGGCACAGATTAATTTACTGCTTAAACCGGGTGGGAAACTAATTGTAGCAGTTCCAAACTACAGCAGTAAGGATGCTAATGTTTATGGCAAGTTCTGGGCAGGATATGATGTGCCAAGACATTTATATCATTTTTCACCAAAGGCCATGCAAACACTTTTGCATCAGCATACACTAAGGCTGGTGAAAATGTTGCCCATGTGGTTCGATAGTTTTTATGTAGATATGCTCAGTAGCAAATACAAAACCGGTAGCATCAAATACCTCAGTGCCGGGCTTCATGGTCTGGCTTCCAATATCAATGCGATTGGTAAAGTGGAAGCATGTTGTTCCGTGATTTATGTGGTGGAAAAGAAGTAAGAAGCAGCACTACTGACCTAATTGCACTTCATACAGTTCCGGCCATTTTTTGCCTGTGATAAAAATCTTTTTTGTATGCTCATCGTAAGCGATACCATTCGGTACATCGGCTACGGGATCTATTTTTTTGATTCTTTCCCAAATTTGAGTCACATCTATCCGACCCACAATTTGTCCGCTATTAGGATCTATTTTGAAAATATAGGGTTGCTGCCACTGGTTGGCATATACAAATCCATCAATATATTCGAGTTCATTCAAATTAAAGGATAAGTCGCCATTTTGAGTAACTGCCTGTGTGTGCATCAACTGAAAAGTGGATGGATTGTAGAAATAGAGGTTGCTGCTCCCATCACTCACGATCAGTTCTTTGCCATTGGTGGTAATGCCCCAGCCTTCTGTATTTAGTGGAAATTCCTTTACTTTTTTAAAATCAGGCAAGGTGTACACAAACACCGTATGTTCCCTCCAGGTAAGTTGGTATAGTGTATCGTTTAAAATAGTAATGCCTTCGCCGAAATATTTTGGATTGAGTTGTATAGACTTTTCGGCTTTGCCGGTTTCAATGTTCACCTGCATCAGTCTGGAAAACTTACTACCAACTACATCGTAATCGGCCCCACCAGTGCCTTCATACATTTTACCTTTATAGACGGTGAGTCCCTGAGTAAATGAAGATGTGTCGTGCGGATAACCTTTGATCACAGACAGGCTGATCGATTGAACTTTATTCTGATTGGATGGATTCACCTCATTCGACGGACTGCTGTTTTCATTGTTTTTACAACCATAGATTGAAACCAAAACCGATAAACAAATAATAAACCGCTTCATACCTTTTTAAAATAAGGGTACAAATGTAGGCTTGGAAGATTGAATATATTCATAAAGTTGTCTATCTTCTATTTGACACATTAGATATCTTTGCACACTTTTTCAGTTGAAACATAATTGATTTTAGGGTTATTCCCAGATCATAAATCAGGAGTTAGTAAAAATGTTATCAAACAAACAACCTTCGCTCGTATTGGTGGTGCTGGCTTTTGCAGCAGTCTATATTATTTGGGGGTCCACCTATTTTTTTATTGAGATGGCTGTGAAGTTTCTACCGCCCATGGTGTTAGGGGCATTAAGGTTTTTAGCATCCGGGTTGGTCATGTTGCTCATGGTGACAGTGAGAGGTGAGAAAATCTGGAATAGGAAAGCCATGTTACCTGCTGCAATAAGTGGTTTGCTTATGTTGTTTTTGGGAAATGGGGGCGTGATATGGGTGGAGCAATTTCTTCCAAGTTCCTTTGTCGCCATTTTTCTGGCTTCCGCTCCTTTGTGGTTCCTAATTTTTGACAAGATCAACTGGAAACTCAACTTTAGCAATCCATTTACCCTGGCTGGTATAGCTTTTGGAATGCTCGGTGTACTGGCATTGTTCTATGAAAAACTTCAGGGAAGCCTTTCTTCTAAAAATATAATACCGCTTATAATTTTAGTGATTGCCAATATTGGTTGGGTATTGGGATCGCTTTATTCGAAATATAAAGTGCCGAATATATCCCCATCGGTAAATTCGGCCTGGCAAATGATCGCAGCTGGATTGGCCTTTGCCATTGTGGGCACTTTCAATCAGGAATTTAGTTTTATGAGTTGGTCTTCCGTACCTGCAAAAGCTTGGTGGGCTATTCTTTATCTCATTGTATTTGGTTCCATCATTGGGTATAGTGCGTATGTTTTTTTGCTTAAAGTTCGAAGTGCGACACAAGTGAGCACCTATGCCTATGTAAATCCATTGGTAGCCGTGATATTAGGTGTTTACATCAATCACGACCATCTTACCACCCTTCAATTGGGCGGGTTGGCTATAATTTTATGCAGTGTGTTTTTCATCAGCCTGGCTAAAAAAAGGCGGGAAAAACTGCAAAAGAGTAAGCACATGCTCAACTAAACCGCATGCTACTGAATGGCATTTTTTCAATCAATCTTTCTCTCATTCGCCCACCAGGGAGATTTTTATAGATTCATTAATTTGATTTTCATCATTCAGATGAACATTAGTATCTTCCAACCCAAAACTTCTAAAAATGGATAGCGCAATTCAACAAAAGATAGACCAATGGTTGCAGGGCAACTATGATACCGAAACCAAAAATGAAATTGCAAAACTGCAAACTTCAGATCCCAGTGAATTGATGGAGTCTTTTTATCAAAATCTTGAATTTGGCACCGGAGGTCTTCGTGGCATCATGGGTGTCGGCACCAATCGGATGAATAAATATACGATAGGCATGGCTACCCAGGGTTTTGCAAATTATCTGCAACTATCCTACCCCGAAGGGGATGTAAGTGTAGCGATTGCCCATGACAGCAGAAACAATAGTCGTTTTTTTGCAGAGACCACCGCCAGTGTTTTTGGTGCCAATGGCATTAAGGTTTTTTTGTTTGAAAGCTTGCGGCCGACGCCCGAACTCTCATTTGCTATCAGAACTCTGGGATGCAAAGGAGGAGTGGTTTGTACCGCCTCACACAATCCAAAGGAGTATAATGGTTACAAAGCCTATTGGAACGATGGGGGGCAATTGGTACCACCGCATGATAAAAATGTGATTAAAGAAGTGGAGAAAATTCTGTCGGTGGATGATGTAAAATGGACCGGAGGGGAAGCTAATATTACCATCATTGGTAAAGAAATGGATGATCAATATATTGCGATGGCCAAGAGCCTGAGTGTGTATCCAGAGGTGATTGAAAAGCAAAGCGATATAAAAATAGTGTATTCACCCATTCATGGTACAGGCATCATGCTAGTGCCAAAGGTTTTGGAAAGTTTTGGGTTTAAGAATGTATCCGTGGTGGAGACACAAAAAACACCCGATGGTAATTTTCCAACCGTTGGGTATCCCAATCCGGAGGAGAGAGAAACCATGAGCCTTGGTCTGCAAATGGCCAAAGAAATGGATGCCGACATATTGCTTGGTACCGATCCAGATGCCGATCGCGTGGGTATTGGTATCAAAAACAAAAAGGGAGAATGGGTATTGATGAACGGCAACCAGACGCTGATTCTCGCCCTGAGCTATATGCTGGAAGCACGCAAAAACAAAGGGATTAATCAACCGAATGATATGGTGGTGACTACCATTGTCACCACAGGCATGGCCGATGAAGTGGCTAAGGGGAATAATGTTGCCTGCTATCGGGTGCTTACCGGTTTCAAATGGATTGCTGAGTTGATTCGTGAAAACGAAGGGAAACAACAATACATCATTGGTGGCGAAGAAAGCTTTGGATTGATGATTGGAGACAAAGTCCGCGACAAAGACGCAGTAAGTGCCGTAGCACTTTTATGCGAAATGGCGGCCTACGAAAAAGAAAAAGGGAATACGCTCTTTGATAAGTTATTAGAACTATATGTGCAGTACGGGTTTTATAAAGAAGATCTTATTTCAATTACCAAAAAGGGGATGGATGGACAGCAACAGATTGCTGACATGATGAAGGGATACAGAGAAAACCCACCTATGGAAATAGATGGTATAAAGGTTTCGCAAATCCTGGATTATGAATCAGGGAAAGCCACCAGTCTGTTGACTGGCGATGTGACCAATATCAGTCTGCCTAAATCCAATGTATTGCAGTTTGTAACCGAAGATGGTTCATTGATCTCCGCAAGACCCAGTGGTACTGAGCCAAAAATTAAATTCTATTTCAGTGTAAAAGAAAAGTTGGCAACTGCCGACCAGTTCGATGAAGTGAATGAAAAACTGGAAGCGAAAATTAAGGCAATCATTGCGGGTTTAAATTTAAAAGCATAGTTTTTTAGAATTAGGAAATTTGATAGGCTGCCTTTTTGGGGGTAGCCTTTTTTAATACTGATACAATCAATACGGAAAAAGAAGGAGATCTATATTCGTTTTTTGAATTGATGATTGTTCAAAGCAATAAAATTCAAATTTGTATATAGCCGTTGGATTGTAAAATATCAGATCAAGGAAGAGCGCGGCGAAATTCGATATATTGGTTTGTCCATACAATAAAACGAATTGCGAAGAATGCCTAGTAATTCATACCCTTTTCCTTTAGGATAACATTAATTTTATCATTGGACTTTTAATATTGTATCTTATTTTTGATAGCTATGTCAGTAAAAAAAGACTTATTCGAAAGCCCTGATTATTTCAAAGTAGATGAGCTGCTTACGGAGGAACAGTTGATGGTGAGGGAGGCTGTTCGTGGTTATGTGAAAAAAGAAATCTCGCCCATAATCGAAGATTATGCCCAGCGTGCCGCATTTCCAGAGCAGATCGTGAAACAATTGGGAGATTTAGGATGCTTTGGTCCCACCATACCGCAGGAATATGGTGGTGGAGGATTGGACTATATCAGCTATGGTCTTATGATGCAGGAACTGGAAAGAGGCGATAGTGGTGTGCGTTCAACGGCCTCTGTTCAGGGGTCGCTGGTCATGTTCCCCATATTTGCCTATGGCAGCGAAGAACAAAAAAGAAAGTATTTACCCAAGCTGGCATCTGGAGAATGGCTGGGTTGTTTTGGACTTACAGAACCTGATCAGGGAAGCGATCCCGCTGGTATGCTGACTCATTTTGAAGAGGCAGGCGATCAGGTAATATTAAATGGTTCCAAGATGTGGATCAGCAATGCACCCTATTCCCAGGTAGCAGTGGTATGGGCAAAAGATGAAGCAGGATTAGTACATGGCCTGATTGTAGAAAGAGGAATCCCGGGATTTTCAACCCCCACTACACACAGTAAATGGAGCTTGAGAGCTTCGGCCACCGGGGAATTAGTATTCGACAATGTAAAAGTGCCAAAAGCAAATATTCTTCCCGGTGTGTCCGGAATGAAAGGACCATTGAGTTGTTTGTCAAAAGCAAGATATGGGATAGCTTGGGGCGTTGTAGGTGCAGCAATGGATTGTTATGACACCGCATTGCGTTACTCAAAAGAAAGAAAACAATTTGACAGACCTATTGGTGGTTTCCAGTTGCAGCAAAAAAAACTGGCAGAAATGATTACAGAAATTACCAAAGCGCAGTTATTAAATTGGCGATTAGGTGTGCTCATGAATGAAGGAAAGGCTACACCTCAGCAAGTAAGTATGGCCAAGCGCAATAGTTGCGAAATAGCAACTAATATTTGCAGAGATGCTAGGCAGATGTTGGGTGGCATGGGTATCACCGGGGAATTTCCAATCATGCGCCACATGATGAATCTGGAAAGTGTGATTACCTACGAAGGCACGCATGATATACATTTGCTCATCACGGGTATGGATGTAACCGGGTTGAATGCATTTAAATAGAATAAATAAACTTTGAATCATTAATATTTTATAGGTGAGAATATTTTTAATAGGATTTATGGGAGCTGGAAAAACCCACTGGGGCAGGTTGATCAGCAAAAAGATGGGTATCCCTTTTTTCGATTTGGATGAACTGATAGAAAGTGATACCAACAAAACGATCAGTGAAATATTTGAACAGGAAGGAGAAGAATATTTTAGAACAAAAGAGTCGGAAATACTGCAATGGGTGACCGAAACACACGAAGCAATGGTGCTCTCCTGTGGTGGCGGTGCTCCCTGTTTTTTCAATAACATTGATTATATGAACGAAAAGGGTATCACCGTTTGGTTAGATGCTCCTTTTGAAATTCTCTTGGGAAGACTGCGCATACAAAAGAGCCATCGCCCCCTACTGAAAGATTTGGATGATGAACAATTGAAAGCATATATTATTAAGAAATGCAACGACCGCCGAATCTATTACGAGCGGGCAAAACTTCGGATAGAAAATCAGGAAATCAAAACGGACGATTTTCTAAAATTGATCGTAGAGGAAACTATTAGCAGATAGTTTCAATATTGAAACAAAAACAAATTGAATCGAAAAATTATTTTATAGTAATACCTCAATAGACTGATGAACAAATTGTATCTAACTTTAGGAACTGCCTTAGCAGGAATAGGCGTCATTCTGGGCGCATTTGGTGCACATAAGTTAAAAGAAATTGCGCCAGATTCTGTACCCACATTTCAAACCGGGGTGCAATATCAGATGTATCATGCATTTGCGTTGATAGTGGTAGGAATATTATCAGAGAAATTTCCTGTGAAATCCATGACCTGGGCCGGGATGTCATTTTTCATTGGGATACTATTATTTTCCGGTTCACTTTATGCATTGGCTCTTTTAAAAGCCACAGGAAAAGTTGGATTGGGTGGTGTAGGCATTATAACACCTATTGGCGGCTTGTTTTTTATAGTAGGATGGGTGGCATTGCTGTTAGCTATTGTGAAAAAATAATCTCAAAACATTAATAGTCGAAAACTTTTTCCAGGTCTAGCACAAAGCTTGGCAGGATAGGGGTGATGATTTCATCGCCAATAGTTTTCAAAGCGGAGGGAATGTATTTTCTTTCGAGGCTTAAAGAATAAGCAAGGAAAATTTTTTCTTCGGGATGGATGATCCAGTATTCCTGTATGCCATTTTCTTCATAAACCTCATTTTGTTTTTTTAGGTCTTTGGTATTGTTGCCCGGCGAGAGTATTCCTACAATGATGTCAGGAGCTCTCACTCAGCCAAATTCATCCAGCTTTTACGAGTCGCAAATCACACAAATATCTGGCCATACCACCGTTTTCACCATTTCGTTCTGCACATTTCTTATGGTGAGCCTTACATCAAAGGAAGCCGAAAAAACTTTATATTTTTTATTAATCAGAAAATTGTGAATGACAACATAAATATTCCCAGAAGATCGCTGATGATTTACTCTGGGAGCCGGGCTCATTCTAAAAATCCGACCTCTGATCAATTCTATCCTATCCTGAAATCTCTAGGTCAGGTCATCTGCGGAAGTGTATGATATGTTAAAGTCTAATCCGGAAATATGATCTAAACGAATTGTTTCTTAATTGCGAACCTAAGATTAATTATTTACCTGATTGGGTTCCATGTAGCACATGATGAATACTTCAATCAACATCATTTATCTTTGTTGCCATGGCGAACAAGAGTAATTCGAAGAGTAAAAAGACGGTAACTAAGGCTAATAATGCAGCACCCAATTTTAAGGCTGAAAAGGAAGATAAAATCAGATTAAAAGAATTGGCTAAAGATGAACGTACCCAGAAAATAATGGGTCTGAGTTTTTTGCTTATCTCTCTTTTTCTTCTCATCTCTTTTGTATCCTATTTTTTTACCTGGAAACAAGATTTCGTACAGGTTTCCAGAGGGGCTTCCATTTTGTTTGATTTTGACACAACCGCGCAAAACCTTTTAGGAAATGCAGGAGCTTTGGTGAGCAATCTGTTTATCAAAAAACTATTTGGCGTTGCATCCGTGCTGATCTGTACTTTCTTTTTTGTGTTGGGTATAAATAAAATGGTGAACAGAAAGGTATTTTCCATCAACCGAAACCTGAAGTATGTAACCCTTGGTATGTTGCTGGTAGCGACCATTTTGGCATTCATATTTAGAAAAGAAGAATTTAGTTGGGGTGGTGGAGTAGGCAATGTCATCAGCGACTGGCTTCTGGCTTCCTTAGGATTTATAGGCACGGCTGCTATTTTGTTATTGATCGTCATTGCCTATCTGGTTTGGCAGTTCAATCCTGTATTTAGTTTTCCTCAAAAACAGCCCAAAGAAATCACAAGCCCAAACAGTCAATTGGAGATCAGTCGGGAAAATTCCGCTTTAGCTGATCACGATTTTATTGCAGAGGATGGAAACGATAGCAAGGGTGGTGCCAGGTTGGTTATTGAACGGGAAAAAAAGAAGACAAAGAAAGAGTTTGATTTGGTGGAGATAGAAGATAATATCAAACAGATGGAAGAAGAAAAAGGGTTTGATCGTATTACGGTACTTAAGCCGGAAGCCAGAATTGATTTTGAAACAGACAAAAAAGTGTCCGATAAGGGTACATCAAAATCCAAGGCAGATGAGAGCCTGAAGTTGGAAATAAATGATGCCCCATTGCCCGAAACCGAAGAGGAAGCTAAGGTGACCGCATCCGTTCCTCTTCCGGCTAGTAAACCGTATGAACCAACATTAGATCTGAAGGATTACAAATTACCGTCCTTGGATCTGTTGGAAAATCATGGCAGCGAAAAGGTGGAGCATGATCCCGAAGAATTGGAAACCAATAAAAATCAGATTGTAAATACACTTCGGAACTATGATATCGAAATTCAGCGCATTAGTGCTACAGTAGGCCCTACTGTTACTTTGTACGAAATTGTACCGGCCGCAGGAGTGCGCATCTCAAGAATAAAAAATCTGGAAGATGATATTGCACTTAGTCTGTCGGCATTAGGAATACGCATCATTGCACCGATACCTGGCCGGGGAACCATTGGTATAGAAGTGCCAAATGCAAAGAAAACCATCGTGAGTATGAAAACCCTGCTGGCTTCGGACAAATATCAAAAAAGTACTCATGCATTGCCCATAGCACTTGGGAAAAAAATCGACAACGAAAATTTTATTGTAGATCTGGCCACCATGCCACATTTGTTGATGGCAGGGGCTACCGGTCAGGGTAAATCAGTGGGCATTAATGCCATTCTGGTTTCGTTGTTATATAAAAAACATCCTTCGCATCTAAAGTTTGTATTGGTAGATCCCAAGAAAGTGGAGCTGAGTATTTACAGTCATATAGAAAGACATTTTCTGGCCAAACTCCCCAATGAGGAAGATGCTATCATTACAGATACTAAAAAAGTGATTAGTACCCTTAATGCGCTTTGTATTGAAATGGATAACCGGTATGATCTGTTGAAGGAGGCTGGTTGTCGAAACATCAAAGAGTATAATGTGAAGTTTAACTCCCGAAGATTGAACCCCGAAAAAGGACATCAGTATCTGCCCTTTATTGTATTGGTGGTGGATGAATTTGCCGATTTGATCATGACGGCCGGTAAAGAAATCGAAATGCCCATTGCTCGTTTGGCTCAGTTAGCACGGGCCGTAGGAATCCATCTGATTATTGCTACCCAAAGGCCATCCGTGAATATTATTACCGGTACTATTAAAGCCAATTTCCCGGCCAGAGTGGCGTTTAAGGTGAGTAGTAAAATTGATAGCCGTACCATTCTGGATGCTGGTGGTGCAGAACAACTCATTGGTAAAGGGGATATGCTTATCAGCCTGAACGGTGAAATAGCCAGACTACAATGCGCTTTTGTGGATACGCCCGAAGTGGACAAAGTGGTGGAAAGCATTGCCTTTCAGGAGGGATATCCTCTGCCTTTCCTATTGCCGGAGTATGTGGATGATAAAGAATTGGAAAGTGGTGATTTTGATCTGGGAGACAGAGACGCTTTGTTCGAAGAGGCTGCCCGTCTTTTGGTGGCCAATCAGATCGGTTCTACTTCTTTGCTACAGCGAAGAATGAAGTTGGGCTACAATCGTGCGGGTCGATTAATGGATCAACTGGAAAGTGCCGGAATTGTGGGTCCCAATCAGGGTAGCAAAGCGCGTGAAGTATTGATTAAAACAGATGCTGATTTGCAGCAACATTTGGAAATGTTGGGGTAACACCTCCCCCGTGGCCTGTTAATTTTTGTTAATTGTATTTTCCGGTCGCACGAATAAAAAAGAATAAACGTCCTAAAAAGCATAATAATTAAACCAGACATTTTTGGTTTTAGTCAAATATTAAAAACAAAAGAAAATGAAGCATTGGATTTTTACAGTGATGATCACAGTATTGACAATTAGTGGATTTGCCCAACAGCGAGATCCCAAGGCAAAAGCTATTCTGGATCAGGTGAGTGCCAAGTTTAAAACCTATAAATCGGTTACAGCCAATTTTGGGTATCAGATTATGAATAATGCAGGAAAGGTAATGGCCAACAAAAAAGGAGTGATAAAGATGAAGGGTGATAGTTATGTGATCAACCTGGGTGGAAATAAAATCATCAGCGATGGCACTACCATTTGGAATTATGATCCAGCTGCTCAAGAAGTAACGGTGAATAGTGTGGAAACAAAAGAATCCACCATCACCCCTCAAAAACTTTTTACAGATTTTTATAACAAAGACTTCATGTATATCCTGGGCAAAGACGAAAAAGTAGGAGGAAAAATGACTAGTAAGATTATCCTTCAGCCCATTGATAAAAGCAAACCTTTTTCAAGAGTTTATCTGGCTGTAGATAAGGCCTCCATGAATATCATTAGTACGATGATTGTGGAAAAAACCGGAAACAGATATGTTTACTCGGTAAGTGATTTTAAACCTAATACCACAATAGCTGATGGTGAATTCAATTTCGATAAATCAAAATTTCCTGGCGTAGAAGTGGTAGATCTTAGATAACAATATGCGATGATATTTGATCGGGCTTCTCTTCTTTAGATGAGAAGCTTTTTTTCTTGGTGCAATGGATGTGCAAAATCAAAGGGTTAAATTTTAATTTCTTAATAGACATGGATGGAGAAAATTTTTTAAAAAGTGCAATACAGCAGTTTACGGATTATAAATCCCTTGCCGACAAAACCTTTCTGCAAATTTCTGAAGAGAAATTCACCTGGAAACCCAACGATGTCAGCAATAGTCTTTCTACTATTATTACACACATGCATGGCAATATGCTGAGCAGGTGGACCAATTTTTTAACCGAAGATGGTGAGAAAGAATGGCGACATCGCGATAAAGAGTTTGAGCCGGAAACCCTTTCCAGACCAGAGCTAATTGAACTTTGGGAACAAGGATGGAAGGTCTTGTTCGCAACCTTAAATCAATTGACCGTTGAGGATCTGGACAAAACTATTTTTATCAGAACCAAACCACTTTCAGTGATCGATGCCATACACAGGCAGTTGACTCATTATGCATCCCATGTAGGGCAGATAATTTTTTTGGGAAAAATCATTGTGGGCAATGATTGGCAAACTTTATCAATTGCCCCCGGTGGGTCAGGGGCATTTAATCAAAAAATGAAGGAGTGAATATCTTATGTCGGAAGATTTAGCAATAGTAAGAGGGGGCAAAGAGGAGCAGTATCGGTCAATCATTCCTCAGATCGAAGCCTTGTTGGAAGGTGAAGGAAATCTGATTGCCAACATGGCCAATATTACAGCTGCTTTAAAGGAGCAGTTCCGCTGGTGGTGGATCGGTTTTTATTTGGTAGAAAAGGATGAATTAGTGCTGGGACCTTTTCAGGGACCTATTGCCTGTACACGGATCAAAAAAGGAAAAGGGGTTTGTGGTACGGCATGGCAAAAAGCCGAAACGCTGATAGTGCCCGATGTCAATCAGTTTCCGGGTCATATAGCATGTAGCAGTTTTTCAAAATCTGAAATCGTCGTGCCCGTGATTCGAAATGGAGAAGTGAAGGCTGTGCTGGATATAGATAGCGAATATTATAGCCATTTCGATGAAGTGGATAAAGAAAACCTGCTTGCGATTCTTGACCTGTTGAAAGTGGGGGCTAGTCAAACTTTTAGGTTTATTGTTCATGGAAAAGTGCAGGGTGTTTTTTTTCGAAAATCAACCAGAGACACGGCTTTGGCACTGGGCCTGACAGGGTATGTAAAAAATCTTCCTGATGGAGATTCGGTAGAAATAGTGGCGACCGGCTCGGCCGATTTCCTGGCATGCTTGTACCAATGGTGCCAGATTGGTCCACCCAAAGCCATTGTACAGTCTGTTTCAAAAGAGGTTTTGCCCAATCTGGTATTTGAAGATTTTGAAATTATTTAATAAGATTCCTTAAAGTCAAAATATATAAACATGAAGAAAATAGGCATAGCCGTACTACTCGTATCAACACTTAATGCTTTTAGTCAAAATGATCCAGCAAGGCTCACTGAGGTTTGGAATCCACAACCTCGAATAGTGATACCTGGAACAAATTCCACCGACGCACCTTCTGATGCCATTGTGTTGTTTGATGGAAAAAATCTAAATGAATGGGCATTTGAAAATGGCAAAGCGGCTTCCTGGAATTTGGAAAATGGAATCCTGACAGTAACCAAAGGAATGGGAGAAATTCAGACTAAAAAATCATTTGGTGATTGTCAGCTTCATATAGAATGGCGAAGCCCTGCTTTGGTTAAAGGCGAAGGGCAGGGTAGGGGCAACAGTGGTATTTTTCTAATGGGAAAATATGAGCTTCAGGTGCTGGATAATTACGAGAATAAAACCTATTCAAATGGTCAGGCAGGAAGCATTTATAAACAAGCTGCCCCGTTGGTGAACGCCAGCCGAAAACCCGGACAATGGCAGCAATATGATATCATTTTTACAGCACCAACCTTTAATAAGGATAGTGCTTTAAAGTCTCCAGGACGAATTACCGTTTTACACAACGGCGTGCTGGTTCAAAACAATACCACCATCTGGGGAGCAACCCAATACATTGGCATTGCCAACAACAAATGGCACAATGAAAAATTACCGATAAAATTACAAGATCACGGAGATGCGGTTAGTTATAGAAATATTTGGATCCGTGAACTATAGTAGCCGAGGAACCACAATCTGTGTCAGGAGATCTGTTCAACTTCTAATCCTTTTTGATATCTGAACTGTTGATTTTTGAGTTTGATGTACACATTTTTTACACAAATTAATTTTTTATTAAAAGAATATTAACAGATTAATTTATTTTTCTTATCTTGTCGGCCAATGGGTGGAGAAGGGATTCAGAATAGTAAATAATTAGGTTTTGAAAGCAGCTTTTATCGGCTGCTTTTTTTAGTATATGGATCTATGAATCAATGAATTAGTTGCTTTAGAGTAAACGAATTAATAAAAAAGGTTTCCTAATTCCCTGCCCCCAAATATTTGAGTTTTTAGATCGTTTTTTTTCATTATGGAATCTCTAAATCATACATTCGTTATTCCGGCCTACAAAGATTCGGTTTATCTTGAGGAGTGTGTGCGTAGCCTTAAAAATCAGGTTCTGCCCACAAATATTCTAATAGCTACGGCTACGCCTTCATCCTATATAGAAAACATAGCGTTCAAATACAATATTCCCTATTTTGTTTCCTCCAAATCACCATCAATTGGCGGTGACTGGAATTTTGCCATAAGTTGTACCAGCTCCAGATTTGTTACCATCGCTCACCAGGATGATATTTATGATCCCTATTTCACCACCAAAGTGTTAGCAAGTTTTGAAAAAGCGCAATCAAACCAGCCTTTATTGGTTTTTACAGATTATGCCGATGTGGTAAATGGAGCAACTAGAACTGGATCGCTAAATGCATGGGTGAAAAATGCATTGTTGTTGCCCTACAAAATCAAAAGTCAAATCAGTAGCCGATTTTTCAGAAAAGCTTCATTGGCTTTGGGCAATTCTATTTGTTGTCCGTCGGTTACCCTGGACAGAATTAATACAGGCGATTTTCAATTTTCCGAAGCCTTTACCTGCGTATTAGATTGGGAAGCCTGGATGCAATTAGCAAATAGAAAAGGCACATTTATTTACATCAATAAGAAATTAGTAAAGCATCGTATTCATATCGATTCGGAAACTACCCACCAGATAAAATTGGGGAAACGATATCAGGAAGAAGTAGCTGTGTTAGGTTCGGTATGGGGAAATGCAATAGCCAGAATCATTGCCAATTTGTATATAAAAGGACACAACGATAACACTGTTTTACCCAAAAAATAGGAAGCTGAGGTAGATTCAATTTGTTCAAACCAGGTTTGAGTTCGATTGGCGCCATTCCATCAAATCTGAACAAAGCACCAACCTCGGCCATCATCAGTGTTCAATACTCAATTCTCAAAAAATTGCTTCTCTGATTTTTACCAATCCGGTCAAAAGATCTTCAATCAAATCCAGTCTCAGCATATTGGCTCCATCACTTTTGGCCTGCGATGGTTGAGGGTGAGTTTCTATAAACAATCCATCCGCACCAGTAGCAATAGCCGCTTTCGCCATTGTACCGATCAATTGTGGATTTCCTCCTGTAATGCCCGATGTTTGGTTGGGTTGTTGCAGACTATGAGTGCAATCCATCACCACCGGAGCGTACTCCTGCATCCAGGGAATATTTCGATAATCCACCACCAGATCGGTATATCCAAAACTATTGCCCCGCTCCGTAAGCAGCACCTGTTCATTGCCGGCATTCTTGATTTTTTCTACAGCAAATTTCATAGCCGGTCCACTTACAAATTGACCCTTTTTTACATTCACAATTTTACCCGTTCTCGCTGCGGCTTCCAGCAAGTCTGTTTGTCTGCAAAGAAAGGCTGGAATCTGTAGCATGTCCACATATTCTGCGGCCATAGCAGCATCTTCTGCCGTATGAATATCTGTAACCACAGGAATGCCAAATTGATCACGCACTTTTTTCAATAACTTCAGTGCGGCTTCATCTCCAATGCCTGTAAAAGAGTTGGCACTGGTTCGGTTAGCCTTGCGGTAAGATGATTTGAAAACATAAGGAATACCCAGTTTCTGACAAATGCCATACACTTTTTCCGCTACCTCCATCAGGAGTGTTTCACTTTCAATCACACAGGGACCTGCAAGCAGAAAAAAATTGTTGGACTGGTAGGTTTGATGTCTGAAAAGGGGTTGTAAAAAAGTTTGCATCCGGCAAAACTATTGAAAAATTTTCACCTCGCTTCTGGACTTATCTGTTACTTGAGTTAAATATTTATATCGAGAAGGATTGTAGCCAGAGAGTGTCATCGGGAGGTATGATGTATTGTACAGCACACGAAATTCAGACTTTTTAAATAGTTCAAAGCATGGGGAAACGATTGCGCAGGCCAAGTTTATCATTCATTATTTTGATATGTTTGCAAATAATTTTTTTGCTATGGTAAAGGATAAGATTTTGGTAATTGGTTCCTCTGGACAAATAGGTGTAGAGCTAACTCTTGCTTTAAGAAAAATATATGGGAACAACAATGTGATTGCCTCTGACTTGAGAGAGGAAAACCCGCTGTTGAAAGGGACGGGTCCTTATGTGAGTTTGGATGTGATGAACAAAGAAATGTTGCATGTGCAAGTGATTAGGCAGAATATTACACAGATCTATTTGCTTGCCGCCATCTTGTCCGCTACTGGTGAAAAAAATCCAGGCCTGGCCTGGCATCTGAATATGCAAAGCTTGTTGAACGTGCTTGAAATAGCCCGTGAAGAAAATCTTAAAAAAGTGTACTGGCCTTCTTCCATAGCGGTATTTGGGCCCACTTCTCCAAAACAAAATTGTCCGCAGAAAACCATTATTGAACCCACTACAGTTTATGGCATCAGCAAATTTGCCGGTGAGTTCTGGTGTCATTATTATCACATGAAATATGGAGTGGATGTGCGAAGTCTTCGGTATCCGGGGCTCATATCTTATAAATCAGCACCAGGTGGTGGCACTACTGATTATGCAGTAGAAATTTTTCATGAGGCACTCGAAGAAAATAGATATGAAAGTTTTTTGGCAGAGGATACCTATCTGCCTATGATGTATATGCCGGATGCCATAAGGGCAACCATTGAACTAATGGAATCGCCGGCAGAAAATATTTCCGTACACACTTCCTATAATCTATCGGCACTCAGTTTTTCACCCAAAGAAATTGCTGCTGAAATCAAAAAACATATTCCAGCATTTGAGATCACCTACAAACCAGATTACAGACAGCAGATCGCCAATAGTTGGCCTCAAAGTATCGATGACAGTGTGGCTCAAAGCGACTGGGGCTGGAAACCCGAATACGATCTGAGCATGATGACGGAGGATATGCTCAGGAATCTGCAGATGATCGAAAACGAATAAGGATTATATAGATTGATTAGTTGAGCAGGGAATAGTATCCCATTTACGGCTAACAATAAGTTTGGAAAATATGAGTGAGCCATTTTATATTTTTTTGCATTGATGTAGGATTGGCTTGAAGAAGAGGATGGAAAGACAGGAAGTGACACAATTATTTTTGCAATTAATGAATTATCTGATTTTTTTTGATCGATTCACCAAATCCTCTATTTTCAAACTTCAATCCCCAATTAAATTCTCTCCTGTTTTTCAAAACGATTTATTATTTTCGGGAGGATGGCTATTCAGGTACAAATAATTGAATCAGGCAAAACCGCCTGGGAACTATTAAGGTTCAAAATCGAAAGTGTGGGTGACAAAAAGTTTGAGGTGCTTCCATTTTTTCCTACGGTGAAAGAGGCATATCAGGCATTTGCCAGCCAACAGCCACAAATATTGGTGGCTGACTTGAAAACCAATTTCGATTTCAATCTGGATCTGTTGGAAGATCTCATCAATCACAATAATAACAAAACCAAATTAGTGGTATTATTGTCTCCAGACCAACTTCAAGGCTTGCAGCGTATCTCTGAAATTGGTGTATCTGCATTAGTATTGAAACCGGTCACTTCACAAAATATCCACCGGGCACTACTGCGCATTGGAAGCTTGATAGAACAGGATAGCAAAAACATGGTAGAACCAGCTGGCTTGTTTATTACTTTCAAAACAAATCGTTCCAGCTTGTATCTCAACCAGCATGATATCCTATTAATAGAATCCAACAGAAATATTTGCACCATTACAATTCATGACGGTAGTCAGCAGGTCGTAAATGAAAATATTTCAGCTATCGGAAAACGTCTGGCTGTCAACGACCTCGTTCGAATTGATAAAAGTACTATTATTCATTTGTCTCGAATATCCTTTCTCGCGGCAGACCGATACAACAGAGAATGCCGGTTTAAATTGGAGAATGGTACAGAAATTTCAAAGACCTTGAGCAAAATTGCGATGAACAGATTATACAAAATGTTTGCAAAAGATAGTGTAACAAATAGCCAAAGTTTGATAAAATAATGTTTTGTCCTTGTTTATTGACTTTATGTCCTTTTTGTTAAGAATTATTAAAATATTATGCTAATCTTGTAGCTGAATTAAATCCTGCGTTAGCCGAAAAGCAGAAAAACGAATCGAGAGTAGGCATCATTTATTAAACAAAAACTTAATTAATCACAAAAAAAACTTAATTACTATGAGACGATCCTTCTTATCCGTCCTAGTACTGGCCTCTATTTTAGTAGGCGCAGACTCATGTAAAAAAGGCGACACAGGTCCTGCGGGTCCTGCTGGCCCTACCGGTTCAGCCGGAGCTAATGGCTCTGCTGGTGCTGCCGGTGCAACAGGCGTTGCCGGTAAAGATGGTACCAGAGTTTATTCTGGTGCTGGACTTCCTGCCGGAAGCCTTGGTGTTGTAAACGATTTTTATCTAGACTCTCAGTCTGGAATTCTTTATGGACCTAAAACATCTGCTACCGCATGGCCTACAACAGGTACCTCACTAAAGGGTGCTAATGGTGCCAACGGTGCCAACGGTGCAACTGGTGCAACTGGTGGTCAGGGTGCTGCTGGTGAGCATGGTTCTACTGGTGCAACAGGTATGACTGGTTCTACTGGTATGACTGGTTCTACAGGTTCTACAGGTTCTACTGGTGCTACTGGTGCTTCTGGTGCCAACGGTACAAACTTCTTGGCTGGTTCAGGTGCGCCTACTTGTGCAATTGGTGCAGCAGGCGACTATTACTTTGATATTGTAACTTCTATGATCTATGGTCCAAGAAGTGCAGGTAATACAGAACCTTGCTGGGGTGCTGGTACAGCTATTGGTGTAACCGCTACTCCAAGAACTTTCTTCCTGGATATTTCTTTAGATGGTAAAACTGATGCTAAAGAATATTTGGACAATGAAAGTGCTTGTTGCTGGAATGGTGGCACTACTAAAGTTTCTACTTTCCACGATACTACTTTAGCCATTGATAAAGAGTCTCACGTTTATTCTGATTACAAAATGTCTGAGTATGATGTGAAACAAGTTACCGGTGTTGCTAACTATCAAGGATGGTGGGATGCTAACGGAAGAGAAATCCTGTTCATTGATGAGGCTCAAAATAGCCCACAATTATACATGATTCCTACTGACCGTGATGATTTGAGAAGAATAGAAAAACGTAGATTTATCTATACTAGAGATGCTCAAAATCAAGGATTTATTGAAGGTTTGAGAAAGATCGGTATGAATGCTTTAAACAGAATGAACCCTGTTACAGATCCTTACTGGCATTTGATTGTAACTCCTCCAAATCCTCCAATTCTTCCTGGCCCAGTATCTTCTTATCCTCATTTGTCTGGAAACCCAACTTATCCAAACATTGCTCCATCTACTCCTGCTGAGTTCAGCGGACACAGATACATTTTTGGTGCAAATCCTCCAACTGATAACAGAAATAATACTGGTTACGGAACTACAGCTGGTGGTTTGAGATATGGATGGGCTGCTCCTCAGTACGACCTGACAAATGCTGGACCTATTCCTGCTCCTAACCGTGTGTTCACAATGTCTGATGACTTGTATGATTTCTTATTAGAAACACATAGTGTTAGCGATGGTAGAAAGGTTAATGCACTTTGTCTGTGGATGTATGCAGATGCATTTACACAATACACTGCTGGTGGAACAGAAAACAAAACAGCAAATATTGGTGACTATGTTAACTTCCATCCTTATTGGAGAAAAGTTGGTAGAACTATGACAGGCGACAATTATGACTACTCATTGAAAAAACAAATCAGTTTGAACTTGGGTAAGATCAAATACTTTGAAGGTGCTTGGCAAGATTTGAATGCAAACTTGACTGCATTAGGTAAAGCTTGGACTTATGCCAGAGATTCTGCAAGTGTTGATTTGAGCTTTACTTATCGTGCTCCAGTAGGATATAGTCCAACAATGTCTAGCATTAATGGCATTACTTTAGCCTCTAGCACTAATAACAATTTAAATCATATCATTCCAAATCCAGGTAATACTGCCTATAGTACTATATGGAATCAGTTGACTCCTAGACCTACTATGAATTGTTATGATGATCTTTGGAACGCAGCTTCTTCTTTAACTACAGGTGTACCAACTCCAACTCCTGGTCCTGTTGTAGCTCAATCTACAATTGCTCCACTTTGGATTCAGTCTTGGTATAATACTTGGATTTCATTGAATAACGCTGGTGCATTCAATATCAGCAGCAATGGAACTGGTCTTGGTTTAGGTAGTGGTCCAATCAATGATTATGGTAAAGTACATTCTGATGGTGGTGCTTACGATGTAACTCCTCCTTCTTATACTTTCAATCACTGGACTCATATTAATGGTAAAGTTGGATTTGCAAATGCGAACATTCCTTATGGAGTAAACTGGATTCCTGCTCCAATTACTACTGCTAATTATCCTTGGGGTGGTATAGTAATGCGTAATGGTATTATCTATGTAAACTACTTCATTGCTAATGGTGGTGCGGTTACTCGTTGCAAGACAGATATGAGATTCCAGAGAGGTCAAGAGGGTTTGAATTATGCTTATACCACTCCATACTGGCATTATCAAGATACAACTGGTGCTGATGCTGATTGTTTCACATATAGCTTCATCATTCCTAAAGGTTATGTATCTCGTTATGTTAGCTGGAACGACAATCCTTATACACAAGGTCCATGGCCGGCTAACCAAAACCGTACATGTGAAGGTTTCTACTGGAGAGGTGAATTTATCCCAACTGTTGCTCAAAGACATGATGATATCTTAATGACATTTAAGATTCAAACTCAACCTTCTAGCAGACACGATGGTATAAGAGCCGAAAAATAATCGAAATCCCATTCTTACAAGTTTAGTAAATGAATAAAAAAGACCGGAGTAATCCGGTCTTTTTTATTATTGTAGTTGTTTGAAGTGTAATATTTGCGAAGTGTTTTTGTTGAAAGGTTCTGACCACAAGCAATTAGAGTCCCACAATAGTGTTATTTTAGGTTGCTAAAACTTCATTTGCTATTTCAGTTTTGGTAGATCTTTTAGTTTTTAGTTTTCTTCGGCTTCTAATTATTTAGTTTTCTTAACTTTTTTTTTCTTTCAATATTTGTTTTTACCCTTATTTTTGCGTTCTTAAATTCTGAAAGTTTATGAAATTTCCTGGAAAATTATTTTTGTTATTTACTTTGGTTGTTGCTGGAACATTTGTTGCTTGTAATTCTACAGATAAGAAAGCAGAAGATAAACCTAGTGTGGATCAGGAGAGTGAAGCAGCTATCGAGGATATGCTAGCTCAGGAAATGGGTAAATCTGAAAATTGGATGACCAAGAAAGATTCAATGATCATGCAAGCCTATAAGGAGGATAAAACTACAATTTCTATCAATGATTTAGATAAGAGTGATACCACATTATCTATGCAATTGAAAAACCTGTATCGAGGGCTTAATGGTGAAAGACTAGCTGTTGTATACGGTCTCAGGAAAGAAGGGAAAATGGGCACAGCAATCTTGCAGTTTGAAGGAAAGGAGTCAATCAAACTTCCTCAAACAAAACAAGTTAATGTAACTGATATGGTTTTTTCTGATGGGAGTACTACATTAGAAACTAAAGGTGCTGATATAACTATTAAATCAGGAGGCAAAGCTACTTCCTTTAAAGCAGTACAGTAATTCTTTTTTTTAACTTAGGTTTGTTTTATGCGTAAATCATTTTTTGTTTCTTTTAGTATAATTACTTTTTCGGTGGTATTATTAATTTCTTGTAGTAAACAAGAGAGTAAAGATAATAGTTCGGCTCTTCAGGGTAAATGGAATTTGATACTTTGGGATAATCAGGTGGATACTTTTGGTACTTTTGTTTTTAGAGATAGTGTTTCTTATTTTAATATGAATTATAGTACTGAGATTTCTACTTTTAAGGTAAATAAAGATACTATTAGATTTCAAAGAGTGGGTGGATATATGACGTATTTGGCGGGTCATGAATATTGGTTAATAGAAAAGATAGACTCTGCCTTTTTTAAATTGGTGAGTTCTGATGGAAACATTGCAAGTGCCTATAAACAAAAGTATTTTGTAAAGGAAAAGCCTAAGAAAAGAGATACGACAGCATTATCTTTTTAGTTTTTGCCTATATTATTTATTTTATTTTTTTTGATGGATGAATAAAAGACTTCTCTTTTGTTCATCCATTTTAGTTTGTGAATTAGATAATTTCATTTAGGTTTGATGAAATTTATTTTTGTTATGGTTCGTTATATTTTTGCTCTATTAATACTTTTTTTGTTTTTTTCCTGTAATGAGGAAGAAACACAAAGTGTTGAACCCTCAGAGTTCTTATCAGAATATGCCAATAGCAAAAAAGTGGCTCCTGAAGATTTTACAAGTCTGGAATGGAAGCAGCCACATATTGATTTGGGCAAGATGGTTAGAGGTGGTGATAAGGATATTGAGTTTCCTTTTAAGAATACGGGTGATAAGCCACTAATAATTGATTCTGTTATCGTTACTTGTGGATGTACTTTGTTCAATATTCCTAAAGAGCCCATCAAGCCTGGCAAGAAAGGAAAAATTATGGTGAGATTTGTAAGTAAAGATCTTCCGTTGGCTATGATGGAAAGACATGTATATGTAAAAGCTAATACTACGGGGTCCCCTTACCACACTTTGAGCTTCAAACTTGAATTGGTGGATAAGTAACAAATTGTACTTGGTGTTGATTAGTTTGTTGAATAAGGCCAAACTTTTAAATTTTATCATACGGTTGAATTTATTTCAACCGTATTTTTTTGTAAGAATACAGTTCTCTAATTTTGCAAGCTATTAGATGTTTATGGAGAAAACGCTCAGTATTATCATTCCTGTTTATAACGAAGAAGGGGCATTGCCTTTGGTTTTGCCGGATGTAATGGATTTTGTAATAAGGAATGGGTATCATCTGATTATGGTCAATGATGGTTCTAAGGATAGATCCTTACAGGTGTTGGAACAATTTACTAACCATTATGATCACTATAAAATAGTAAGCCATAAACTAAATAAAGGGTATGGTGGTGCCATCAAATCAGGGATTTTAGCAGCAGAAACAGATTATGTCATTACGATTGATGCGGATGGGCAGCATTATCTGGAAGATGTGAATCACCTTTTTCATTACCTGAAGGAAACAGATGCGGATATGATTGTGGGGAGCAGAAAGGGTTTGAAAGAAGCTTCGGTTTTCAGAGGGGTTGGAAAATATATTATTCGCTGGGTAGCAAAAAAAATGATGCCCCTGAATATTTATGATATCAATTCGGGAATGAAAATTTATAATTCCAGTCTGGCCAAAACCTACATCAAACTATGTCCAAACTCCATGGCTTATAGCGATATTATTGGATTGGTGTTTATTAGTCAGCGCCATTTGGTACTGGAACATCCTATCAATATCAAACCACGTGTGGAAGGAAAGAGCACCATTGGCGTGAGAACAGCCTTTGATACCTTGATGGAAATTCTGAATGTGGTGATTTTGTTCAAACCCATGCGTATTTTTCTTCCTTTATCCCTGGTTTTTGTTTTTTTGGGAATGGTATGGGCTTTACAGTTTCTGATTATAAATAGAGGGCTGAGTATTGGTGCTTCTATGCTCATCTCAGTGGGTGTGCTTTTTTTTGCTATCGGCCTTATTAGCGAACAATTGAGCCAGATCAGAAAAAGCAGTGTTTTGAAAGATGGCGATGCAGGGTATTGAGGATTGAATCAAAAACTAATCATTAAAAATTCATCATTAATCATTTCGAATTTATGTCCGATAAGAAAAGACTTTTGATATTTGCCGGTATTTTATTTTCGATTTTGTTGATCGCCTACGCTAACCATTTCGATAATACATTTCATTTTGATGACAGCCATACCATTCAGGGGAATATGGCCATTAGGTCATTAAAAAATATTCCCAGTTTCTTTTACGATCCTACCACTTTTAGTGTAAGTCAGAACCATCGTGGACTGCGACCATTGGTTACTACTAGTCTGGCCATCGACTATTGGCTGGCTGGAGGACTTGACCCAGTGGCTTTTCAGATATCTACTTTTTTATGGCATATTGGCTTGTGCATTCTTTTATTTTTCATGTTTCGACAGTTGATGTCCAAATCTTTTCAGCATAAATGGATTCAGTATGTCGCTCTTTTTGGTGCAGCCTGGTTCGGAACACATACCGTGAATGCGGAAACCATCAATTATATTATTTCCAGATCCGATGTCTTATCCACCTTTTTTATTGCAGCTTCCTTTCTCACCTATGTGGCTTATCCCGAAAAAAGGAAATTTGGCATTTATATTTTACTGGCCCTGGTGGGTGTGCTGGCAAAGGAAACCATTCCGGTGCTACCAATTTTGCTGTTTTTTTACCTGCTACTTTTTGAACATCAGCTTTCCTTGACTGATATTTTTAAAAAAAGTAATCTGAAAAAAGTTTTCAGGTCGATATATATATTGCTTCCATTGGCCATAGCGATTGCTGCCTTGCAGTGGTTTTTTATATCTAAAATTTCGGATAGCTCGGCTTCTGCCGGCATATCCAATCCACTAGGATATTACCTGCTGACTCAAACCTATGTTTGGGCTCATTATTTCAGATCCTATTTTGCACCTTATGACCTAAGTGCCGATTCGGATTTAGGGGTGATCAACGATATCTATGATCCGCGAATAATTGTTGGGACGATCTTTCTGCTGGCACTGGTCTATACCATTTTCCGTACTTCCAAAACACGCGAAACCCGACCCATTGCGTTTGGATTAATCTGGTTTGCTGCTTCCTTATTGCCTACCTCGCTCGTGCCTTTTGCCGAAGTGATGAACGATCACCGAATGTATTTTGCTTTTGTTGGATTGACACTAAGTATTGTGACATTATTGGGATTATTGGCGGTTAAGTATCAAAAATATTTTGAAAAGCCAGGTCGGCAAAAATTATTATTGGGATTGGCTTTCTTGATCATTGGCTTGAATGCCTTTGGCACTTTCAAACGAAATCAGGTTTGGGATAATGAAGAATCGCTTTGGAAAGATGTAACCGAAAAAAGTCCTAACAATGGCCGAGGTTGGATGAATTATGGATTGGCACTGATGGCCAGAGGGGATTTTAAAGGCTCGATAGAAGCTTATACCGAAGCCCAAAAAACTTCTCCCAATTACAGCACACTATTTATCAATTTTGGTATTGCTTACAGCAAATTGGGTGAAAACGAACATGCAGTAGAGAGTTTCAATCGAGCAGTTTCTCTGGCTCCGGGGAATTTTGAAAGTTATATTTATTTTGCCAGATACTATGTCGAGCATAAAAACTATACCGAGGCAAAAAGACTTGCTGAGCAAGCCATGTCGTTAAACAGCACAGCCTATATGGCTCGGGATATTGCCATGGATACCTATCAACATTTGGGCCTGTGGACGGAGCTGGAAAATCTTGCAAATAGTACACTGGCCATTGTGCCCAATGATTCTAAATCTTTGCAATATCTGAATGCGGCAAAGAATAAAAAGGTAATGGTTATTTCGCAAGACACTTTTGCAGCTGTTTCGGTTCAGGATGGTTTACTGAACGAAAGCCTGCGATTGTACAACGAAGGTCGGTTTGAAGAATGTATTAAGACTTGTGAAAAGGTATTGGAAATAGATCCAAAGAGTGCCAATGCGTATAATAATATTTGCGCATCCTATAATATGCTAAAGCAATGGGATAAGGCCAAAGAGGCTTGTACAAAGGCCTTGCAACTAAATCCGGTACACCCTAATGCACCGGCCAATTTGAAATGGGCGATGAGTCAAAATCCCGATTAGTAAAAAGATTAGCTACCAGATTCCTGAAGTTTTTCTAAAACCTCCGAAGGGATAGCTGATATTTTTTTTGTTGTATAGTGGTAACAAATCATTCCGGTTTTGGCAAGAGCCACCAACACTTTTTCACCATTTATTTCTTTTTCCAGCCGGTAAAAAAGGTCGAAACCAATTCGGTTAAAATCATGTGCTTTCACAGAAGCAATGAGAATATCTCCATAAAAAGCTTCTTGTTTAAACTCGATGGCGACATCTGCCATGATCATACCCACACCTCCTAAATCCATTTCACTATATCCATGATGATTCAAAAATTGAAGCCTGGCTTCGTGAATGATGCTCAGCAAAGCATCATTGCCCACATGCCCACCGTAGTTCAGGTCGGTTATTCGAACTGGAATGATCGATGTGAAATTGAATTTTTCGGGAGCTGTCAATTTGATCCGAGCCATAAAATAAATTTAAACAAACCTACTGTATTTATAATTTTTAAAAATCTTCTTTTCTGAATAGAAGCGGAATTTTGGTTTTGGTAAAATGTATATCTGAATTTGAGAACCGAAAGTGAATAATTTGCGCATCTTTGCAACGCAATAAAAAAGAAATACCAAGAACAAGCATGAATATTATCAACGACGAAAAAAAACAGGCAGCTTTAGAGGCCGTAAAAGAAATACGAGAAGGGATGATTGTTGGCCTGGGTACTGGCTCCACTGCTTATTATGCGATTCATGCAGTAGCTGATTTAGTAAAAGCAGGAATGAGTCTGAAAACTATTCCCACCTCTGAACAAACCCGTCAGATGTCTGAAGCATTGGGCATTCCGATGGTGGATATAAACTCGATCGATCACATTGATCTGACCATAGATGGTGCAGATGAGTTCACTCAATCACTAGCTTTGATCAAAGGAGGTGGTGGTGCGCTGTTGCGAGAAAAGATCGTGGCCAGTCTCACAACACATCAAATTATTGTAACCGATAGCTCAAAACTAGTACAAGAATTAGGTCGTTTCAAATTGCCTGTAGAGGTGATCCCATTTGCCTGTGAATATGTGATGCGGGAGCTGCGCAAGTTGGGAGGATTGGGTGTTGTCAGAAAGCAGGGCGATAATGACTATATAACGGATCAGGGAAACCTGATCATTGATACTGACTTTGGATTGATCAATGATCCTGAAACCTTAGATCAACGGTTAAACCAGGTGGTAGGCGTGGTAGAGCATGGCTTGTTCAACAATTTGGCCCATAAAGTGATCATGGTGAAAAATGGAGACATCATAACCTTTTCGAGATAGAGGTTGTAAAAAAAACAACTTTTCATAAGGCGGTTTAAAATGCCGATACTCTTTTTTAGGTGTGCCAAATTTGCACGTAGAGATTCGGAATTCACATTAACCGTAAAAGGCCATTCCTTACCTCATTTGACTGGCTTTCACCAGCTCAAAAAGAAATGTGTTTATTGCTCGTGAAATTTGGTAAATCCGAACTAGGATATTTTCCAAATTCAGCCGGTAAATCGACCAAACTTTCCCATACTCCCCTTATCTTTGCGCCAAATTTCAGGGAAGATATGGTGTCAATCAGATTAAAATCCTTTATCATTGCGGCTTTAAGCCTTTTTTTTGTCTTTAGTAGTGAGGCTTCTAAAGCACAGGAACCAGTAGCTGTGGCGCCAGTTGAGGCACACGATAGTCATGAAGCCGAAGGAAAATTCAATCCGGGTGAAGCCATTCTTCATCACATAGCCGATTCTCACGAATGGCATTTCTTTTCCATTAAGAAGTCGGATGGTTCCGTATTTCATGGTACCTTACCACTCCCTGTTTTGCTTTATTCTCCTCAAAGAGGGTTTAGTGTTTTCATGTCCTCCGTTTTTCATCATGGTACAGAGGTTCATAATGGGTATAAATTAGAGCATGATAAAGTAGTAGCAGTAGATGCAGCTGGCAACGCCGATGCGGCCGTGAAAGTGTACGATTTTTCACTTACCAAGAATGTGCTTCAGTTATTATTTGCTTTAGTAGTACTGGTGTGGCTAATGACTTCAATGGCTAAAAAGTATAAAACGGGCAAGGGCGTAACTTCTGCTCCAAGCGGTATTCAGAATGCCATTGAGCCAGTAATTGAATTTGTAATAAACGATATAGCTAAACCCAACCTGGGGCCAAAGTATCAAAAGTTTTTACCCTACCTGCTAACTATTTTCTTCTTTATTCTTATCAATGCTTTGTTTGGAATGTTGCCTGGTGCAGCCAATGTAACAGGTAATATTGCTTTTACTGCAATTTTGGGTTTAATCGCATTTTTCGTAATTATTTTTAATACCAATAAACATTACTGGCAACATATCTTTTGGTTCCCGGGTGTTCCTGTTCCTGTAAAATTATTGATGATTCCGGTGGAAATAATGGGCATTTTCACTAAGCCATTTGCATTGATTGTCCGTCTTTTTGCGAACATGACTGCGGGTCATATTGTGATCCTTAGTTTTATTAGCCTTATTTTCATTTTCTCCGAGATGACAAAAGTGGCCGGTGTGGCATTTGCACCAGTGTCTATTGCTTTCGCTGTATTTATTTATTTAATTGAAATTCTAGTAGCATTTATCCAGGCCTTCATTTTTGCAAACCTTACGGCTATTTTTATTGGGGAGGCTATTGGCGATCATCATTATGAAGAGGATATAGATCCAAGTAAAGTGCATCATTAATATTGTTTTTTATTTTTAATCATTATATAAAATCAGAGTCATGAGTTTATTAAACACATTGTTGGAAGTAAGCGGAAGCTGGTCACACTTTGGTGGTGCCGTGGGCGCAGGCCTAGCAGCTATTGGTGCTGGTATCGGTATCGGTCAAATTGGTAAAGGTGCTACCGAAGGTATCGCCCGTCAGCCAGAAGCAGCTAACGACATTCGTGGAGCTATGATCTTATCAGCAGCCCTTATTGAGGGTGTTGCCCTGTTTGCGGTAATCGCAGGCTTGTTGGCAGTGTTGAAATAATTGTTCCCCAAATTTTTACTGCACCTAAAGCAAAGGGCGGCGGGTGCAGTATTATTGTTTTTTAATTTTCGGTTGAAGGGGCTTTTTACGGACCTATCAACCTTATAGAATATCAACTTTTCAACTTTATTAAAATGGGATTACTTACTCCTGATCTGGGTTATTTTGTATGGGCTTTGGTAGCCTTTTTAGTAGTATTATTTATACTGACTAAGTATGCCTGGAAACCAATAATCAAATCATTGAACGAGCGCGAGCAAAACATTGCTGGTTCTATTGCAGCTGCCGAAAAGGTGAAAGCTGAAATGGCTCAAATGAAAAATGAAAACGAAGCATTGTTGAACAAAGCACGTGAAGAAAGAGCCCATCTACTGAAAGAAGCACGCGAAACAAAAGATAAAATTGTTAACGAAGCAAAAGAACAGGCTAAATCTGAAGCTGCAAAAATTATTGCAGATGCTCAATTGGCTATCAATGCTCAGAAAATGGCTGCACTTACCGATGTGAAAAATGAAGTGGGTAAACTGGTGATTGAAGTGAGTGAAAAGATTTTGAAACAAGAGTTAAGCGGTGCTAACAGACAGGAAACTCATATCAATAGCCTGGTAGATAGTGTTAAGTTGAACTAGACGATTGGTGAATGGCCTGTGGTGAATAGGATAATATTAATTTGAAAATATTAAATCAAAAATAAAAAATGCTTAATCCTCGTTTAGCATCTAGATATGCAAAGGCTTTGCTGGAAATTGCAGTGGAGAAAGGGCAATTGGATATTGTGTTTGGCGATGTGCAATGGTTACAATCTGTTTGTAACAGTAGCAGAGATTTTGTAAATCTTTTGCGCAGTCCAATCATCAAGGCTGATAAAAAGCAAAAGATCGTGGACGCTATTACTAAGGAAAATATTGGTGTGATAAGCCAAAGTTTTATCAAACTAGTGATTTCTAAAAGTCGTGAATCTAACCTGCCAGAAATTTTGCCTGCGTTTATAAACGACTACAAGAAGTATAATAATATTCATACAGTATCTTTAACTACGGCAGTTCCTGTAAGCGAGTCTCTGAAAAATACGATCATTGATCAAGTGAAAAAATCGGCAAATGTAGAAAAGATAGAACTGGAAGAATTGGTGAATCCAGATTTGATTGGCGGCTTTGTATTGCAGATGGGAGATAAGATGGTGGATGCCAGTATAGCTTATGACTTACGCGTGATAGCGAAACAGTTTAAGAACAATGACTTTATTTATAAAGTGAGATAATTTTCTTTGCTAAATATTTGGGAACCTCAATCTTTCTGATTGAGGTTTTTTGTTCGTATGCTTTTGTAAATACGTATGGCCAGCATGAGCAACAATATGAGCAAAGCAATACCTACCAAACCCCATAGCAAACTCATACTTTGTTTTACCACCACCAGCATCACTATGGAGATCAGAAACAAAGTAGCCACTTCATTCCACAAGCGAAGCTGCTGCGAGCTATATCGAAACACGCCTTTTAATTGTTGCCTGAATATTTTTTGAGTATGCAGGTGATAGCCGTAAAGTAGTATTACCAAAATAAGTTTAATCAATAACCATCTACCTTGAGGTTCAAATACCATCGCCCACCATCCCCCTTTAATCAAAATAGTTAATCCAAAAATCAAGGTAATAATTGCGGATGGCCAGGTGATCCCATACCAAAGCCTTTTCATCATTAACCTAAACTGACTTTGCAAAGCCTCTTTTATTTCCTGAGGTTTTTCGTTGGCTTCTACATTGTAAATAAGCAGCCGAGGCATATAGAACAATCCCGCAAACCAGGTAACCACAAATATGATGTGTATGGCCTTTAAATATAAATAGGAATCAGTCATCAGCTTTCTTTAGAAATAATAGTGGGTTGGTGATGTACTGCAAAGTTGAGGGAATTGGCAATAAAACAATATTGATGCGCTGCCTGATGCAATTCCAGAGCTTGTTCTATCATGTCTTTTCTCAATACAGTAACCTTTGGAAACAATGTTACTTCCGTGAATTGTCCGCTACCATCGGCGGTTTCTGACATGCTGCCTGTAGCCTGATCTTCATAGCTCAATACCACAATACTTTTTGTAGCACATAGATGCAAATACCAGAGCATGTGGCAACTGGAGATGGAAGCCAGAAACAGTTCTTCAGGATTATATTTTGAGGGGTTGCCCAAAAAAGAAGGGTCAGAGGAGCAGGCAAGTGTAGCTTTATTGTTTATTCTTAATTCATGATCACGGCTATAGTTATTATATCCGGTAGTGCCCGACTCACTCTGCCAGTGCACCTGAATTTGATATTGATGTTGTTTGTTCATTGTGACAGAGGGGTCAATCTTTTGCTTCCTTGATCAATTGCACCAAAGAGTCTACCCAGACTTCATGGGTGTTGAGGCAGGGGATATAATCAAACGACTCACCTCCATGTGCCAGAAAATCTTTCTTTCCTTCAGTATCTATTTCTTCCAGCGTTTCCAGACAATCGCTGATAAACGAAGGGCAAATCACTTTTATCTTTTTAACACCCTCATTCGGCAGGTTAGGTATTCGTTCCTGGGAGCTAGGTAATAGCCAGGGATCCCGACCCAGCCGACTTTGAAAAGAAATGGCCCATTTGTCACGAGGAATACCTAGTGCTTTTGTGGCGAGTAAAGTGGTTTGAATTACCTGGTGACGATAGCAAGTGTCTTGAGCAGTTGTATCATCACAGCATTTATCAGGAGCATCCAGGTCGTGTTTGGCACCGGGTTTGCCTGTTTTGAAAATATGTGATTGTGGAATGCCATGATAACTAAATAGCAATTGATCGTAATCGTTTTGCAAATGAGGACGCATACTTTCGGCCAATGCATGAATGTAAGCTGGATGCTTAAAAAATGGAGGAACAGTTTTTAGTTTAAAATTGTAATTATATTTTTTATGGATTTCTTTCATATACTCCACGGCAGTTTCCCAACTGCTCATGGCATAGTGCGGATAAAGGGGAACTAAAACAACTTCATCCAAATTAGGCAGTTTTTTTAAAAGATTGTCATAAGCTGTTTTAGGATGCGGTAGGCGATAGCGCATGGCCACTTCCACTGGTTCGGTTACTTTTTCCTGCAGGGCTTTTTGTAAACGTGTGGTGAGCACCACCAAGGGCGATCCTTCCGGCCACCAAATGGATTTGTAGGCTTCGGCGGATTTGGGTGCGCGAAACGGAACAATGATGCCTTTTACCAGTAAGGTTCTTTGCCAAAATGGTTTGTCGATGACACGCTCATCCATTAAAAATTCTTTTAGATACACTTTCAGATCAGGGATGCTGGTGCTGTCAGGAGAACCTAAGTTCATTAATATTATTCCTCTGCTCATTGTATAATAGATGCTGTTGGTTGGATTGATTTTTATAGATGCTATATAGTCGGAACCATGAACCGAGTCCCAATGTTTGGGATAAACAGTGGGAAAATCGATACCATATTTTCGACTACCCAGGCAATAAAAATTTTGGCAAATGTAGCGAAAATGCTTTGCCATACATGGTATTTAGGAAGGGAAAAGATTAATGCATTTTATTTGTTTCAGATGACAATTGTATGACGGTTGGATGACAAAGCTTGTCTACATTTGCACCATTCACATGTCTTCAGAAGAATTTCATATCTCTAAGCAGGTGTTGGATCGGTTCTGTGTAGCCGGTATCAACTACCACAAAGCCGATACCTCTACACGTGGTCTGTTTTCGGTTAGTAGGGATGATTTTGCTACTATTGCAGCCACAGCGAAGACTGCCGGTATCAGAAGTGTATTTGTGGTGTCCACCTGCAACCGTACTGAAATTTATGGCTTTGCCGAATCGGTCATGCAATTGGTGGATTTACTATGTGAGCAATGCCCCGCAGAACGAAAAACTTTCTTACAGTATGCCTTTCTAAAAAATGGGAATGAGGCTTTACAGCATTTGTTTCGGGTATCATCGGGATTGGATTCACAGATATTGGGCGACTACGAAGTACTGGGGCAGATAAAAAAAGCGGTGGATCTGGCCAAAGTGCATGAAGTGATTGGACCAGTGATGGACAGAGTGTTGAACTTTGTATTTCAGGCTTCCAAAAGGATTAAAACAGAAACCGGACTAAGCAATGGAACTGTTTCGGTGTCTTTTGCAGCCATTGAGTTATTGCAGGCGGTGGAGGGAATAAAAACAAAAAGTATTCTGGTGATTGGTGCGGGTAAGTTTGGGTCGAATGTTTGTAAAAACATGGCACACTACTTTCCGGAAGTTCCTATCACGATTATGAATCGAACAGATGAAACAGCCTTGGTTTTGTCACAAACCAGCGGTATTCATTTTGCAGCGTATAAAGATCGGGCAATGGCGATTGCCAAAGCGGATGTGGTGATTGTCTGTACCAATGCCTCCGAACCTACTGTACTACCTGAGTATTTTGTAGAGACAGGAGATAAATTAATACTGGACTTATCGGTGCCGGTAAATGTGCATCCAGCAGTAAAGCAAATGGCTGGAAAACGAGTGATAGATGTAGATGAAATATCATCCACCATTTTGGATAAAACCCTGGCTAATCGAAGAGCCGAAGTACCCAAGGCGGAAGCCATCATTGAAAACTATACCAAAGAGTTTTGGCAGTGGTTGAAAGATTACCGCTTTGCCTTGCATTTGAAAACCTGGAAAAACAAACTGGAAGAATTGGACAAACTGTCTTTGCATGAATGTGAGTTTGCCAGAGATGCCAGGCTGAAAGTCCATGCGGTGAAAGCACAAAAGGCAGTAAAGCAATTAGCTGTAAACCTGAAGACAAAAAACGATAAAGGCTGCCAATTTATCAATTTAATAAATGATTATCTGCAACCTGGAAATGCAATTTAATCCTATCCGAATCGGTACCCGAGAAAGCCAATTGGCTGTGTGGCAGGCTACCTTAGTAAAAGATTTATTGGAACAAAATGGCCAAGATGCCGAGCTGATTTTTATAAAAAGCGAAGGAGATATAGATCTCGTAACGCCATTATATGCAATGGGTGTGCAAGGTGTGTTCACTCGTAGTTTAGACGCAGCATTGCTTAATGATAAAATAGATATAGCTGTACATAGCATGAAGGATGTGCCGGTGCAACTACCTCAAGGTCTTGTGCAGACTGCTGTATTATCCCGTGCCAGCCATAAAGATATTTTGGTTTTCAATAGTTCGTTAGCCAATGAAAATGTTCAAAAGCTAAAGGATGGCCAAAACCTGACTGCCATCCCACATTCATCTACCTCACTCACCATTGCTACCAGCAGTATTCGTAGGAAGGCACAATGGTTACATCGCTTTCCCGATACAGCAATAGAAAATTTGAGGGGCAATGTGAATACCCGTTTGCGCAAAGTGGCCGAAAGCAATTGGGACGGTGCCATATTTGCAGCGGCCGGTTTGGAACGTATTCAGGTGCGACCAGAAAATGGGATTGATCTGGATTGGATGCTGCCAGCTCCAGCACAAGGAGCCATTATGGTAGTGTCTAGGCAGAATGATAATAGGGCTTTGGAAGCATGTGTGCCGCTAAATGATGAATCAACGGCTATCTGTGTGAAAATCGAACGAGATTTCTTGAGTGGCTTGATGGGAGGTTGTTCCACGCCTATCAGTGCATTGGCTTCGATGGTGGACGACAAAGTATTCTTTAGAGGCAATATTGTATCTCCCGATGGGAAGGAAAGTGTGGAGGTAGAACAGTTGTTCCTACTTGATAGTATTCCATCAGCCGGAGCAAAAGCAGCACAAATGATTTTAGAAAAAGGAGGCGATCGGATCATTGAAAAGCTAAAGCATGCCTGATGTCAAAAAAAAAATATTAAGTACAAGAGCTTTAGATCAGGAGGTCATCAGTAAAGCCAGAGTGCAGGGAATATGGATCGATTGTATTCCTTTTATCGATATCCGGTACAAGTCTGAAAAGGATATAGCCGGGCAATTCAAAGACATTTCTGAATCGGATATATTTATTTTTACGAGCCAGCATGCTGTAAAAGCGGCATACGAATTAATAAAGAATTTAAGCAATAGTTCTTATTGTATCTCAGGAGTAACCCGTCAGGAGGTTCAGCAAACCAGACTCAAAATTTTGGCAAATGCCGACTATGCTAGCGATTTGGTGTTGTTGATGGAAAGAAATAGTGATCTACAGTATATCCTGTTTTGTGGCGATAAAAGACTGCCCACCATTCCTGACTTTTTTATAGCACAAAAATTACACTTACAAGAAGTGGTTTGTTATGAAAATATAGCAAGCCCACAAAGGGTAACCGAACAGTATGATGGGGTCATGTTTTACAGTCCATCTGGCGTGGAGAGTTATTTTAGTGTGAATGAAATAAACAAAAACCAGCATTATTACTGCATTGGAAATACCACGGCAAAAGCAATCGCAAAATATATTAATCAAAATATCATCATTGGAGAAAGGCCAACCATTCAGGCAATGATGGATAAAATAATGGAAGAATGAGAAGGGATAAGACATTAAAGAATGATCTGATTATTAGGACACTTTTAGGGGAAAAGACAGAGCGCACGCCAGTTTGGATGATGCGCCAAGCAGGCCGATATTTACCAGAGTATATCAAGCTACGAGAGCAATATTCTTTTTTTGAAAGATGTCAGAATCCAGAACTGGCTTGTGAAATAACCCTACAGCCAGTGGATATAGTGGGTGTGGATGCGGCTATTTTGTTTTCCGACATTTTGGTGGTTCCCCAGGCTATGGGTCTGGAAGTGCAGTTGATAGAGAAAAAGGGTCCATTGCTTCCCAATCCCATCAAGACCCAGAGCGATTTACAAAGAATACAAGTGCCGGATGTGAATGAAAGATTGGGATATGTATTTGATGCCATCAAACTTATTAAGCAAGAATTGAATGGCCGAGTTCCTTTGATCGGTTTTGCAGGGGCTCCTTTCACTTTATTGTGTTATATGGTTCAGGGTATGGGTTCAAAAACATTTGATGAAGCCAAAGGGTTCTGTTTTCAGCAGCCGGCGTTGGCTCATCAGTTGTTGCAAATGATCACCGATACCACTATTGCCTATTTGAAAGGACAAATAGCTGCCGGTGCCGACACGCTACAGGTTTTCGACAGTTGGGGAGGTTTGTTGGCTAAGGAAGATTTTGAAATATTTTCATTGCAGTATATCAGACAGATAGTGACAGCACTGCAAGATGAAGTGCCGGTTATCATTTTTGCAAAAGGTGCCTGGGGATCGCTATCAGAGATGGCTGCCACTGGAGCACATGGTCTGGGCATTGACTGGGCCATAGAGCCACAGATAGCCAGACAAATGACCGGAGACAAAATAACGCTACAAGGAAATTTTGATCCAGCAAAACTACAGGCACCCATTGCCGAGATTGAAAACTCCGTAAAAAAAATGCTGAAAGCATTTGGAAAAGAAAAACATATTGCCAATCTGGGACATGGCATTTTACCCAATATTCCGGTGGATCATGCAAAGGCATTTGTAAATGCAGTGAAGGAATATCAATGGTAATAATGGTAAATTTGCTGAGTGATGCAAAAACCCGTATTTCATAAAAGAATTTTTTGGGACGTGGATTTTGAAAACCTCGATGATGACAATCGGCATAAGTTTGCGATAGAGCCTGTGTTTGACCGGGGTGATGTGGATGATATCCGACAAGGCAGAAGATACGATGGCGATGCATTGATAAAAGAGGTATTGGTGAATGCAAAATGGCTATCAAAACAAGCATTGTATTGGGCAAGTGCAATTTTAGATAATGATATAAAAGAGTATCAATGTTACAAATTGGCGCAGTCGAACCCGGAACGCTGGCTGTATTGAAACGTTTGATGGGTATAGCAGAATTAAAAGATTTTTACCTGGTGGGCGGTACTGTTCTCGCATTACGATATGGTCATCGAAAGCCAATTGATGTTGATTTGTTTGTATCAGAGGACTCTAATAATGAACAAATCGCTAAAGTACTTGAAAAGACTTTTCCTGCTTTTTTATACCGAAGGCTAAATAATCCGATTGGATTATTTGGTTATATTGATGATGTAAAAGTTGATTTGGTAAAACACCATAGAATACTCTGGTTAAAACCTTGCATTGAGTGGGATGGAACTAGAATATCATGTGATGAAGATATTATTGGCATGAAAATAAATGCAATTCTTAGAAGAGCCGACAAGAAAAATTTTTGGGATAGCTCAGAATTTTTACATCATTATAAGCTTTCAGATTGCATTGGATTTTATCATCAGAAATTCTCAGATCAACGGTTAGAAATTTCCATCCCAACCGCTATCACCTATTTTGATGATGCCGAAGACTCAGAAGATCCGGTGAGCCTACAGGATCAAACATGGGGCAGCATGAAAAAGCATCTACAAAAACAAGTAAGAGATTATCTGGCGTAAAAATTTATAGAATATGCGTATAGTAAAATGTTTTCTAAGTTTCTTCATTGCGATTGCCATTCAGGTGCAGGCCACAGCACAGGACTTGTATATGCCCAGAAATATTAAAGCAGCTTATGCAAACCAAACCCGGTCGATGAACGGAGCTCCTGGAGCTAAGTATTGGCAAAACAAAGGAGTATATGATATCAAAATCAAGGTGGATGTGGACACCAAAATTGTAAGTGGAAAAGAAACCATTATTTATAGCAATAATAGTTCGGATACGCTTCTTGTATTGCCTATTCGTTTTGTGAATAATCTGCATAAACCTACATCACCACGAAGCGGACAGGTAAGTGAAGATTTTTTGAGTGAAGGCCTGAGTATTTCCAGTTTGAAAATAAATGAACAGACCTATAATATAAATGCAAAAGACTGGGGTACGGTAAATGATGTAAAACTTACTAAACCTATTTTGCCAGGCACCAACACCTCAGTGTATATAGAATGGAGTTATCCGCTTTCAAAACAGAGTGGACGCGAAGGTCAGATAGATGAACACACTATGTATGTAGCCTATAGCTATCCTCGTATCTCGGTGTATGATGATTATAATGGCTGGGATATAATTCCGCATAGCGACAGACAAGAGTTTTATAACGATTTTAATGATTATGCTTTTTCGGTGATGGTTCCCAAAAACTATGTCGTGTATGCCACCGGTGATCTGCTAAATCCTGATGAAGTGTTGCAGCCTGAATTTGCAAACCGATTAAAAAAATCCTATGCCAGCGATGAAGTCATTCATATAGCCAATGCAAGCGATATGAAGTCCGGCAGAGTAACCCGACAAAAAGATTGGAACGAATGGAAGTTTAAAGCCAGCCATATACCGGATGTTTGTTTTGCACTGAGCAGTTCCTACGTATGGGATGCCAGCAGTGTGGTAGTAGATAAAAAAACCGGACGACGAGCCAGTACACAGGCGGCCTATGATGCAGTAAAAGGTACCGACTTTATCCATTCTGTAAAGAACAATAATTTCTCATTGGCCTGGTTTAGCGAATACTGGCCAGGCATTCCGTATCCCTATGCTAAAATGACGGCCTTTCAGGGATTTGCCGATATGGAATATCCTATGATGGTGAACGATGCGCAAACAGGAAATACTGATTTTGCCAAATTGTTACAGGATCATGAAGTGGCGCACACTTACTTCCCTTTTTACATGGGCACAAATGAAACCCGCTATGCATTTATGGATGAAGGATGGGCAACTACCTTGGAATATCTGGTGGGTATTGCAGAAAAAGGAAAAGATGCGGCAGATCGGTTTTACAAAAACTTTCGTGTAAGCCGATATGTTCATAGTAATGCAGGTGAGGTGGATCTTCCAATCATCAGCATGAGTACGCAAGTAAGTGGTGCAGGGTATAGCCTGAATTCCTATGTTAAATCTTCTTTATCCTATTTGGCTCTAAAAGATTTATTGGGAGATGATTTGTTTAAGAAAGCATTGCATCATTACATGAATATGTGGAATGGCAAACATCCAATACCCTGGGATTTCTTCAATTGCATGAACACCGGATCAGGACAAAATCTCAATTGGTTTTTTCAGAACTGGTTTTTTACCCACCACTATATTGATCTGAAAGTTACCCGACTGGACAATAACACTGTGCAAGTAGAGAATGTAGGAGGTTTTGCTATACCATTTGATGTGAAAACTGTACTAGAAAATGGAAAGGAAATGGTGAACCATTATACCCCATCGGTTTGGATGAATACTAAAGCCATCAATATAAAAACAACGAGTACTCAAAAAATAAAAAGTGTTTCAATAGATGGTGGAATATTTATGGATACCACACCTGGAGATAATAGTTTGACCTTTTAACGCAAGCGTTACAATAAGAAGAGCGCAATGTTAATCCGGAGAATAATATAGATTTTATGTACTTACAAAGAAGAAACAGAATAACAAGAAGATCTACCGCTATCCGCAGTATGCTGGCAGAAACGGTTTTGTCTACAAATGATTTTATAGTGCCTTTGTTTATTGATGAAGGCGAAAACATTAAAACAGAAATTGCTTCGATGACTGGATATTTCAGATTGAGTCTGGATCTGACTTTGCTCGAAGTGAAACACTTATGGAGTCTGGGAATAAAGTCGGTGTTGTTGTTTGTGAAAGCAAAGGATGAGGTAAAGGACAATACAGGCAAAGAGGCCTGGAATCCGGATGGCCTGATGCAACGATCCATCAAAGCCATAAAGGAGGCCGTACCCGAAATGATCGTGATGACGGATGTGGCGTTGGATCCTTATTCAATTTATGGGCATGATGGCATTGTGGACACAAGCAAAGGAATCATTCTGAATGATGAAACAATAGAGGCACTTACACGCATGAGTTTGTCTCATGCCGCTGCAGGGGCAGACTTTATTGCACCCAGCGACATGATGGATGGAAGGATTGGTGCTTTTAGAAAAGCATTGGAAGAAGGAGGGTTTAACGAAGTGGGCATCATGAGTTATAGTGCCAAATATGCCAGTTGCTTTTACGGCCCATTCAGAGATGCATTGGACAGTGCTCCAGGGTTTGGTGATAAAAAAACCTATCAGATGAATTATGCCAATCGCATCGAAGCCATCAACGAAACCCTGCAGGATGTGGAGCAAGGAGCCGATATCGTGATGGTAAAACCTGCAATGGCCTATCTGGATATTATCCGTGAAGTGAAAAATGCAGTAACGGTGCCGGTTTCGGCTTACCATGTAAGTGGTGAATATGCTATGATAAAAGCAGCTGCCGAAAAAGGATGGATAGATGAAAACAAAGCGATCATTGAGAGCCTGACTTCTATTAAGAGAGCCGGCGCAGATTTAATAGCTACTTATTTTGCAAAAGACGCAGCACTAATTTTAAATGAAAGTTGAGCATTGAATAGGCTCAAGGATACTTACAAATGAACTTAATAAACAAATACAATATACCCGGCCCGCGGTACACCAGCTATCCCACGGTGCCATATTGGGAAGAGAGCGGTTTTTCTTCGCAGGCATGGATCGCTTCTTTTAAAAGAAGCCTTGAGGAGAGCAATCAAAAAGAAGGAATCAGCATTTATATTCATCTGCCTTTTTGTGAAAGCCTCTGCACATTTTGTGCCTGTCATAAAAGAATTACCAAAAGACACGACGTAGAGAAACCCTATATCGAAACTGTGATCAAAGAATGGCAACTCTATGTGAAACTTCTGGGAACCAAACCAAAAATAAAAGAACTTCATTTGGGAGGAGGAACGCCTACTTTTTTTAAACCTGAAAACCTTCAGTGGCTTTTGGAAGAGCTGTTCGCCCTGGCAGAGCTAGACCCAAACCCAGAGTTTAGCTTCGAAGGACATCCAAACAATACGACAAAGAAACATCTGGAAGTATTGTACAGCCTGGGTTTCAGAAGGTGCAGCTATGGTGTTCAGGATTATGATTTAAAGGTGCAGCAAACCATCAATCGTATTCAGCCTTTTGAAAAAGTGCAATTTGTAACAGAGGAGGCGAGGGCAATGGGCTACAAAAGTATCAGCCACGATCTGGTGTTTGGACTACCACACCAAACCTGGGAGAGCATGCAGGCTACCATTGAAAAAACCATTTCTCTAAAACCCGACAGAATTGCTTTTTATTCTTATGCTCATGTGCCCTGGGTGAAGGGCGTGGGACAACGGGGTTTTGATGAAAATGATTTGCCTTCACCAGCGTTGAAAAGAGCCTTGTACGAAAATGGCAAAAAGTTGTTGGAGGAATTGGGATATATAGAGATTGGCATGGATCACTTTGCATTGCCTTCCGATGATTTAAGCAAAGCCATGATGAACAAAACCATTCATCGCAATTTTATGGGATATTCATCTTCATCTACACAACTCATGATTGGTCTGGGTATGTCGGCCATCAGCGATAGCTGGTATGCCTTTGCTCAAAACAACAAATCGGTGGAGGAATATACAGACATTGTAAACGCTGGTGAACTGCCTGTGGTGAAGGGCCATGTACTCAACGAAGAAGACCTCATCATCCGCAGACATATTTTGAACCTGATGTGTAATCTGGAAACGACATGGAAGGAACCATGGATGCAGTTTGCAGAATTGCCCATGGTGCTGGATCGACTTGCTGAAATGCAGGAAGACGGGTTGATTGAGATTGAAGAAAACAAATTGCTGGTTACAGAAAAAGGCCGCAGTTTTGTACGCAATATTGCCATGGCATTCGATTTGAAACTGATGCGTAGGCAACCCGAAACAAGAATTTTTTCAATGACTGTTTAAAGAAATGAAATCCGTAAAAGTTCCTATTAATAAATCTAAAGCCATCCGGCTGTTTGTGTTTTTTGTGCTGGGTGTGATGCTGAGTTCACTGTTTGTGCTAAAGCCTCAGTTTTTTGTAAAAGGCAATTACTATGGTTTTGTGAAAGTGGTAGGATATATCGGAACAGTGATCTTTGTGCTGGCGGCCACTGTAGTATCTAATAAAGTGTTCAATCGCAAACCAGGCTTGCAGATAGATAGTGAAGGGCTAACCGATGGCTCGATGGGGGTTTTGTTTTCCAAAGTGTTGTGGAAAGATATTGCCGGGTTTAAAAAACTGCATGCTGCTGGTGAAAACTTTATCGCAGTGATGGTGAAGCATCCACAAAACATCATCAGCAGTGAACCCAATCCTGTAAAAAGAAAAATGTTGGAACTGAATTTTCAAACACTGAATACTCCGGTGAATATTGCCGCCAGCAGATTGAAGATGGACTTTGATCAATTGTATGCATTGGTACAGGAGGCGTTTGATAAGAAAGGGTTGGCAGTATCAGAATGATGAAATATCTCTTTGAGTGTTTTATTTGTGGATGCATGATCGGAACGATGAAGGGAGTGACACAATTGCGATGATAGTAGCACTGCAGTTGATAAAAAATTAATACAAAGAACAAAAAAAATGTACACATACGAATCGAGCAAGACATTATTTGAGCGGGCACAGCAAAGTATTCCGGGCGGAGTAAACTCTCCGGTTCGGGCGTTTAAGAGTGTGGGTGGCACACCCGTGTTTATACAAAAAGCCAAAGGGGCATACTTGTTTGATGCTGATGGGCAGCAGTATATAGATTATATTGCTTCTTGGGGGCCGATGATTTTGGGTCATGCCTACGAGCCGGTGATAAAAGCCATTCAGGCGCAGGCTGAATATTCTACTTCTTATGGTGCACCTACGGAGTTGGAAATTGAGATGGCGGAGTTGATCAAATCGATGGTGCCCAATGTGGATTTGATTAGGATGGTGAGCAGTGGTACGGAGGCATGCATGAGTGCCTTGCGTCTTGCAAGGGGCTATACGGGAAGGAATAAATTTATAAAATTTGAAGGTTGTTATCATGGTCATGCGGATCCGTTTTTGGTGAAGGCTGGCAGTGGTGTGGCTACTTTCAATATTCAGACTGTGCCGGGTGTAACAGCAGGTGCATCTGGCGATACACTCAACTGTGCTTACAATAATTGGGAAGCAGTGCAGCGGTTGGTGGCAGAGAACAAGGATGAAGTGGCCGCCATTATTCTGGAGCCGGTGGCTGGCAACATGGGCTGTATTTTGCCGGAGCCAGGATTTATTGAAGGACTCCGGAAAATTTGTACCGAAGAAAAAATTGTGTTGATTTTTGATGAAGTGATGAATGGGTTTAGGTTGGCAGCTGGTGGGGCACAGGAAAAACTGGGCATAGATGCGGATCTGGTTACTTACGGAAAAGTGATCGGAGCGGGTATGCCGGTAGGTGCTTTTGGTGGTAAAAAAGAAATCATGGAATCGGTAGCACCGCTGGGAAATGTATATCAGGCGGGCACATTGAGTGGAAACCCTATTGCCATGATTGCAGGTTATACCTTGCTGAAAGAACTGAAAAACAATCCGGCCCTGCTACAGGAATTGGATGCAAAAACAATGTATCTGAAAGAGGGGTTGCAGGATGTGTTGAACCAATGGGGACAGCCTTTTGTGATCAATCACATTGGCAGTATGATTAGTGTGCATTTTTCGGAAACGCCGGTAACAGATTTTGCCTCGGCACAGGCGGCGGATAATGCAAGGTTCAACAAGCTTTTTCATTCCATGCTGAAACGAGGAATTTATCTGCCCCCTTCGGCTTTTGAAAGCTGGTTCCTGAACAATGCACTAAGCTATTCTGATTTGGATAAAACGGTGCAAGTGTTGAAAGAAAGTTTGATGGAATTGTAGTTCCGAAACACGTGGGAATAAATTTTCTTTACAAAGAGGAAGGTATATCCGTTGTCTCATTCGGCAAATAGAAAAATAAAAAAATTCCAATGAAAAAAATATTGTCTTATTTATTGTTAAGTGTTGTTGCCATTTTATCGGGCAATGCGAACAGCCATGCACAGGAAACCTATTTCAAGTTAGATGCCCAGTCTTTTGGGGATAAGATCAAAACCACTCCTGCGGCTGTTATTCTGGATGTGCGCACGCCCGGAGAGTTTGAAAAAGGGCATTTAAAAGATGCAGTGAATTTCAACTGGAATGATGAAAACTTTTCATCCCGAGTGGACAAAATGGACAAGTCGGAACCAGTATTTGTATATTGTCTGAGTGGTGGAAGAAGTGCTGCGGCAGCTAAAGCGATGAGAGAAATGGGTTTTAAGCAGGTGTATGAAATGGTGGGTGGCATGCTGAAATGGCGTGCGGCCAAGCTGCCTGAAACGGCAGATGTAAAAGCAAAAACCGAAGGGATGACGTTGGCGCAATTCAATACACTGGTGCAGTCGGATAAATTTGTATTGGTAGATTTTTATGCAGACTGGTGTGTGCCATGCAAAAAGATGAAGCCTTATCTGGATGAGATTGCAGCCGAAAAGAAACAGATAAAAATAATTAGAATTGATATTGATGCCCATGCCTCTTTAAGTAGAGCGCTAAAAATTGAATCCCTGCCAGTATTACATTTTTATAAAAATAAAAAACTAGCCTGGCAAAATGCAGGTTATATCAATAAGAAGGGTATAGAAAATCTTTTGAAAAAATCTATGTAGCTCTTGCGGCAATAGATTCCCTGATGATGCGAGAAGATTCCAGTATGGTAATCCCGGCAGGAGGCGTTTTTCCGTAAATCAACATCAGCCTGGCTAAATCCTGAACGGGTAATGGGGTCATTTTTTTGAGTAATCCAATTTTGTTGAAGGTTTCCAGAATGGTGACAGTCCATCTTTCTCCCAGTCGATGGCTATTCGGTCTTAGTAATAATCCAGGGCGAAAAATAATCAAACTGCTAAATTTCAATTCAGTGATGGCCGATTCCAGTTGGCCTTTCATTCGGGAATAAAAAATCAAAGATTTTGTATTGGCCATGCCCGCAGATATCAGCGCAAAGGTTGGAATATTATTGGCGCTGGCGGCTTTAGCAAAAGCATATTGATACTCAAAATCCACTTTGAATTGAGCCTCCTTACTTCCGGCATCTTTTAGGGTGGTGCCCAAACAGGAAAAGGCCACATTGCCCTGAACCAGATGCTTCCAGCTTTCCGGTTCATCAAACTGAATGATTTCGATTTGTAATTTTTTATGTTGGATATTCAATGGGCGGCGCACTAATGCCACCACAGTTTCCACTTGTGGGTCTTGTAATAATAATTGCAACAACTCTTTTCCTGTGGCACCTGTAGCACCGATTAGTACAACATTCATAGTTTTCAATATTAAGGAATTTATTTCTTTTTTTTTTGGGATGAAAAGTATAAATGTTGAAAAGGTGAAAAGGTGAAGGGTGGATAGGTTGGGTGTGGGTGATGGTGATCGTATCCGAGGCAAGATACTAGTAAATCTTATACCGCATGACCAGTATTCATGATGCCAAAAATTCTAACTTTGAAAATAGGAGGTTGGATATATTAAAACACTATTGTCCGACTAAAATAGTTAAAATCCTCAGAACCCTTACTGGTTAAGGGTTCTAAGCCCCCTCTCCTTTGGAGAGGGGGTTGGGGGTGAGGTCTTGAAAGCCAACAAGTTATCATAGTTGGTCGGACAACAATAATATTAAAATGAAAATTAAGCAGGGAACAATACTTCAATGTACAAGTCAATGGCCGGAAGATTATTTTTTCGGTTCGAGAATCCTTATCACAGCACGAAATGAGGATGGCTATATTGGGTTTATACTGAATAAAAAATTCCCCAGGGTTTTAAATGAGTTGGTGGAGTTCATAGACTGTCCTCCATTTCCTCTGTGCGAAGGTGGTCCGGTGGAACATGAAAAACTATTCTTTATACATAGCCGTCCAGACCTGATTAGTGGTAGCCTGATGCTAAGCGATGAATGGTATTATGGAGGAGATTTTAGTCAGGCCGTTCATTATTTGAACATGGGAATGTTGGATGAGCGATCTCTAAAAATATTTATCGGGTACTGTGGTTGGGATGCAGGACAACTGGAAGCGGAAATGACATCAGGAGAGTGGTTGGAGTTGTCGGATTTTGATATATGCAGCTAGAGACAAGTCCGAAAAATGTACATTGCTATTCAGGTGTGGCTCAAAAAAAAGCTATCCGAATTTGTTGATTCAGATAGCTTGAATGCTTTTACTGTTTCCTGATATTGGTGAGTGCTAATGAATGGATACTAGATAGTAGTTTTTCTTTCCTTTCTGTATCAGCAAATACTTTTGATGCAACAATTGATCGGCACTCACTTTCATTTGCACATCCTCCACCTTCTTGCGGTTCAGTTGCAGACCTCCACCCTGAATTAGTTTGCGGGCTTCACCTTTGCTAGTGGCAATTTTTGTATCAGCCAAAAGTGTGACAATATCTATTCCTGCTTCCACATTACTTTTTTCAATACTTGATTTCACCACACCCTCCATGCCTTCTAAATCTTCGATACTCATTTCTTCGGCAGGTATGGTTTGGTTGGCGAATAGTTTTTCTGTAGTAGCTAAAGCAGTTTCGAACTCCTGATTTCCATGAACGAAAACCGTGATCTCTTTTGCCAGTGTTTTTTGGAGTAAACGTTTAGCCGGATCTTCTTTGTGTGTTTGTATTAATTGATTGACGGTAGGCTCGTCCAAAAAAGTAAAAATTTTTATCCAGTTCTCGGCATCGGCATCACTGGCATTTAACCAAAACTGGTAGAACTGGTAGGGAGAGGTTCTTTCAGTATCTAACCATACATTGCCAGATTCTGTTTTACCAAACTTGGTGCCATCCGCTTTTTTTATGAGTGGGCAGGTAAATGCGTATGCCTCTCCCTGTGCTTTGCGTCTGATGAATTCGGTGCCTGTAGTGATATTGCCCCATTGGTCGCTACCACCCATTTGTAATTTGCAATTGAGCGAAGTGTACAAATGGTAATAATCATATCCCTGCATGAGCTGGTAGGCAAACTCCGTGTAGCTGATACCGATATCACCAGTAAAACGTTTTTTTACACTGTCCTTTGCCATCATATAGTTTACCGTAATATGTTTACCTGCATCCCGAAGAAAATCGATAAAGGAAATTTTCCGGAACCAGTCGTAGTTGTTTACCATGATGGCTCCATTGGGTTTGGAAGTATCAAAATCCAGATACTTTTCCAACTGTGCTTTTATTCCTGCTACATTAGCTGCCAATTGTTCCTCGTTCAGCAAGTTTCTTTCTTCACTCTTACCGCTTGGGTCTCCAATCATCCCGGTGGCACCGCCTACTAGAGCCACAGGTTTATGACCTGCACGCTGCATGTGCACCAGTAACAGAATGGGTACCAGACTTCCAATGTGCAGGCTGGTAGCAGTGGGATCAAAACCAATATATCCGGTAGTCACTTCCTTCATAAGTTGTGTATCAGTACCCGGAATCATATCCTGTACCATGCCTCGCCAACTTAGTTCTTTAATTAAATCCATAGCGGCAAAAATAAGCTATTACTGCATTGTTTATAATGAATCCGCTACTGTATCCAACATTTTCATAGTTTCTTAGGATAATCTGAAACGAGTGCACATACAAGGATAAAAATTGGAGAAAAACCGGCCATGTTCAAAGGTTTCAAAGTGTAATCAGGTGAGTCCAATCAAAATATTTTCATTGAAAAACTATCCAGACTGGGGTGTAATAATTCATTGAGTTTGTTATATTTGTTAAAGATTAATTTAAAGCAATTATTAATTTTTTGGAAACACACATCAAGCATCAAATAGGGGAAGATTGATTTTATTATCCAAGTCAATTAATACATTCATCCTTACAAAAATTCTCTGTGGTCAGAATAAAACAAATACAATACATTTTATTTTTTCTGGGACTGGGGCTTTCCTTCAATTCAGCCCATGCGCAGTTTCGAAAATACTCCAATGAATTTCTAAACATTGGTGCTGGTGCGCGAGGGTTGGGAATGGGGAGTGCCCAGGCTGCTTCTGTTTCGGATGGCACGGCAGGCTATTGGAATCCGGCAGCCCTAACTAAGGTGAACCAGTTTACCCAAATCAACCTCATGCACTCCGAGTATTTTGCCGGCATCGGAAAGTATGATTTTGCCAATGTGTCCATCCCTACCAATAATGAAAAAAGAGTGATTGGTCTTACCGCCTTACGCTTTGCAGTGGATGATATTGCCAATACATTGTTTTTGGTAAACCCGGATGGTTCTTTGAACTATAACAATATCAAAACCTTTTCATCCGCCGATTATGCTTTTTTGGTTTCCTATGCACAAATGCTTAAAAAGAATGAACATAGTGCGGTGAGCTTTGGCACTAATGCCAAAGTGATTTATCGCAACGTGGGTAAATTTGCGCAGGCCTGGGGTTTTGGTCTGGATGCCGGCTTGCACATTCAAAAAAATAAGTGGCAGTTTGGTATTGTAGCTAAGGATATTACCAGCACATTCAACACCTGGACTTTCAATTTTACGGACAAGGAGAAAGAAGTGCTGTATCTTACCAATAACGAAATTCCTGTAAAATCTTCGGAACTTACTTCGCCCAGGTTGACGATTGGCGTTTCCAAACAGTTTAATTTAAGCAAGTCTTCCTCCATTCTAGCCGAATCGGATTTCGACATCACTTTTGATGGTAAAAGAAATACCGTTCTTAGTAGTGATCCGGTGAGTGTGGATCCGAAACTAGGGTTGGAGTATGGGTATAAAAATATATTTTTTGTCAGGGGTGGTATCAATAATTTTCAAAAAGGTCTGGCAGATGGGGATACACTCAATCTAAAAAAAGTCTGGATCTATCAGCCTAGTGTAGGCGTGGGTTTCAGAATAAAATCTGTGATGATAGATTATGCATTTGCCAACCTGGCCAATCAGTCCAATCCATTATTTACTCATGTGTTCTCATTGAAACTGGATATGCGACGTAAGGAAAGAGAACCGACTTCCCTGTTTTAATAAATCCCTTTATGAGAAAAGTATTGATAATATGGTCCATTCTATTTTGTATTACTGCTCAGGCACAGCAGTATAACAATGAATGGATTGATTATAATAAAACCTATTATAAATTTAAAGTAGGAAGCACCGGCTTGTATAGGATTCCTCAGTCAGCCCTGGCAGCTTCGGGTATTGGGAACATAGAGGTTTCTCAGTTTAAGCTCTGGCGCAATGGGGTAGAAATACCTATTTATACATCCAGTCAGAACGGCGCATTATCAACCGATGGTTATATCGAGTTTTGGGGTGAGGCCAATGATGGGAAAGCCGATAAAACAGTATATAGAAATTCGGACGATCAGATCAATGACAGTAAAAGTTTATTTACCGATACTTCAAGCTATTTTTTAACCTTGCAGCCTGGTGGTAATAACAAAAGATTGACAGGTGTGGCAAATACCATTCCTACAGGAGCTATTGCAGAACCATTCTTTAATCATACTGAAAAAATATATTTCAATGAATCCATTCATCTGGGGCCTTTTGTGGGTGCGGTATCCGAAGCAGCCATATCTTCCTCTTTCGAAGGTGGTGAAGGATGGACTTCCAATGAAATTTCTGAGAATCAGTCTAAAACATTTACCCGGTCAGGTCTTTTCCCATTCACAGGGACTGGTGCTCCAGCCTTGCAGATAAAAATGAATATAGTGGGCAATAGCCCTAATAGTCGAACCGCAAAAATGCAATTGAATAGTACGGAGGTGATTAGTTTCAACTTTTTTGGATTTGCCATCAATCGTTTATCTGCTTCAGTTCCGGTAACAACACTTAATGGTGGAACCGAAAATATTTCTGTTACCAATGTCGCTTCTTCGGCCAACAATAGAATAAAGCTGGCATCAATAACACTCACTTACCCCAGGCTGTTTAATTTCGGAGGAACCAGCAATTTTATCTTTTCAATGCCTGCTTCAAATGCTCAAAAGTATTTGGAGATTTCTGGATTCAGTTTTACCGGAGTGCCTGTATTATACGATCTTACCAATGGTCGAAGATATCTTTGTGATGTGTCTAATCCTTCGGTTGTCAAGGTGAATTTATTGTCATCAGCGTCGGCAACAGATCTGGTTTTAGTGAGTGAGGCGGCAGCAAACCTGAAAACTGTTGGTGCGTTAGAAACAAGAAATTTTATCAACTATCAATCTTCAGCCAATCAGGGGGATTATTTGATTATCACACATTCTGCCATTTTAGTAGGACCAAATGGAACAAATCCTGTTGACGATTATCGGGCTTACCGTAGTTCAACAGCCGGAGGTGCTTATAATGCAAAAGTGTATATGATTGATCAGCTCACCGATCAGTTTGCTTTCGGTATTAAGAATAGTCCATTGGCTATCAGAGATTTTGCACGAATGGCGCGAAACACCTATTCCCAAACACCGAAAATGATATTCATTGCCGGAAGAGGGGTGAAATATGTCTCTGCCAGAAACAATGAGTCACTACTTACTACTGCAAGATTGAATTTGGTGCCTACTTTTGGAGAACCCGCATCAGATGTATTATTAACAGCAGAAGGAAGCAGTTCTATACCTCTGACACCAATTGGAAGGGTGCCAGCAGTGAACGGAAATGAACTGGCCATTTATCTGGATAAGGTTAAGCAGTACGAAACTCAATATCAAGCTGCTCCAGGATTTGAAGCCAGTGCCTGGAAAAAGAATGCAATACATATGATAGGGGCAAATGATCAATCCACTATAGATTTATTATACGATTATCTGAACCGCGACAAACTCACTATCCAAGATACTTTATATGGTGCTCATGTGACCGATTTTGTAAATACATTATCAATAGGAAATGAAGAGTCCACGGCTGAACGACTGAGAGCCTTAATGAACGGCGGCGTAAACTTGCTTACCTATTTTGGTCATTCCACATCTGAAAAATTAGTGTTTAATCTGGAGAATCCGGATAACTATACCAATCAGGGAAAATATCCGGTCTTTCACATGATGGGTTGTAATACCGGAGACATTTTTATTCTCAGCGAAAGCAGGCTATCAAATATTTCTACGATATCTGAGAAATATATTTTTGCTAAAGATCGCGGATGTATTGGAATGATGGCGGGTACCAGTTTGGGCTATGTGTATCCGCTTCAGGAATATAACAATGAACTATATCGGCTAATAGCAAAAGATGGATATAGAAAGACATTGGGAGAATTAATGCAAAAAACAATTGCAAATTCTTTTGCAGCATTCGGAGGGGAGAACGATTTGTTTTTGAGGGCGCAGAATGAAGAGTTTACCCTAAATGGCGATCCTGCTATAAAACTTTATCAGTTTGATAAACCTGACTATATCATCGAGGATGACATGGTATTGGTAAATCCTGGTATTGTATCGGTAGCAGATGAAAATTTTACTATTAAAGCCAAATTTGCCAATCTGGGAAAAGCAATCAATAAGAATTTAGTGGTGGAATTGAAACGAACTTATCCGGACATGTCTGTAAAAATTGTTCGACGAGATACCATTTCCGGATTGCGATATATGGATTCAATTTCCTATCAGATTAATATCGATCCGTTGATAGACAAAGGATCCAATAAGTTCACTATTACGATTGATCCGGAAAATCTGGTGGATGAGTTATTTGAAAGCAATAATTCTATTACAAGAGAAGTGTTTATTTATCAGGACGATATAAAGCCGGTTTATCCTTATGACTATGCAATAATAAACCAACAAAACCTTGTATTTGCAGCATCTACAGGGAATCCATTCGCCGAAACCAGAAATTACCAAATAGAGATTGATACCACAAAGCAATTTAACTCACCAGCAAAGGTTTCGCAAACCAAAACTTCGGCTGGCGGTTTGGTAGAGTTTAACCCAACCATCCATCTTAGGGATAGCACTGTTTATTATTGGCGTGTATCAGGACAGCCATCATCTGCCAATGAACAACCTGTTTGGAGCGATGCTTCCTTCACTTATATTCCGGGAAATAGGATCGGGTTCAGTGAATCGCATTGGGACCAGTTCAAGGGAGATGCTCATGAAGGATTAAACCTAGACCGCTATCCAGGAACTTTTGTTTTTGATAGTTTGAAAGGATTATTTACGGTAACGAACGGTATTTATCAGTACAACCTGAATGTTGGTGCCAGAGATATGGCCTTATATATTGGGGATGTATTTGTGCAAGGGGGGTTTAGTGGTCCACAAGAGCCAAATTCAAATCAAAATGCTTTGCGCTTTTATATGCTTGACAATAAAACATTATCGCCTGTAAAAAATGAGATACAGGGAAGTAAGGGTAAATATGGCAGTTATCCACCTGTAGAATGGAGACCAGGGTATACCATTCCAGGTTTCTTTCAGTTCGACATCTCAACACCGACAAGTAGGAAAACCGTCATGCAGTTCCTGGACTCTATACCCACCAATTATTATGTAGCCATGACCAGCAATCAAATAATTGGAACAATTTTGCCATCTGTCTGGCAAAGTGATACGGCGGTGTATGGCAAAAATCAATCGCTATATCATAAGTTAAAAGCTATTGGATTTTCTAAAATCGATAGTATAAAATCGGAAGTGTCTTATGTTCTTGTGTATCAGAAAGGCAATGCAAATGTGATGGCTCAGGAGGTGGGGAAAACTATTGATGATAAATTGGTGGTGCCTGTAATTGCTCATTTAGGGGGAATTAAAGGTGTCATGAAATCACCTGTATTTGCCAACGCAAAAACATGGAATGCTCTGGAATGGGATGGAGCTAGTCTTGAGTCGCCCTCCACAGATGAAGGAACCATCGACATCTGGGGGGTTACGCATAATGGTAGTGAAATACCCTTGATGAATGGTATTTCCATTGATCAAAAGCAGGTAGATTTATCTTCTGTCAACACCAATACTTATCCCGGACTAAGGATTGTTCTAAATAATATCGACAATGCCAACAGGTCTCCCTATCAATTAAAATACTGGAGACTGTATGGTACCCCAGTGGCAGAGGGCGTTATTGCTCCCAATTTGTATTTTAATGCTAAAGATACTATGGAGGTTGGGGAACCTTATAGTTTGGGTGTTGGATTTAAAAACGTGAGTAAGCAAAATTTCGATAGCTTGAGTTTGAAACTATCTGTCAGAAATGATAAAAATGTGGAAACAATCATACCGATGGGAAAAGTCAAGCCCCTAGTTTCAGGAGATACTGTTCGCGTGAATGTGAACCTCGATACAAAGACTTTTGCGGGATCTAACCTAGCTTTCCTGGAGGTGAACCCAGAAGGCAATAGTCATCAGCCTGAACAGTATAAGTTTAATAATTTTATTTCTAAAAACTTTTATGTATGGACAGACTCTACCAGTCCCTTTATGGATGTAACTTTTGACGGTCTGCATATTTTGAACAAAGACATCGTGTCCAGTAAACCAGATATCATAATCAAGCTTACAGACGATGCCCGGTTTATGCTTCTAAACAATACAGAATTGGTGAAAGTGCAACTGAGATATCCTTCGGGTGTGCTGCGTGATTATGCTTTTAACAATGACACTTTGGTGCTCACTCCTCCAAACACCGGCGGGAACAATGCTAATACCGCAACAATAAATTTCAAACCAAACCTATTAGAGGATGGAGAATATGAATTAGTGGTGAATGGCAAAGACCAAAGTGGCAATAAAGCAGGTAGTCTAAATTATCGTGTAGCTTTTCAGGTGATCAATAAAGCCATGATTTCTGATATGCTGAATTATCCTAACCCGTTCACCAGTTCCACCGCTTTTGTATTTACACTCACTGGCTCTGAAGTGCCACAGAATTTGCGAATTCAAGTTCTAACTATTACTGGTAAAATAGTGAAGGAAATTACGAAAGCCGAATTGGGTCCTATTCATATTGGACGAAATATTACCGAGTATAAATGGGATGGAACCGACCAGTATGGACAAAAACTGGCAAATGGGGTTTATTTGTATCGTGTGTTGACAAACCTGAATGGGAAGTCATTGGATAAATATAGTACCAGCGAGAATAATACCGACCGTTATTTCAAAAAGGGCTATGGTAAGATGGTGCTGATCAGATAAAGCGTTTATTTTTGGCCTTTGGCAATTTGTTTAGCCTCATCCGCATTGACACGATTGAATAATGATCTAATAGGTTTAAGTATTGCGTAAAGAAAATAAAGTCCTCTGGGAAGATTAAATGTTCTGATATCCTTGGGAGATGGCGTAAAGCGGAGTTCTACACAACCCATCAGATACTTCAACTTTTCCGAGGTGTTTTCTTTTAAATATAAAATGCTTTTATTGATTGGCCTGATCTTAAAATGATAGCCAATCATTTTTTTGTATAATAACTGATTTATAAAATGCCGGGCTAATTTGCCTTTAATTGGAATAAGGCTGTCATTAATAATCGGGAGTTGTATGCCCAAAAGTTTATTCGACAGGAAAGAGCAGATTCTAGTCGATTGGGTCAGATTTAATTTTGCCAGCGTTTCTGTTATGAACTCAATCTTTAATTCATCACTCTTAATTGTAGTTATCTGCCCAAGATCAACCAGATTTCGTAAAACACAGAATCCATCATTCATTGAATGATGTACAAATACAGCTACATAATGTCCATTCACATCAAGCGCATCCACCTTTTCTCGGGCCAAAATAATAGGTTGTCCTTTCTTATACAAAATTTCATTAGCCGCCTTTTTTAGTTTAATACGATTGTCAGATATTTTCCAGTGAAACTCAATATGAAAAATTCTTTGATCTTTTTCAAACTTATTGAAGTTGATTTCTTTGGTGTAGTTTTTGAATTTATTCTTTAGGTATTCATATTCCACACGACTTTCAAAATTGTATTCATCAGCACACATTAAGGATATTACTTGTTCAAAATCATTCGGTGAAATAACCAGATCAATATCGCTGGATTCTCTGGAAATGATGTCCCCATAAAATTGCTTTGAAAATGCTACTCCTTTATAAGGCAGGCAGTCAATCTTATGTTGTTTTAATAGAAAAATAATTCGCTCGGTTTCCAAGGCATTCCTGAAACTTTGCTGTATAAGAAGGTGCTGTTTTTTTTTTAATTGCAGGTGTATAGTTTCTGGAATCCTGGCGGTCGATAGCATCTTAAAAACCAGCGGTTCGATACGATGGTAACTGGCCAGTGTTTGCACATATGGCCAGTCAATATTTTTTTCATCAATAAACTGTTGTAAAATTTGACTGGGTTCTGTTTTGAAATGCACTCTGCAACATAACAGTACCAAAGCAATCTCTATTCCATATTTTTTTTCTATTTGGTTTATGGCTATCATATCTGTTGCATATTAAAAAGCTTTGTAAACAAACCTCCCTTTACAATTAGTTCATTAAACTCGCCCTGTTCAGCAATACGCCCTTCCTGCATTACATACAAGTAATTGGCCATTTTAAGATTGTACAAACGGTGTGTAATCAATATCACCATCTTGTCTATGGCCATTGCCTTAATCTGGTTGAAAATGTCATATTCTGCCTGTGCATCTAAGGCACTGGTGGGTTCGTCCAGCACAATCAGTTTGGCATCTTTTCTGTAAAAAATCCTGGCTAATGCTAATTTCTGCCACTCGCCACCACTCAACTGGGTGCTGCCTTCAAAGATACTACCCATGCGGGTTTGATAAGATTTTGATAGTTTATTTATAAAGCCATCTGCACCCGAGGATCGGGCGGCTTGTACTATTTCTTCCTTATATTTTGCTGCATCAGCATTTCCTAAAACAATATTTTCCTCAATGGTAAAAAAGTATTTTTCAAAATCCTGAAAAAGAAAAACACTCTGTTTTCTGTAATCCTCATTGTTAATATTATTCAGTTCGGTTTCATCAAACCTGATGGTGCCAGAATCTGATTGATACAATTTAGCCAAAAGCTTAATCAGCGTTGACTTTCCCGAACCGTTTTCACCGACAATGGCAATGACCTGGCCAGGTTTACATCGCATAGAAATTTGATGAAGCACTTCTTTTTCTGTGGAAGGATAACGAAAACTCAAATTGGAAATAGATAATCCTGTTTTGACTTTAGGGAAGGGCAAAGGATTCGTCTGGGTTCTTAGTTTGATATCTAAAAAAGCAAAAAGATCCTGAAGAAAAACACGCTGATGTAAAATTTGAACTATGGATTGAAGAAAGTTTTTTGAATTTGTTTGAAGGCTTTGAAAACCCTGAATGTAGATGACAAACAAGCCCAAAGAAATAGCACCTTGTATCGATTGTTTGGCCAGCAACGCAAATATGATGGCCATAGCAATGATTTCTACCGACTCTGCCATCAGGCTATAAGCGGTTAGTTTTTTGTTTAGCCCTTGTTTTTGCAAAAGAATGTTATTACGAATGGTCATAAACTTTGCTATGAAATAATTTCCAAAGCCAAAGACTCTTGTATCCTTGGCAAAACTTACGCCAGTCAAAATCTGGTGCAAATAACCGGCTTCTCTTTCCAGTGGTGCCAGTTTTCTTTCCTGCTGCATGATGGCAATGCCAAAGTACCATTTGATGATGGCCAATGGAATGGAAAAAGCGATAAATAGCAATGCAAAAAAAGATTGCATACTGATGAACAAAAGCAGTAAAAACAAAAGGGCAAATCCAGATGTAATGAAACTGTTGAAGCTGGTTAATAAAATGCCTGCCCGAAAAAAAGATTGTTGCTGGGCCAGATGCAGGCTATTGTGATAGTCGGGATTTTCGTAATAATCATAATCTACTGCAATGGCTTTGTTCAACACTTTTTGAGACAGATGATCCGTTAGCTTAAGTTGAAAGATAGTGGTAATATGATTGATGTATTGTTGCACCATCGCCAGTAACAATTGGATAGCCAAAAAAATAATCATTGTTGGAACTACTTCCGAAAAAGATGATTTGTTAGTTACCTGATCCACTAATATTTTGATGACATATAAAGAAGCCACGGGCAGCAATGCCTGTACAATATGCAACACAAAACTCCAAGCGGCAATAGGCCTACTGGTTTCCCATAACAGCCTCAAGGAACGTTTTATGTTTATTCCCAGTTCCCTGGGATCAAAATTGTTATAGTTTATTTTCATCTGTTGCTGTAAATGGTTTGTGCCACGTATTCATCCGGATTGCAGAAGCCAGTAATGATTTTCCCCCCGGCTACTGTCCATGCATGTGCTTCTATTGTTTTTTTTTCTTTGTCTTTTTTAAATCCAATAAAGATTAAACAAGGGATATGGTAATGTTTGCAAAGCAATTTAGCCTGATATGCCTGATGTCGGCACACATTTTTCCAGGGAAGTAAGGTTGCCGTGGTTTGTATAGCCCAGGATATATCCATCGCCCTTTGATCAGGTATTTGGCCAAACTCTGAGAGACTTATTGTTTCGCCAAACCTGGCCTTCTTTTTGAAAAATGAAAACAGCACCGATGTGTACATTGAATACCCCAATGTTTGAAAAAACAGCTTTTTTCTAAACCAACTCAGCCCCAAAAATGTTTGTACTTTTTTTATCATTGCTGCACAATCAACTTCTTTGATAAAAAAAGTTGAATGGTATTGTTTACAGATGTTTCACAATCGGCTTCAGTAATATCATATTCAGCACTCAGGCTCACACAGATGTCTTTCACTGATAGATCTTTTTCAATTCCTTTTAAGATTTTGAAGGATGTTTCGTTTAGGGTGAAATATTCATTGGTAACACTATTAAAAGCCACGCCCTCTTCGCCTAATTGTGTAATAAGTATATCTGATGTGTTTAATTGGTAATTCATAGGGGCAAAAATATCTTAATTTGCGTGAAAATGACAATATTGAAATTAGTCATTGGAAGTACTAATCAAAATGCATTTGCAAAAACAATCCAAATTGCAATGCTTTTAAAATTGTTTGTAGCTTAAAGGTTTCCACATAGTCCTGTTTCTGATATTGATACCAGGTCTCACTCATTCTTTTGGTGTCCAGATAATGATTCACCACAGAGCTGCATTTGATGGATTCAATGGCCATTGTCAATTCGGCCCATTGTGCCTTGATTCGATATAAGATATCCGCACTCTGTAGGCCTTTTCTTTTTTCGAATAACACGCTATCCGGAAGTCTTCCTTTCATCATCCGCTTCACCAACATTCGATTGTTATAATCATCATCAAAAAAAACTTCATTGGGTATCCGGAAAAAATAGTTCATTAGGTCCACATCAATGGTGGGGTCTCTCAATTCTATTCCGTAGTAATGGCCAAAGGCGGTACTGGTATTACTGCGGGCATAAAAATTGGTTACGAACAGGCTTTTTATTTCATTGATGTCTTTTATTTTGGTAACAAAATCTTTTTTGTTTACCTGGATATCATTTACTATTTCGTATTGTTCCTGAATGGAAGGATGTAAGAATATGGAAGAAATATATTTTTCTAAATTATTTGTAGCTCCCCTTTTCTTGTTGATGTAATCCATGAAAAATGTATAACCCAATGGCTTTGCAACCTGGTTTCTGAAAAATTTGTAGGGATGTCGAATCATGGGTGAAAACTTCAAGGGCAGTAAATAGTCCAGACCGGCAAACGAGATGCTGCCATTGCCCCCTTCTGCACTCAACAGAGTTCCGAAACCCTGATCCGCCACTGTGCTGTAGAGGTCCAACATCCAGTAAAGATTTGCTGCACCGTGTGACGGGGCATCCAAAATATTGATAGCATCAGTCATTCCTTTCAACACACTATAATCCTTAGAGTTAAGGAAAGTGGGTTGGATATTTCCGGACGCCTGTGCTGTAGCTAAAATAAATGGCGTCTCGTCTAGCACCCGATCCTGACCTTCTGAGTGCTGGTGAAGGCTTTTAGTGAAATAGGGAATATGACTATAAGTGGCGAGTTTTGTATGGCTAGATTTTAAGAGTTCAGCGGCCATATAGCTTGCCGAACTACTATCCAGCCCACCACTCAACATTGAGGCTACTGGTTTTATGGATCTTAATCTGGCTTTAGTGGATTGAGTAAACAATTCCAGCATCTCATCGGCATAATCCTGTTTGTTTTTGTAATGAATCAGGGTATTGCTTTGAGGCTGCCAATAGCTGTGCAACTTTATCTTTTTGTTCTTAATAGTTAAAGTATGTCCGGCAGGAAGACAATATATATTTTTGAAGTATGTGTCATGGATGGCAAGCGTATCATCCCATAGACACAACCATCTTATAAAATATAATTCATTAAGTTGTTTATTATACCCATCCAGATTGATAAGACTTTTGATGGAGGAGCTAAAATAAAATCCATTTTGCTGCTGCATGTAATAAATTGTATTCAGGCCCATCGGTGCTTTTGCAATAAATAACTCCTTTTCATTCTGATCATATAAGGCAAAGCTCCAATCTCCCTTCAAATAGTTTACACAGTCTTTACCCCATTTTTGATAGGAAGCCAGCATAAAATCACCATCTGGAACTTGGGGTTCATTATGCATCTTTAAATGATGAGACAACTGCTCCCTGTTGTCGATTCTTCCCTGGGGGGCAAATAGGATAGGAGCCAGACCTCTGCTTAAGATTATTTTTTCATTGGCTGATTCCGAAGTATTCAGGGTTCTCATCAGGCCGAATCCCATATTTTCTAACAGACCAAAATCTTTACCGTCATGAGGAAGCGGCTTAGTGGCAGCAAACATTTGCTGAAGTGTTTCTTCAAGGATTAAAGGGGTGGTATCATGCCAAAAACCAAATATTAAACTCATATACAAATAAAAGAAAAAGCAGTACAAAATGTACTGCTTGAAAAAATAATCTTAGATATAAAAATAATTATGTTTTTTGAGCTGTGTCCCCACCACCAGATACGTTTGAATTAACTTCTATCTCCACTAATTCAGGTGCTATCCATTGTTTTTTTGTTTCCATAATTGTAAGATTTAATAATTAATAATTAAAAAATTAATATAATTGTTTGCAAGGTAATTAAATAGCCTGTTTTTCCAAAATGTTTTTTATGAATTGTGGAAATTCCCCAAAACTATTTATTTCGGCTGGCCGAATGGCTAATACAAAAGGTACTTCTTTTAAAACATGGCTAATCAATTCGAATTGCAATTTGTTTTTATGCAGAGTCGGGATCCAATGACATCGATACACATTGTCTGCCAGGATCTTAAAAGCATCTACACTTTTGATGGGCTTGGTTTGCATTACATGGCCCGTGGCTTCCATAAAGACAATTTGTTTCACTTCCACTGGTTCGTGCCTGAATTGCTCATGAAAAGAAAAACCAAATTTATCAAATTCCTCTTCCTCATAAAGCACCTGTTTGTCTTCTTCTCCTAAAAGCCGCTGCTGGTTCAGACTGTTTTGCCAAAGGCGCATCATGGGATAGGAAGCCTGTGCATAACATTTCTCATTTTCAAAAAACAAAATAGCGGTGTCATCAGTAAATGGGCTAAACCCTAGCTCCTGTAGTTTTAAAGCTAAAGTGGATTTTCCCGTTTGCGAAGGAGCCGCAAAAAGAGCCACTTTGTTTTCTTCTACAAAAACGCCGGAAACATGAAATGGAATAGTATCCCTTTGGTACAAAATCGCTGCCAGACAGTTTGAATAAAAATAAATTAGATTCATCCGGTAATTTTCACTGATGGGTTCAATCACAATCTGATTGCCCTCCGAGATATAAAATTTTATTTTTCCCGGAACAGTATAAAGCATCTCGTTTTCGTTGCAGTAAGCCCAGTGGTCGGCATAAACGCCAGCAGCATTAAGATCGTCTGGAACTTTTCCCAATTTCACTAGTACAGGATTATCTTTTGGAAAGTCCGTGGGTGCTGGCAAAAGTGCCGGCAGTTCAATTTCCGATATGAATGGTATACCAAAAGCCAGATAGTGATAGGACATTGGGTTGCGTAGATATTTTTTGAGTCGCAAAGGTAAGGGGATAGATCGCCAAAATCTGAAAATCCGAGACAGGATTAGAGTTGAAATGTAAACCGGTGTTGTGCATTGGGTTGTTAAAAAGAATTATTCCTGTCCGGTAAAAAATATACTCGCATAATAGTGCCTCAATACCACTGCCTTTTCAGCGATATTATTGCAATAATCAGAAAGTAAGCCCCTCTTTAATCAAACAATGATGGGATTGGAGGCGATTGACTGCGTTTTTGTATGATCTTCAGCCATGCCTTTTCGTGGTTTTCACAGAAGCTGTAGAGGTTGATATAATACATCAAGGTTTGCCTGACCATGGTCACGAGATTGGAGAAACTCCAGTCTCGTTTTACCTTTTTCCTGACTATTGAAAGTAATAAATTGGCTATAAGTGTTACCCATATTTGCGTTTTTATGGCATTTACACTTTCTCCATAGAAATATT